>Ga0315294_10002896_pt1 | contig 18643 bp, 10 predicted proteins | sample YL17G13_40_MG_FD_203626 | JGI IMG/M metagenome (GOLD analysis project Ga0315294, IMG submission 203626) | Sediment microbial communities from Yellowstone Lake, YNP, Wyoming, USA - YL17G13_40 | ecosystem: Environmental > Aquatic > Freshwater > Lake > Sediment | place: USA: Wyoming | collected...
GGCGACGCCGACTGCTCCGACGCCTCCGTCACCATGAGCGCCGATAGGTCCTGCACCGCCAACTTCTCCCCCATCGGCGCCCAGTGCACCCTCACCCTCACCACCGCCGGCACCGGCTCCGGCACCGTCACCGGCGCAGGCACCTACAACTGCGGCCAGACAGCCCCTGTCTCCGCTACCCCCAACCCTGGCTCTCGCTTCGACGGCTGGTCCGGCCCCAACGCCAGCGAGTGCGCCACCGGCTCCGTCACTATGAGCGCCGATAAGTCCTGCACCGCCAACTTCATCAAGACCTACACCCTCACCATGGCCGTCAGCCCCAGCGGCGGCGGCACTACCACCCCCGCCGTCGGCCCCCACACCTACGACAAGGACACCGTCGTCGCTATCTCCGCCACCCCCGCCTCCGGCTACCGCTTCGGCTCCTGGACAGGCGACGCCGACTGCTCCGACAACTCCGTCACTATGAGCGCCGATAAGTCCTGCACCGCCAACTTCGTCAAGACCTACACCCTGACCATGGCCGTCAGCCCCAGCGGAGGCGGCACCACCACCCCAGCCGTCGGTCCCCACACCTACGACAAGGACGCCGTCGTCGCCCTGACCGCCACCCCCGCCTCCGGCTACCGCTTCGACTCCTGGTCCGGCGACGCCGACTGCTCCGACAACTCCGTCACTATGAGCGCCGATAGGTCCTGCACCGCTAACTTCGTCAAGACCTACACCCTCACCATGGCCGTCAGCCCCAGCGGCGGCGGCACCACCAACCCAGCCGTCGGCGCCCACACCTACGACAAGGACGCCGTCGTCGCTATCTCCGCCACCCCCGCCTCCGGCTACCGCTTCGACTCCTGGTCCGGCGACGCCGACTGCTCCGACAACTCCGTCACCATGAGCGCCGATAGGTCCTGCACCGCCAACTTCGTCAAGACCTACACCCTCACCATGGCCGTCAGCCCCAGCGGCGGCGGCACTACCACCCCAGCCGTCGGCCCCCACACCTACGACAAGGACACCGTCGTCGGCCTGACCGCCACCCCCGCCTCCGGCTACCGCTTCGACTCCTGGTCCGGCGACGCCGACTGCTCCGACGCCTCCGTCACCATGAGCGCCGATAGGTCCTGCACCGCCAACTTCTCCCCCATCGGCGCCCAGTGCACCCTCACCCTCACCACCGCCGGCACCGGCTCCGGCACCGTCACCGGCGCAGGCACCTACAACTGCGGCCAGACAGCCCCTGTCTCCGCTACCCCCAACCCTGGCTCTCGCTTCGACGGCTGGTCCGGCCCCAACGCCAGCGAGTGCGCCACCGGCTCCGTCACTATGAGCGCCGATAAGTCCTGCACCGCCAACTTCATCAAGACCTACACCCTCACCATGGCCGTCAGCCCCAGCGGCGGCGGCACTACCACCCCCGCCGTCGGCCCCCACACCTACGACAAGGACACCGTCGTCGCTATCTCCGCCACCCCCGCCTCCGGCTACCGCTTCGACTCCTGGTCCGGCGACGCCGACTGCTCCGACAACTCCGTCACCATGAGCGCCGATAAGACCTGCACCGCCACCTTCGTCAAGACCTACACCCTCACCATGGCCGTCAGCCCCAGCGGCGGCGGCACTACCACCCCAGCCGTCGGTCCCCACACCTACGACAAGGACACCGTCGTCGCTATCTCCGCCACCCCCGCCTCCGGCTACCGCTTCGACTCCTGGTCCGGCGACGCCGACTGCTCCGACAACTCGGTCACCATGAGCGCCGATAGGTCCTGCACCGCCAACTTCATCAAGACCTACACCCTCACCATGGCCGTCAGCCCCAGCGGCGGCGGCACCACCAACCCCGCCGTCGGCCCCCACACCTACGACAAGGACGCCGTCGTCGCTATCTCCGCCACCCCCGCCTCCGGCTACCGCTTCGACTCCTGGTCCGGCGACGCCGACTGCTCCGACAACTCGGTCACCATGAGCGCCGATAGGTCCTGCACCGCTAACTTCTCCCAGATCGGCCCCGTCCAGTACACCCTGACCATGGCCGTCAGCCCCAGCGGCGGCGGCACCACCACCCCCGCCGTCGGCCCCCACACCTACGACCAGGACACCGTCGTCGGCCTGACCGCCACCCCCGCCTCCGGCTACCGCTTCGACTCCTGGTCCGGCGACGCCGACTGCTCCGACAACTCCGTCACCATGAGCGCCGATAGGTCCTGCACCGCCAACTTCGTCAAGACCTACACCCTGACCATGGCCGTCAGCCCCAGCGGCGGCGGCACTACCACCCCAGCCGTCGGCCCCCACACCTACGACAAGGACGCCGTCGTCGCTATCTCCGCCACCCCCGCCTCCGGCTACCGCTTCGACTCCTGGACAGGCGACGCCGACTGCTCCGACGCCTCCGTCACCATGAGCGCCGATAGGTCCTGCACCGCCAACTTCTCCCCCATCGGCGCCCAGTGCACCCTCACCCTCACCACCGCCGGCACCGGCTCCGGCACCGTCACCGGCGCAGGCACCTACAACTGCGGCCAGACAGCCCCTGTCTCCGCTACCCCCAACCCTGGCTCTCGCTTCGACGGCTGGTCCGGCCCCAACGCCAGCGAGTGCGCCACCGGCTCCGTCACTATGAGCGCCGATAAGTCCTGCACCGCCAACTTCATCAAGACCTACACCCTGACCATGGCCGTCAGCCCCGTCGGCGGCGGCACTACCACCCCAGCCGTCGGTCCCCACACCTACGACAAGGACACCGTCGTCGCTATCTCCGCCACCCCCGCCTCCGGCTACCGCTTCGACTCCTGGTCCGGCGACGCCGACTGCTCCGACAACTCCGTCACCATGAGCGCCGATAGGTCCTGCACCGCCAACTTCACCCTCATCCCCGAAGAAGGCGTGGACTATAGCGTGCTCGCCGTCAATACTTATGGGTCTGATTTCGTCAACCCGCCACCGTACGGCATGAGGGCTGAGATCTACACGGTGGTCGTGAAGAACGTCGGCACAGTAACCGACGGGCCAGCCCGCGTATCCCTGGTGGTCACCCCCGAGAACCCCTCCTGCCCAATGCCTTTGGTGCTGCCACTGGGCTGGCGCTGGCGCAGCCTAACGCTAAGACCGGGAGAGCAGGCCAACGTCAGCTTTCTGGTCTTGTATCGGAGCTGTGGCGACCCGTCCCCGCCTGTCGACTACCGGCTCACGGGCACTGTTTCTGCGCCGGACGACGGCGACTCCACCAACGACTCAGTCTGGGCCACGCAAGACGCGAAGCCACGGCGGCATTGTCCGTGGTGGTGGTGGTGGTGCTGATGGTGATGGCTGCACATCGGGCCAGGGCGTCAGTGCTAAGATAGGCGAATATTGATTTGACAAGCCCAAAGTCGCCAAATCATGACCAGCGCTGTTCGCTAGAGCGTCTCGGTCACCTCGTGGCGGCTCTGGCTTAGGGCGAGAGTTTCCTGGTTCCACCCTTGAGGGCCCGATAGCCCTCAAGGGTGGAATTCGGCTGGCTTTGCTCTCGACGCTACCGTTACGATCTCCCCTGCCTCAGCAGCCGTTCCGACCGAAGCGGGCTCGTCGAGTGAGGCTGGCGGCTCTTCAGCCATCCTTCATGTCATTCCCCGTAAGGCTTTCTGCAAATTGAACGAGCAGAGAATGGTGCTCGGGACATGCTGGTTCTCCCCACCGAAGGGCGGCGAACGAGTGCCCCTTCGGGGTTGAGTGGGTTATACTTGGCAAGAAGCTCTGGGCGTTTCTGAGAAAGGAGACCGCGCCTTGAGGACAATAGCCATAGCGGTGCTGGTGCTGATCCTGTTGCCGGTGGTGGCTTGCGGAGGAGGCGAGGAGAAGCCTGCAGCGACAGCGACGCCATCGCTAACGGCATCGTCCACGCCGTCTACCGCCTCGCCTACGGTCACCTCGGAAATGACGCCAAGCCCCGCTTCCGCGACACCACCGCCGCAAGTCTCCGTGCCTAAGGGCAAGATCGCCTTCGTTTCCCGCCGAGACGAGAACTACGAGGTCTATCTGGTGAGCCCTGAGGGCGACCTGAACCTGACCAAGAACCCGGCTGAGGATATCGATGCCGATGTGTCACCTGATGGCAACAAGATCGCCTTTGCTTCGAACCGGCAGGGCACCTACCACATTTACGTCATGAACATCGATGGCACTGAGTTGAGGAGCCTAACCGACTCGGACGTTGACGACTTCACTCCCGAATGGTCGTCCGACGGCGCACATATAGCCTTCACCCGTGCTGGCTCGCTCATGTTAATGGACAGCGACGGCGGCAACGTCCAGCGGATCGCCCAGGGTAAGCCGGAGACTACAGCCAGCCCCTGCGAGGGCGCGGCTTTCCTGGGCGGCTGGTCGCCCGACGGCCAAGAGCTAACCTTCTACACTGCTAGCGCTGTCAAGAATGTCGGTGAAGTGTGCACCATCGGCATCGACGGCTTGGACCTGACAGTGGTCGCTGCCGACCCTCCTGCCTACTACGTTGAGCCCTCCTGGTCCCCGGATGGGGAGTGGATCGCTTACAGGTTCATCGACCCGGAGAGCGACAACTACGAGATCTACAAGGTGCGGACGGATGGCACCTCCAGGACCAATCTCACCAACAATCCTGGAAGGGACATAGAGCCGGACTGGTCGCCTGATGGAAAGTGGATCGTCTTCGCGTCAGACCGCTTGGGCGACATGGATCTGTTTATCGTGAAGGAGGATGGCAGCGACGTGGCCCGCATCACCACCGCGCCGGGAAAGGACAGCGATCCCTCTTGGGGGCCCTAGCCTGGGATTTCCGACTGTTGGCGCCATATCTGGGCTACCCTACTTCGTTTGCTCAGCTTGATTAAGGAGGGCGTGGCTCCTCTTAGAACGTCCAGGATGGGTAGGCCCTGGCAGAAAGGGGCGGGTGTTGAGAACGTTTCTGGTCATGATGGCTACCCTGGCCATGGTGCTAGTGTCGGCGTGCGGGGAAGGCGAGGAGGCCCTCGACCTGACGGCAGTTCCCTCCCCCACGGCGATGGGCACGGTCGGGCCCAGTCCCACTATTGTTCCAGCCACTCCCGAGGGCACCGTGGAGGCTTCCGTACCCATTGGCAAGATCGCCTTCCATTCCCGCCGCGATGGAAACGGGGAGATCTATCTGCTAACGCCTGAGAGCGAAGTAAACATCACGAACAACCCGGCGGAAGACGCCAATCCGAGCCTGTCTCCTGATGGGAGCAAGATCCTGTTCAGCTCTGGCCTAGATGGTACCTTTCACATCTACATCGTCAACGTCGATGGCAGCGGCCTGGCGAAGTTGACGGACGATCCGGCCGATGACCTCGGCCCCCGCTGGTCTCCAGATGACAAGCGCATAGCCTTCAGCCGCGCAGGGGCGCTGTACGTGATGGATAGCGACGGCAGCAACGTCCGACAGGTGACCGAACCCAAGCCGGAAGCCACCGCGCCACCCTGTGAGACTGGCGCTTTTGTTGGGGGTTGGTCACCTGACGGAGAGCGGCTGGCCTTCTACACGTCCAGCCTCACTAGGAACCAGGGTGAGATTTGCACTGTCAATGTGGACGGCTCTGACCTGAGGGTGGTGGTCAGCGAGCCACCGGGGTGGCACGTTGAGCCTGCCTGGTCCCCGAATGGGGAGTGGATAGTCTACAGGTCCATCCGCGACGATAATCACGAGATCTACATTGTGCACCCTGACGGGACCTCGGACACTAGGCTCACCAATAGTCCTGCTATGGACATAGAGCCTGTTTGGTCGCCCGACGGGGAGTGGATCGTCTTCTCCTCCAGTCGCACCGGCAGCTTCGACCTGTACATCATGAGGCCGGACGGCAGCGATGTCGCCCGCATCACCAACAGCGATGGCAAGGACAGCGACCCCTCGTGGGGCCCCTAAACGAGCGAAAGCTACTCCGCGCTCCGCGGCAGCTTCTCAAGGCGTTACTTGACCTTTGCTTCATGAATTGAGGCCTTGACAACGCTGGCGAAAGGTGTATAAAGGGTTTACAAGAGTCTTGACTATCTCGAGAGGTATTGGCGCCCTTGCCGGGGTTGTCGGCCTCCCTGGGGCTCGGGGACGCCGAAAGGTGGTGCGCCATGAAGACCAGTCGCCTTGTGATTCTCGTCCTCGTCTCCCTTCTCGCCTTGCTTCCCCCAGTGCTTTCCTCGCCGCGGCCGGCGGTAGCTGGCATGGACAGCCCCGCGACCAAGATCGCTCTCACCGGTGATTCGCTGCCTCCGCCTTTTCCCCAATTCCCCCCGGTCCAGTCCGTCATCGCGGACGTGGGTCCGCCAGATGTAAACGACGGTGGTGCCGTAGTTTTTTACGTTCAGTCGTCGTTTGGGCCGCCCTGCGCGGTGGTCAAGGACAGCGGCGGCTCTCTGACGGTCATGGCCCTGGAGGGAGATACGTCCCCGCTGGGGACTATTATCCTCTGTCCCTATCTCGCTACCTCGCCAATAGCAGATGGGACCGGCAGGGTCGCCTTCGCTGCCATGACTCCGGGCGGTCCGGCCATCCTGGTGGCGACGGGACCCCGAACATATAGCGACGTGGTCGTTGCGGGCCAGGCGGTCCCAACCGGGGGCACCTACGGGGTGCCGACCCTGAAGGACTTCAATGACAACGGCCTTGTGCTCTTCCAGGCGCCAGTCACTGGCGCCACTTATCCGGAGGCTCTGTTCGTGGGCAGTGGCGGCGGTGCCGCGACCAGGGTGGTGGCCGTGGGCGACTCCACGCCCGCGGGCGGTACTTATACCTCGCCGCTGGGCGGTGGTGGCGGCGGTGGCGGTGCCGCCATGAACAACTCCGGCAAGGTGGTGTTCCAGGCTGGGGTCTCGGGTGCTCTCGCGGCTACGGCGGGCGTGTTCCTGAAGTCGGGTGGCACCACCACGACGGTGACGGTGGTCGACCCGCCGGAGAGCGGGACGACGCAGTGCGGCAACGACGTCACCGATGACGCTGACACCTGGGTAAATGAGGGCTGCCCCGCTGTCGACTACCCGGAGAGCGTCGCCGCCGGGGAGTGCGGCACGGACAACCAGGACGATGACGGCGACACCAAGGTCAACGACGGCTGCCCAACCCAGGGCGCCTGGGTGGGCGACCCAACCTACGGCAGCGACTTCACCAGCCTGGCCAAGCCGATGGTCAATGACAGCGACCAGGTGGCCTTCTATGCCGACAGTGGCACCAATTACGGCGGTGGCTACTTCATCCAGGATACGTCGGCCAGCCAGCCTACTAACACCAAGCTGGTGCTGAAAAAGGACCCCAGCGCCGTGGGCGATGAGTTCACCGCCGATGCGACGGACTGCCCCGGGATCACCGACGGCTTGATATCGGGCGATCCCCACGGCCTCCGCCACGACGGCACCTTGGTAGTCGTGGGCTGCGGCGGCGACCCGATGTCAGGCGGCTTCGTGATGCCCTATGGCCACAAGCTGGTAATCAAGGATCAGTTGCTCCCAGGCTCAACTACCGAAAAGTTCCAAAGCCTGAGCGCTGCGGCCGCAAGCGAGAACAACTACGTCGCCTTCAAGACCAGCACCTCCACCGGGAGGAGCGGGATCTTCCAGGGCGGCGTCAGCATCGTCATCACAGATAGCGACGGCGACGGCCTCCTGGATAGCTGGGAACAGAGCGGGATGGACGAGAACAACGACGGCACCATCGACCTCAACCTGGCAGCTCTGGGCGCCAGCAAGAACCAGAAGGACATCTTCGTGGAGGTGGACTACGAGGACTGCGCCATCGCTGGCAGCAACTGCGGCGTCAACCACAGCCATAAGCCCATCGGCGGGATCATCGAGGACGGGGCGACGGGGGTCGATTCCTGCAACGACGGCATCGACAACGGCAACGACGGGAAGTGCGATACCGGGGTCGGCTGCACCGGCGGAGACGCAGGCAAGCCCGCCGACCCCGATTGCAGCGTGGTCAAGGCCTTCGCCGATGCTCCCGTCAACATCAAGCTGCACGTCATCGTGGACGAGGCGGTGGTGCACGAGAACCTCACGGACTTCGCCGCCGTGCAGCCAGCACCGTGCCCCCAGCAGGGCAATCCACCTAACGGCCTGTTCGAGGCCTACAAGTGCACCAAGTTCACCACCGCTGCCGACCGCGCTCCCAACGCCAACGCCAAGTGGATCAAGGCGGCGAAGCGCAAGGTGTTCCACTACGCCCTGTACACTCACCAGCAGCCGGGCGCCTTCAATTGTAGCTCGGGCAAGGCGGAGATCTGGGGCAACGACTTCTACGTCTCCCTAGGAGGCCTCCGCGCTGCTGCCACTCCCTGCTGGACGGTGGACGGCACGGGCGAGTCGGTGGGCTCGGCGGCCGAGCAGGAAGGCACCTTCATGCACGAGCTGGGCCACAACCTGAACCTGCGCCACGGCGGCGCCGATGACCTCAACTACAAGCCCAACTACCTGAGCGTGATGAACTACACCTTCCAGATGCCCTACATCGTGCCCCGCGGCACGTGGGGGGTGAACAACTCTGGCAGCTTCCTCGACTATTCGCGTTGGGTGCTGACGCCGGCTGCAGGGGGCGTGTGCGTGGGTAACCCGGTTGGCTGGCTTAACGAGGCGGCCCTGAACGAGAACTGCGGCGTGGACAACAGCAACGCGCCCGTTGCCCCAGCGGGGTTCCTGTTCTGGAAGACCGCCCATACCTACCCCAGGGATCTCAATGGCGACACCACTGTCGATGACTGTCCCTTCGTGAAGCGGTGGGTAAGTGGGTCCATCGACTGGGACGCCAATCGCCAGATCCAGAACCCGGTGAAGACGGGCATCAACGACCCCGCGGCCGTGGGCGAGAGCCACGTGTGGTGCGTGAAAGAAAACGACCAAGCCCTCTCGGGGTTCGACGATTGGGCGAACATCAAGTACCGCTTCACGGACGCGGCTGCCTACGCCGATGGGACCCCTCACGGGCCGCTCCCTCCTGACGAGGGAAGACCCCAACCAGACTCGGACGGCGATACCATCGCTGACATATCTGACAACTGCTCAACGATCCCGAACGTCGACCAGATCGATACCGACGGCGACACTAGGGGCGACCCCTGTGATCCTGTCGGTGGCATAGCGGAGCTGCCGGACGTCTCTGGCTCGTCGGGCGCCAACTACGCGCTTCTGGCTGGTCTCGTCGCGGCAGGCGTGGCCGCAGTGCTCACCATCACTGGGGGCGCCTGGTACGCCAGGAGGCGGTGGTTCGGGTAGAGCTGTGTGACGCTGGCGGAGTTTCGGCATGAGCCGCTACAGGAAGGCCAAGCAGCGCTTCGAGAAGCGGGCGCCGCTGAAGACGCAGGAGGCCGCGTCCGGGCAGCGTGGCGCCGGTCAGGCGAAGGGCAGTGGCGACCTGCGGGACAGGATCGCAATCTTCGTCGCTGCCGCCATTCTGATCCCCATAGCTGTCTTTAGCTTCCTCAACTTCTACCGCTCGGATCAGCCAGATCAGGGGTTGGCAGCATCAACAACGGATGGCGCTGCAGTTGGGCCTAGAGCAGCCATAGTGGACCAACTGAGCCTCACACAGCCTAATCCCACCTTCGCCGAAAGAGCCACTGACCTACTAGAGCAGGCCGGATACGCAGTGGACTACTATCCAGGTGAGGAGGTCACGGTGGATTTCTACCGAAACCTTCCCACGCGGGGCTACAAAGTCCTCATCCTGAGGGCTCACTCGTCTCCAACCGGTACAGGTGAAAAGGCAACGGATGACGCCAGTCTCTACACGACCGAGCCGTATAGTGGTACCCAGCATCTCGGTGATCAGGTGGCAGCGCGAGTAAGCATAGTCAGCTACTACGAAGGCGGCCCAGAATACTTTGGAATAACGCCAGAGTTTGTTAGGTCGAGCATGAAGGGCAAGTTCGACGACGCGACAATCATCGTGATGGGTTGTGATGGGCTGCGGTCAGACGCAGCCGCTGAAGCTCTCGTTCACAGAGGCGCGGCATCCGTCGTGGGTTGGAGCGGGCCCGTGTCAGCCGCGCACACGGATGCGGCAACCGAACACCTACTGCAACGTTTACTGATCGACCGACTCACGATACAGCAGGCAGTAGGAGAAACCAGTGCGGAGGTCGGGCCAGACCCATCGTATGGGAGTGTTCTCCGACTCTATCCCTGAAGGGGAACGGGTGAGTTCAAGCGGTGACCCAGAGGCTTCGGGGCTGGTGCGGGCGCGCACTCGGGGCGTCGAGGGCCAACCGGCTGCAAGGCCAAAGGGTGCTTTGCGTAACGCAAGGCTCCGCCCAGGCGTCTCTATACTAGACATAAGGGAAGTCCTGGTGCCTGAGGAGGTAGTTGTGAAGCGCCTTGTACTCTTGCTGTTGGTGATCGTGTTGGGGCTGTGGGCCGGGGGTTCCCCGGCGGATTTTGCCCCCCTATCAGGAAGCGATGCTGCCTTAGGCTGTTCCGGAAACGCGCCGGGAATGGCAAACCCTGCTGCCGTCTACTGTGAGGAGTTGGGGTATGAATACAGATCAGTTGACACGAATGAAGGGCAGCAGGGGGTGTGTATCTTGCCGGGTGGGAGCCGGTGCAATGAGTGGACCTTCCTGCAAGGCAAGTGCGGGCAAGGCTACTCCTACTGCGCAAGACACGGCTATGGTTCAAAAACGAAGGCCGATGGCAAGAACCCTCTTTCCAGAGAGTACAGTGTTTGCCTTCGTGACGGAGAAGAGATCGGTGCTGCCACAGAATTGATGGGCTTGAGCGGAAAGGCTACCAGAGGAACTCTTCCCGTAGAACAGGGCGCAAGCCCTTCCGAGGAAGGGGTTTCAGTAGGAAGCGTGCCATCTTCCTTCGACTGGCGGAATCATGATGGACAGAACTGGATGACTGCTGTGAAGAACCAGGGGTCGTGCGGCTCTTGCTGGGCATTCTCGGCGGTTGGCGTAGTGGAAGCTATGTACAACATCGGTACAAACAATCCCAACCTTGATCTGGACCTGTCGGAAGAGTATCTGGTGTCCGATTGTCTATCGGGCCAGAATTGCTGTGGTGGTTGGATGTCGACGGCCCTCACCTTCGTCAGGGATCAAGGAATCCCAGATGAGGCCTGTCTTCCGTATGTCGATGGGTCTAGCTGCACATGCGGTACCAGTGGCTGCAACTCGAATTGCACGTACCGCGCAGGAGATCGTTGTAGCGATGCAACCTGCTCCAACAGATGTTCGGACTGGCAAAGCAGACTGCGAACAATAGATGCTGTGGGTGGGGTTTATCCTAGTCAAAGCCAGATAAAGCAGAGTGTTGTTGACAACGGACCCCTTACAGTTGCCATGGGCATCCTCAAATCGGGCGATTATTGGGATGGGGATATCTACAGATGCACAGATGATGAAAGCGTCAATCACGGTGTAGTCATTGTTGGATATAATGACGCTGGTGGCTATTGGATCGTCAAGAACAGCTGGGGTTCTGGTTGGAATGGCAATGGGTACTTCAAGGTCGGCTATGGAGAATGTGCCATTGAAGAGTATGCTGTTTATGCGCGCCTCGACAACGATGCCGACGGCGACGGCATCCCCGACGCCGGCGACAACTGTCCCGCCGTGCCCAACCCGAACCAGCTAGACACCGACGGCGATGGCCTCGGCAACGCCTGCGACGCCGACGATGACAATGACGGGTTCACCGACACCGTTGAGACCTACGTGGGCACCGACTCTCTGGATGCCTGCCCCGACAATCCGTCCGACGATGCCTGGCCGCCGGACGTGAACATGGACACTTGGGCGAACGTGCTCGATTTGCTGGCCTTTGTGCCGAGGCTCCTCACTCGGGTCGGAGATGACCTGTACAGCCCCCGGTTCGATCTCGACGCTGACGGATGGATCAATGTCTTGGACATGCTGAAATGCGTGCCGGTGCTCATGACGTCCTGCACGTCCTAGGCTGCTCGTGAGGCCACGATAGCGACCATCACCCGGCCGCTACGGGGACCGGCTGGGCAAATACCGATGTGTTGCCATCGCCATCGGTGGCGGTGGCGGTGATATTCGGGCCTGAGGGCGCAGCCTCAAAGATGAAGGCCCCATCTGCATCGGCCACGGCGGAGCCTTCGTAGATCTCTCCCTGGTCGCTGGAATCAGAGTAGATGTCCACCGTGCAGCCGGTGCAGGCAACGCCAGCTATGGGGCTGACGCTGGTAATGACAGGAGGCTCCAGTCCACCATTACCGTTGCCCGCGTTGTCTATGCCCTTGCCCTGGTTGGCGTAGATGGAGTTGCCACGAATTGTGTTGCCCACGGTGTTGGGCCCCTCGACATCTACTCCCGAGAGGTTGTTGCCCGAGATGACGTTCCCCTCGCCGGGGCCGGTTCCGCCGATGGTGTTATGGTTGGCTCCTTCGAGGAGCCATATGCCGCGAGCATTCGGGAACATCTCGCTGCCCGCCGCGTCTGTCCCTATGTAGTTCCCCAGGAGGGTGTTCTCGCTGGTGTTAGAGCCGCGGATGAGGACGCCGGTGTCGTTTCCAGAGATGACGTTGCCCTGGCCGGGCTCAGCGCCGCCGATGACATTGTCCAGGGGGCCGTCGGTGACAACCACCCCGTGCGCATTGGGTAGAGGCCTGGTGCCCGTGGCGTCGATGCCAACATAGTTGCCCTGTACCCGGTTGCCCGTGGCGCCACTGCCGGAAATGCTTAGGCCAAATAGGTCGTTGCCAGAGATGACATTGCGTTCTCCGGCGCTGCTGCCGCCGATGATGTTGTCTTGAGCGCCCGGGGCGATCCAGATGCCTTCCATCCCGTTGGGTATGCCAGAAGTGCCGCTCCTGTCGGTGCCGATGTAGTTGCCCAGGACAAGGTTGGCGTTGCCTGCGATGGTGACTCCCACCCCCTTGTTGCCTGAGATGACATTGCGCTCGCCGGGCTCGCTGCCGCCGACGACGTTGCCCCGAGCTTCTTCTCGAATGTCGACACCGTTGCGATTGGGCAGGGCGCTGCTAGCGGTAGGGTCGACGCCGATGAAGTTGCCTTTGATGGCGTTATTGTCGGCGCCTGCACCCGCGATAACGATCCCTTCGTCATTATCGGAGATGACGTTTCCTTCCCCTGGTGCCGATCCGCCGATGACGTTGCTCCCGGCCCCAGCCTTGATCATTATGCCTACAAGGCAGTTCTGGATCTGCAGCCCCTTGATGAGGTTGCCAGCAGAATCTATCGTCAGGCATTCGAAGGTCAGCTGACCGCCTTCTACAATGACGCCAGCTTGGGAGGCGTCAACACTATCAGCGCCGGTGCTGAGGCCTGGCAGCGGCCCAGTAAGGGGGATGGTGCCTCCCTCTGGCGGCTGGAAGACGGAAGCATTAAAGGTAATCGTGTCCCTGGAATCGGGCCCGGGCCGTTTGCCGACGTTGTCGGCCTCCCCCGAGTCCAGGTCGGTCACTGCCAGCTCGCCGGTGGCCAGCAGGATGGCCTCTCTCAAGGTCACCACGCCATCGCGGCTATCGGTGTCCGCCATGCTATCAACGACGATGGTGGGGGTGACCTCCCCTGCGCCGCAGCTAAGCAGCAGCAACAGTAGCAATGCCCCTATCGCGATCCCAGCCTTCCGCAGCCTATTCATCATCATTCTTACTCCCGCTGCCAGGTTGCTCGGCCAACGCTGGCAACCCTCGAGGAGTCTGACCGATGCAACCCGATGCTCGCCATGCTTCCGGTGGTTCAGGCAGACATTGGCTAGTTCATACACTGGATGACTAGCTCATGCAGTTGATCCGGCCGAGGCGGCTGCCGGGCTGTGGCAGGTGGTGGCGGGCGACTCTTACGGCTCAAACACCCACGGGGCGCCGCCCTCTTCGGTGACCAGAACAAGCACAGGGGTGAAAGCGTCCAACTGGTTGAGGGTGCTGACGTCCGACTTGCCAGGGACGAATCGCTTCCAGGCCTGGCCTGGGGCCAGGGCATAAGCTATTGCGAACCGGCCGGCTATCCCCTCGCTTGCCGTCTCGGCGTCCTTCGTCTGGCCTGTGTAGCACACGCTATTCCAGCCGAAGACGAGGTCGCGACTGGTGGGAGGTTCGCCCCACGGTTCCTGAGGCCGGGCCGCATCGCTGGCCATGAGGAGAAACAAGGCGTCGTAGGGATTGAGCACTGTCATCGTGCTCGCGTCGGGCCTACCCGGAAACCACCTATCGTAGCCTTGGTCAGGCCTCAACCGGTATGCGGCCAGGACATCGCCGCTGATGGCCGCAAGGGCGTCTTCAGTGGGCTGGGAGGCGCCGAGGTAGCAGGAGTGCGCCCAGGCCATGCTGGGACCGGGGGGTGTGGGTGTGGTGGTTGGGCCGGGCGTGGTCGTCGGAGTAGGCGTGGGGGTGGGCGAAGCATCGCAAGCATCGCCCAGGCCATCGCCGTCACCGTCCGTCTGGTCGGGGTTGACGATGAGGGGGCAGTTGTCGGTGGTGTCGGGGATGGTGTCGCCGTCATCATCGGCGTCGCAGGCGTCACCCTGGCCATCGCTGTCGGTGTCAGTCTGGTCAGGATTGGAGACCAGAGGGCAGTTGTCGTCGACGTCCGCAATGGTGTCGTTGTCGTCGTCATCGTCGCAGGCGTCGCCCTTTGCATCCCCCGGGGGGTCTTCGTCGACGAGGGTGTCGCCATCGTTGTCGACGCCGTCGACGGCGTCCTCGCCCTCCCGCCCGTCGCCGTCCTGGTCCCCGGCGTCGGTGTTGACCTGGTCGAAGTTGGCGACCGACGGGCAGTTGTCAACGCTGTTGGCGATGCCGTCGCCGTCCGCGTCCTCGCAGGGCCCGGCAATCGTAACTGCGGCGTCGGACGTGGATTCTACGCTGATAGACCTGGGAGGCGGGGAGCCCCACAGGGTTCGGGTCTGGAGGCTGACCGGGCTGACGCCGGTTCCCACCGCCGCCAGGGTAAGCCTGGCCAATACGCCTGAACCGCTATCGGGCGCGGCAGGCTCACCAATGTCCGCGGCCGTGACATCATAGTAGCCGCCGCCCCAGCCGCCGGCCAGCGCCGGGTCCCCCAGCGACCTGTCCCGTACGTCGCTCCCGGCATTGGCTGCCTGAAACATCTGTACATCCTGTCCTTTGATCCTTAGGACCGTCGGGTCGTACTTTAGGCTCACTGACCAGGCCAACAGATCCGTAACATCTCTGATGAAGAGGTCCATCTCGAACGTGTCGCCGCAGGCCACCGTTCGGGAGGCATCGATGGATCCCAGGGAGGCGGCCGTGTTGCCAGTGGGGTCGGCATCGATGCCAATAGTGACTCCTGGGCTTGCCTGGGTGGTTTCGTCCCCACCGGCCAGAATCCATACCCCCAGGGCGACCGCCAAGAGGCAGGTCGCCAGCATCGCGATCAGCAGCTTCATCCTCGCCACCACGCTTCCTCCTCCCTTATCCAGCACGACGCCTCCTGATAGCGAGCAAGGCAGCCCCGCCCAGGAGCACGACCGCCAAGCCCCCCACCACGTAGCCTATGATGGCTGGGTCGCCGGTCCATGCTGACCCTTCATTCTCTGTGGCGGTCGAGCTGCCGGGCGTTCGGGTGGCTGCTGGCGGCGTAGCAGTGACTGTCTGGGAGAGCGGGGGCGTCTCGTCCGGCGTGGGCGAACCTCCTGGCCGCTCAGCAGTCGGTGAGATGGTCGGCGTTGGGCGAGGGGAGGCCGCATGCGCTGTAGGTGTGGCGGGTGTGCTTTCGGGGCAGGCCGTATCTACCGCTATTTGAGCATTGGCGATTGGGCCATCGAAATAGCCATCCCCGTCTAGGTCGCTCATGAGCTCGCCTTCGAGGTCCTTCAGCCAGGGGCCAAGCTCTATCGTGCCGTCACCGTTGACGTCGATGGGGGAAAGGTTGGCCGGACTAACACCGGCTCCCACGGCCTTGAGGGTGAGTCTGGCCAGCACGCCCGAGCCGCTGTCGGGTGCAGGCGGTTCCGCGATATCCACTGCCGCCACGCCATACTGGCCGTCGATGTCAGGCAGGCCCTCAGAGACATCGAACACGTTGCTACCCGAGTTCGCTGCCTGGAACATCATGCCGTCCCTGCTGACGATGTTGATGACTGACATGTCATAGACAAAGTACGTCTCCCAGGCCAGAAGGTCGGTGACATCGGTGACGAAGAGATCGACTTGGATGGTGTCGCCAGTGCTCAGGGATACGCACGAGTCGATAGGGCCAAGAGAGGTCGCTGTGTTGCCTGTGGGGTCCGCGTCTAAGCCGATGGAGACGGTGTCCTCGGCAACGTCTTCTCCTCGTGCCAGCTCGCCTCCTGCCCATGCTGTCAAAGCCACCATCATTCCTGCCAACGCCATACCGGCCAACATCGTTTTCATCGATGCAGTCCTTTCAGCGACCCTTGCTCTTCCAGGCGTGAAGTGGCCGCCGGGAAAGCACTCCTCGTGTGCCCTCGACTTACACAACGCACAAGAAGCAGCGGGGGTGCGGAAACAGCCAACTCTTGGCGCGATCCTTCGACAACCGCGCCGGGCTTCGTGAACTTAGCCACTATGCACCAATTATAGCGGCGGTCGCCAGCCCATCCAAGCGGTGGGTCGGGTCCCTATCCACGCCAATTCTAAAGACGCCTGTTGGAGGGGTTAGTTACGCCGGCTGACCGGAAAAGCCCCTGCCCCAGCCCCGGCCAAGACCTACGGCCCTCCTTGAGGCGCCCGTATTTGGATGGTGGCAGAGGTGGTCAACTGGCTGCAGTTCTCGTAGTTGGCGTCGCAGTGGGAGCTTTCGGCTACCATCCGGTAGTTGCCAAGCGGCACCTGCTGGCCATCGTTGTCCTGCTGGTCCCAGGTCTCAGTAAACGAAAGCATCCCGTTGGCTCCCAGCGGCACCTCCTCTGTGACCTGGGCGAAGGTGCGATCCCGTGACCAGCGCCAGACCTCCTGGCCTTCGGAATTGGTGACCGCCAGATCGTAGCGCTGGCTAGTACGGTAATAGAGCGTCATCGGGTCTCGCACGGCGACCGTCATGGCCAGGCGAATGGGCTCACCCTGATCGAAGAAGGCGCCAAAGGTGGTCAGGTCGATGCCTATGGGCCCTTCGAAGGCGAATCCCGGCGTAGGGGACGGCATTGGCGTGGCCACCTCCGTGGGCGAAGTGCTGGGCTCTTCTCCACCCTCCCCGCAAGCAAAAGCGGCCAGCAGGACAGCAGCTAGGGCAGCCAGAAGGGCCACAGACGCCCTAATCTTGATGACGCACCGGTCTCCTTTTAGCATTGCGCCTCCTTCCTGCTACTGGCTGCCTTCCTGAGGGGTCTGGAGCGACCTTGGGAGCAGCCGCGGCGTGTTGATTGCCAGCTAGACGGTGCCTAGGGACTCACTTCCTTGTCCAGGGGACAGTAGTCGGGCTCTGGCTGGTCAGACGTGCAGGAGTCTCGTCCAGTCAGAGCAAATAGGGCCCTGCCGTTGGCGGCGGTGAACTCGTCCTTGTTTTCGTCGTAGTAGAACTCGGCTTGCAGATCGATGGAGGTCGCCGGCTCAACCGAATGATCTGTTACCCGCATGGATATGGTGACCTGCCATCTGGCATTGTCCAGCCAGGCGGCCACCACGCGGTGACCGTGGCCGGCATCGGGCATACCGGCGGTGCGGAAGACCAGATCGGGGATAGTCGCCTCATAGGTTGTGCCATCCTCCCAGGTGATCTTACGCGCGACATTGTTTGCCAGGGTTTCGATCTCCTCTCCCCGCGAGCTGATATTCGTCGATTCGGCAGTAGCTGGGGTGCCCCCCGGACTGGGGCTCGCAGGCTGGGCTGGCGTTGACTCGGAAACTGCCCCAGTTGGTGTGGGAGCCATGTCCTCCTCTTGTCCCGCACATGCGGCCGTCACCAGAAGGCAGAAGCACACTGCGCTGAGTTCAGCAATCATAAGAGCCCGATTCATGCTCTAGTCACTAGCAGAAAATTGCCGCTGTGGCAAGGGGCGCTATCCCTCCCACAGCTTACGAGCCTAGTCAGCAAGGAGGTGGCTTGCATCCTGCCGCTGTCGTCGCTTTTCCTCCAGGGCGCTATGCACTGCTCTTTCCCCCCAGACGAGACGCTCAGAGGATGGGGATCCCCCGCTCGCTGGCCTCTTTGACCAAGGTGGGCCGACTTGCTAGCTCACGATACTCTCGAGCCGTGCAACAGAGGAAGTCGCATGAGACATCCCTCTCGCGCAAGGGGAATATAAGGCGGCCACGCTCCAGGAAGGGTGTGCCTTCGAAATCGGGCGAGACCACAATGAAGTCATAGTCGCTCCACTCGTCTGCTCGACCTTCGGTGCGAGAGCCGAACAGAATATGGGCTTGTACTCGGAGCCGCCTTGAAACCCGAGTCCTGAGCCTCTTTACGACCCCGTCGATAGCCTTTCCTCTACCCACTCCAATGCCCTCTTTGCTACCTCAAGATGCCGGTCAGCTACCGAGCCATCGATTGAAATTGTTCCAGGGTGAGCCCCTTCAGCGAGCCGTTGCCGGAAAACGGCGATGGAAGAGGGGACGGCAGTTTTGGGTAATGGCCGCTGTCATCGAGCCCAGGCGGAGATCTCAGGCCAAAACCTCTATCGGGCCCGCCATCACCGAGTGGATGAAGGAGCCGGATTCAGCCTGGCCTTTCGCCATCTCATCGCGGGTGTAGGGGAAGACCTCGACGTCGATGGG
>Ga0315294_10002898_pt1 | contig 18640 bp, 18 predicted proteins | sample YL17G13_40_MG_FD_203626 | JGI IMG/M metagenome (GOLD analysis project Ga0315294, IMG submission 203626) | Sediment microbial communities from Yellowstone Lake, YNP, Wyoming, USA - YL17G13_40 | ecosystem: Environmental > Aquatic > Freshwater > Lake > Sediment | place: USA: Wyoming | collected...
ACCCGCCGCGCGCATGCGTTTTCGGGCCGCCGCAGGGCACCCCCTGCGCGGTGGGTCGGGAGACCCACCGCGCACGGCGTCGAGTGGCGCTGAAGTGTTAGGTTCAACGTAGGCCGCCACGCTCGTCGGGTCGCGTCGGCCAAACTGGCGGCAATATTCGCCCGCTAGCAACGTTCAGGCAGATAGACGGCATGAGCGGAAGTACCAACGAACCTGAGGACATCGAGCAAGTGCTCGTGTCGTTCGCGCCGCGGGTCTACGGCCTGCTCGTGCGCCTCATCGGCCGACCCGAGGTGGCCGAAGACCTGATGCAGGAAACGATGCTCCGGGCGTTTCGGAGCCTCAAGACGTACCGTCCGGAGGGGAAGTTCCGGGCGTGGCTCTTTCGCATTGCGGTGAACCTGGCCCGCGACTGGGTCCGGAGGCGGCCGCACGAGCCGGCCACGGTCCTCGACGATCCGGCGGAGACGTCGCCGGCGCCGCACCTGGGCATCGAGATGCCGCCCGACGCGGGCGCAATGCACCGCGACCGGCGCCGGCGGGTTGAGGCCGTTCTGGCGCGGCTGCCCGAGGCCGACCGCGAGGTGCTCTTGCTGCGGTACTACGGCGACATGGCCTTCAAGGATATCGCCCAGGCCACCGGAGAGCCCCTCGGAACCGTCCTGGCACGGGCACACCGGGCGCTGAAGAAACTGGGGAACATCATCCCCGAAGGTGACTTATGAACCGATGTCCTGATGCAAGCGAGTGGGTGCTCTACGCGGCCGATGAACTGGCCGATGCAGATCGCCTCGACCTCCAGACCCACCTGGAGGAGTGCGAGGCGTGCCGGCGCGAACTCGAGTCGGTCGAGCGCGGCCTGACCGCCCTCGGCCGGTACGCGTCCGCACCGGCCGTGAGGCCGCTGGCCGTCGAGACCTTGCGCCGGCGTCTGGCCGAGGAATCGGCCGTCCGGGCCGCGCGGCCGCGGATACTGGTCCTGGCCGGCCGCTATCGCTGGGCGGCCGCCGCCGCCATCATCGTCTGCGCGGCCGCGGCCTCGCTGCTGCTCGCGCCGCCGCAACGCGCGGAGCACAAGTGGCTCTCCGACACGCAGGTCGTCGACGAGATGGTTTCGATTGCGGCCGGGATCGAGATGCTCGAGGTCGCCGACTCGTCGACCGTCCGCGAGAACGGCGTGAACCACAAGCCGCCGCCCGCCGAGGGGACGGACGATGAGATCGAGCGGTTCCTCCAGGAACTCTCGAGCGAACTGGGCGTCTAGGGATAGGCGAGCGCCGCCCGCCGGTATAGCGGGCGGGCCTGCCCCTCGATGCTCCGGGAGTAAACGATGCGGAACACCTTCGTTTTCCTGATGGCCCTTGCGGCCTTGGGCGCAGCCGCCGGCCTCGCGCTGGCGCAAGAGGAGGCAGCGCGCACGCCGCCTTCATCGGCGCCCGCGGCATCATCGGCGCCTGCGGTCGCAAAGGCCGCTGCGGCGGCCGAGACGCCGGCGCCCGGCCCCGGCGCCAAGCGCCGCCCCGGCGAGACCGACCGCGACGATCGCCACGGCGCCAGCCGCACGCGCATTCCCCCCATCTTCCGCGACGCCACCGACGACGAGATCGCCGACATCATGGCCTTCACCGGCCAGTACCTGCCGTGGATCAGGGCGGAACTCGACAAGATGCGGCAGGCCGACCCGGACCGATTCCGCCAGACCTGCCGGCGCCTGCGATTCGAGGTCGCCCAGTTAAGGGGCCTCAAGGAGCGGGACCCGGCGGCGTTTCAGAAGGCCATCGAGGAGCGACAGTTGCGGACGCGGTCCCAGGACCTGGCGGCCAAGGTCCGCGCCGCCGCCGATCCGAAGGAAAAGCAGGGCCTGACCAACGAACTGCGGCAGGTCCTAACCAGGATCTTCGATGCCGAAATGGTGACCCGAGCGGCCCACATCCGCGGACTCGAAGAACGCCTGGAGTCGGTCCGGAATGAACTGAAGGACCGCTCGGCCCATCGCCAGGAGATCATCGACAAGCGCCTCGACGAGGCGCTCAAGGGCACACCGGAACCCGGCCCGACTCCCACTCCCCCGACGCCAACCGAGGCCCAGCCGAGGAAGTAACGCGGCGACAAACGGCCTGACCACTCGAGGGGCACGGCATGCCGTGGTACTTGTTTAGCGTGGCCTTACATGGGTGTCACCCTGAGCGAAGCGAAGGGTCTCGCCGTGCGCTACGGGCAACCACCTAAGACCAAGGCGAGATTCTTCGCTCGCTGCGCTCGCTCAGAATGACAACGCTAAACACGTACATGCCGCGCCCCTGAGACTTGGAGCGTGCGCGGTGGGTCTCCTGACCCACCGCGCTCCACGCGTTGCCAAGCACGCGCGCGGCGGGTCGGGAGACCCGCCGCGCCCATACCCAAGGTTAAGGTGCTCTAAGCGCCCGAGCCCGCCGCGGATGCGGCGGGCTCGGACAAACAGGCCGCTGGCTCGGTTGATGATGCAGGCCGCTACTTCTTCGCGACCGGCGGCGGTTTCGGAAGGTCCTTGATCACCGCCAGGCTCCTCTGCATTTCCTCCTCCGGCAGCGCGTAGTCGGACAACTTGCCGCGCAAGTAGGCGTCGTAGCCGCTCAGGTCCATGAGGCCGTGCCCCGACCAGCAGAAGAGTATGACCTTCTCTTTGCCCTCCTCCTTGGCCTTCTTGGCCTCGTCGATGACGGCGGCGATGGCGTGCGACGTCTCGGGCGCCGGGATGAAGCCTTCCGTCCGCGCCCACGTCACGGCCGCCTCGTAGCACCTGAGTTGGTGATAGGCCTTCGGGGTGACGAGGCCGTGGCGGATGGCCGCACTCACCAGCGGCGCCATGCCGTGGTACCGGAGGCCGCCGGCGTGAATCGGCGCGGGCACGAAGGTGTGGCCGAGCGAATACATCGGCAGCAGCGGCGTCATCCGGGCGGTGTCGCCGTGGTCGTACACGTAGGGCGCCCGTGTCATGGTGGGGCAGGACTCGGGTTCCACGGGGTAGATTTCGATGCTCTCGCCGGCGATCTTGTCGGCCACGAACGGGAAGGCGATGCCGGCGAAGTTCGATCCGCCGCCCGCACAGGCGATCACGATGTCGGGCTTCTTCTCGCCGAAGATCTTGAGTTGCTTCTTCGCCTCCAGGCCGATGATGGTCTGGTGCAGGAGAACGTGGTTGAGGACGCTCCCGAGGCTGTAGCGCGTCTGGCCCGTGGGGTCGGTTACGGCGGCCTCGATGGCCTCGCTGATGGCGATGCCCAGCGACCCCGGCGTGTCGGGCATCTTGGCGAGGATGTTCCGGCCGGCCTGGGTCTCGCGCGACGGGCTGGGGATGCATGTGGCGCCCCACGTCTCCATCATCAGCCGCCGGAACGGCTTCTGGTCGAAACTGATGCGGACCATGAAGACCTTGCATTCCAGGCCGATCAGGGAGCAGGCAAACGCCAGCGCGCTGCCCCACTGGCCCGCCCCGGTCTCGGTGCTCAGGCGCTTGATGCCGAACTGCTTGTTGTACCAGGCCTGCGGGACGGCCGTGTTGGGCTTGTGGCTGCCGGGGGGAGAGACACCCTCGTTCTTGTAGTAGATCCGCGCCGGGGTGCCGAGGGCCTTCTCGAGACGCCGCGCGCGGCACAGGGGCGACGGCCGCCACATGGCCAGAATCTCAAGAATCTCCTCGGGAATGTCGATCCACCGTTTGCTGCTGACTTCCTGCTCGATGAGGTTCATCGGAAAGACCGGCGCCAGCATCTCCGGTTTGACCGGCTGGCCGTCAGGGCCGAGGGGCGGCGGCACCGGCGTCGGCAGGTCAGCGGCCAGGTTGTACCACTGGCGGGGCATCTCCTTCTCGTCCAGTACGACTTTCTGCTGTGCCATGGCGTCCTCCGATCTCGTGACGTGTCTTGACTGGTGCCGCGTAAACCGGCTTCCGCCCAGCCCGCGCCGGGCCAGAGACAAACGGCATATAAATACCCCATCGCGGCCCCTCAGGGCAAGGAGAATCCCGCCGTGTCACGAGGTTGGCGGAACTCCGTTGCCGGCCGCCCGCGGTCCGGTAGAATAGCAGCGATTGGCCTGCCGAAAGAGAAGCACATGCCCGCCTGTCAACCAAGGTGGCGACACGGGGAACCAAGCCTGGAAATCCTGGAAAACCGAGAGAGTGCTGGAGCGGCTCAGGAGCATCTATCGAGACGTTGGGCTTGACAACATGGTGAAGACAACGAAGATTGCGGAGTAATCGAATGCAGTTTTCTTTGCGTCTGGAGTTGGATTTCTACCACTTGCCTGTCTCGGAAGGGCTTCGCCGCCTGTGTCAAGTCCCCGTAGTCCACGATGCCCTAGTTGGTGCCATGCGGGGTGTTCCGAGGATGGACCACGAGGCGGTGTTCTTCATTCAGGTTAACGAGGCCGGCATGCTGCGTCTGCTTCTCGCAACACTCTTGGCCTATCAGCGGGGCGGGGGGTTCACGTACACACCTCTGCCGCAGCACCGGTATACCCAGCCGGAGCTCAGCAAGGCGGAGTATCTTCTCATGCGCGTGAACGACTCGTGCAGCGCCGTGGGCGGGATGTACCGGACGCCCTATGACAGGCGCAGGTATTGCCCGCGATGTGGCGCGGGTGCGGTGGTCAAGGAAGGTCTCGTTCTCCATCGCTGTAATGTGGACTGGGTTGAGGAGGGACTCGCCTTCGCCTCCCGCAACGAGGTGTTCGTCACAGAGGATATCATCGCTGTGCTTCACAAGTCCGGCATCCAAGGATACAGGAGCATGCCTGTGGTTGCGCCTAGATGCCCCTCGCGAGCCTGGCCTGGAGTGAGGCACATACAGTTTGACCGGGAATGTGGTGCGCTCCCAGCCGAGAACCTCGTTGATCCTGGAGAACGGTGTCCAGTTTACGAGCGTGAGGCACCGCATCGCCCCGGTTTCTGGCTGCTGAGTCCCCTATGCCTTCGCGCAGAACAGGTCGGGGGAGACCTTTTCGTCACGCGTGATCACTTTGGGCAGTTCATGGGCCAAGTTCTGCCTGGGCCTCTGATGGTTGTCTCGCAGAGGGTTTTCCGTATCCTGAGCAGTGCCGGCGCCAAGGGTGTCACTTTCGAGCCTGTGAGCCTTCTCGATAGGGGTGATGACGGCCTTGCTTGCGGCCATGAATATGATGGGCACATGAGTGTGCCCCCCATTAGCTTTCTTGAGTGACAATGGCTCTATGGCTTGGCCGGGGGCCGATGATAAACTGTCGCGAGTGACGGGCATCACGGCCGACGGTGACACTTATGCCGACTTCACGTACCATGGCGCGGACATGATCATCGCGGCGGGTCAGGAGACCCGCCGCGCGAACACGCCATGCTGAACCGGTGTGGAGAAAGCCCCGCCGGTTATCACCGGGCGGTAGCCTTGGGCAGTTCGACCTTCAGCGGCACCTCCTTCGCGCCCTCGGCCGGGAGCGTCTTGCCGTAAACCTCGACCTCGACATAGTGATTCCGGTCGTTCGCCGTGTTGCCGCTGCTGTAGAGGCGCACGTACCGGGCCTGGATGCCACCGGCGGCGATGAGGCGGCCGCGGTAGTCCTCGATGTACTCCAGGTCCTTGCCGATACCGAGGCCGGCCGAGTTGTCGTAATCGTTGTTGTAGACCGTGCGGACGTTCTCGATGAAGTCCGGGTCGTCGGCCACCTGCACCACCACGTCGTGGTACACGCAGGGCAGGCCGTGGTAGTGCCAGATGGCAATGGCGTAGATGGCGCAGGGTTCCTTGAGGTCAATCTGGACCCATTGCCTGCCCGGTCCGAGTTCCAGGTGGCCTTCCTGGGTCGCCTTGTTGCCGTCGGTGACCAGTTCGGCCTCGCCTACGACGGGTTCGTTGTCGCTCGCGCTGACGGGCTTGCCCAGGGCCACGTTCTTGGTGCCCTCGGGGACCATAATCGGCGGCCGGGGCTTGTCAGAGGGCTTCTCCAGATGCGGAGACTGCTTGATGTTGGGGTCTGTGCCTACGAACTCCGCCCTGGGTAGTTTGACCTCCAGCGGCACCATGCGGACGGGTTTGGCCTCCGGGGTGGACTCGGCGATGGGCCTGTTGGGGGCGGCGCCGTCCGGCGGCAGGACGACGCTATTCTGCGAGAGTAAGACCAGGCCTGCGCCTGCGGCAAGGACCACGGCGGCGGCAACCAGACGCCAGTGCCGCGAGAGCGTAAGGACGATGCGGCTGAAGTCCCGGGGCTGAGGCTTCGCGGCCCCCAGTTCGCCGCGCATCCGCTCCAGCAGGTCCTCAGTAAAGCGCGCGGCCGGGGGCGGCGCATCGTAGCCTGCTTTCAGCAGGTGGCCGAGGGGCTCGTCTCTATCGTTGGCGATCATCATTGCGGGTTCCTTTCATTCGCAGGCGGTCGGCCGGGCCCGGTCGAACGCAACACGGAACGCGTTTCGTGCCCGGTACAGCACCGCCTCCACGGCCTTCTCGGTCCGCCTCAGACGCACGGCGATCTCGCGGACCGAGAGGTCATCCAGGTACTTCCACTCCAGCGCCAGCCGCTCGTCGTCGGCCAGCGAGTCCATCACCCGCCGGACCGAGGCGCGGGTCTCGGCGGACTCCAGGGCGGCCGGGCCGTCTTCGGCGGACGGGCAGGGGGGATCGAGCGGCGTCTCCATCGCGACCGTCCGCTCGCGGCCGCGGCGGCGCCGAACGTCCGCGACCTTGTGCCGGGCGATGCCCAGGAGCCACCCGCCCACGCTGCCGCCCTCGGGGCTCAGGGCGCCGATCTGCCGCACCGCCGCCAGGAAGGTCTCGCTGGTCACGTCCTCGGCCGCAGGGACGTTGCCGGCGAGTTGGGAGCAGGCGTACCTCCAGACTGAAGGGAGGTAGCGTTGATAGAGGGCATCCAGGGCCGTCTCGTCGCCTGCCTGGATGGCGTGAATCAGTTCGGCGTCGGTCACGGTTGGTCCCCGGCTTCCAGCGGACCTCGAGTGCACGCCACGGCAGCCACCGCTCGCCTCTATCTTGAACCTCGCGGAGAGGGGCGAAATCACTCGCGAAATCTGCCGCGGCCGCCACGCGGTGCGGCGGCGGTGCGGCGGTTTGCCTCGCCCGTGGCGGCGGGCCTATAACGGTGAATAGGGATTGAAAGGGAGTGTACCAAGGTGGGTGTTACCGCCCGGCTCGTCGGGGCGCGTTTGGCCCATGCCAACGTCAAGACGCGCCCTGCGAGCGGGTCGGTCAAATGTACTGAACAACATATTGCTTACTTGCGTTTGCGTATCGGGTTCAGCGGAACCGTGACGTTCGGACACGCAAGGCTGTACGCGCCGCCGACGCCGCGGGCCGCCCACCGGCATGCGTTACCGATGACCTTCAGCACGTTGGCGTCGTAGTAGATCGGGAACGTTTCGTGGCCGGGGCGGAAATAGAAAACCTTGCCTCTGCCGCGCTCCCAGCAGCAGCCTGAGCGGAACACGTCGCCCCCCTCGAACCAACTGATGAGCACCAGTTCGTCGGGCTGCGGAATGTCGAAGTACTCGCCGTACATCTCGGTGTGCGGCAGTTCGAAGAACTCGCCGATGCCGTCGACGATCGGGTGCCCCGGCCGGACCACCCACAGGCGTTCCTGCTCGGCGGCCTCGCGCCACTTCAGGCCGCACCCCGTACCCATCAGTTTGCGGAAGATCTTCGAGTAGTGGCCCGAGTGCAGCACGATCAGGCCCATGCCTTCCAGGACGTGCTTGTGGACGCGGTCGACGACAGCGTCGCTCACCTCGTGATGGGCCATGTGGCCCCACCACGTCAGGACGTCGGTCCTGGCGAGGACCGCTTCCGACAGGCCGTGCTCGGCATCGTCGTCGAGCGTCGCGGTCTTGACGATCTTCAGGCCGGGCTGTCTCTTCAGGCCTGCGGCCAGGGCTTCGTGGATGCCCTTCGGGTACACCTTCGCCACGTCGGCATGGGTCTTCTCGTGGCGGCCTTCGTTCCAGACGGTCACGCGTACGGTCTTGGGCACGGCGAGTTCCTTTCGTGCAGAGGGTCCTTATGACTGATTCTGCCACAGCCGCCGCCGGGGTCAAGGCAAATCAAGCCGCTGTCGCCAGTGCCAGAACGCCACTTAAGGCTGTGCGCGGTGGGTCTCCTGACCCACCGCGCAAGAAGCAGCTTCCACGGGGCACACAACGCGGGCTCGCGGCGGGTCGGGAGACCCGCCGCGCGAAGTGGCGTTGTAGGACTAGGGCACCACCACAACCTTGAGCACGCCATCGGCATACTTAGACACCATGTCAAAAGCCTTCTTCGCATCGGCCAGCGGCACGCGGTGCGTAATCCAACTCTTGACGTCCAGCCGGCCGCTCTCAAGCAGCGTGATGGCCTGCCGCGCGGCGTGCCGTGACCGGCGGACGTACTGAACCACGAGTTCCTTGCGCCTGGGGCGGTGCGTGTCGAGGGTGATCGTGTCTTCTTCCGGTATGCCGACCAGGCACACTCGCCCGCCGATGGCCGCCAGGTCGTAGGCCTGCGGCGTGCCGGCCGCGCGGTTCGTGCACTCGAAGACGAGGTCGACGCCGCGGCCGCCGGTCAACTTCATCACCGCCTCGACGGGGTCCGCCTTCTCGATGTTCACAGTCTCGTCGGCGCCGAGTTTACGGGCGAGTTGCAGCCGGTAGTCCAACTTGTCGGTGACGATGATCCGCCCGGCGCCTGCCACGCGGGCCATCTCCATGCACCCCAGGCCGATCGAGCCGCAGCCGACCACCGCCACCGTTTCGCCGGGCTTCACGCCGACCAGGTTGGTGGCGTGGACGCCCACCTGGAGCGGTTCGAGCATCGCCGCCTCGTCAAACGTCATCGCGTCGGGAATGGGCACGCACTGGTGCCGCTCAAGAACCGCCAGCTCGCACATGAGGCCGTCGTAGGGCGGCGTGGAACAGAACTTGACCGACGGGCACAGGTTCGGCCGGCCCGTCATGCACCACTCGCAGTGGCCGCACGAGTTGGCCGGCTCGAGGGCCAGGCGCTGGCCGACCTTGAGGTCCGTGACGCCGGGGCCCGGTTCCGCCACCTCGCCGGCCCCCTCGTGGCCGACGATCATGGGCTTAGTGACCAACTGGTCGCCGATGCGGCCGTGGGTGTAATAGTGGACGTCGGACCCGCAAAGCCCGACCGCCCGGACCCTGACGAGGACCTGCCCCGGCCCCGGCTTCGGCTTGGGCCAGTCATCGACGCGCAAGTCGCCGATTCCGTGCAACACCAGTGCCTTCATGAATCTGCCTTTCGTACGTTTGGCGTCTTGCCGCCCAACTGGCGTTTCGCACTGAACACGCGGTCGCCTGCGGCGGCCCGCTAAGCGCGATAAGCCCCATACTTGCGCGCCGCATCATACATCGCCACAACGTTCTCGGTGGGCGAGTTGTCCTGAAGCATGTGCGTCGGCGCGAGGGCGTAGCCGCCGCCGGGCATCATGGTCTCAAGCGTCTCGCGGACGCTGCGTATCACGTCCTTGACGCTTCCGTACGCCACGGGTCCGGCCGTCGAGATCATTCCGTGGAACGCCAGTCGCCCGCCCCACCGTTTCTTCAGGTACGCCGGGGCCATGTCCTTGGCCTCCGGTTGGAGCGTGTCCATGACCGCGATGCCCATGTCGACAAAGTCGTCGAACGCCCAACTGCTGGAGCCGCACGAGTGGAGCATCACCGGTATACCATAGTGCCTGCCCAGGTCGACGAACTTCTGCATCCGCGGCCGGATGTGTTTGCGGAACATGGCCGGGCTGATGAGCGGCCCGCGCTGGGTGCCCAGGTCCTCGCCGAGGCCCAGGAGGTCGATCTTGCCGCGCCCGGCCTCGTGCGTGCGGCGGGCGATTTCGAGCATGATCGCCAGGCGCCGGTCGATGAGCCGCAGGCCGGCCGGGTCGTCCGTCGCCAGGTCCAGGAGCACCTGCTCCATGGTCCGCATCATGCCGGTCGTGTTGATGATGTCGCCGAGACCGGCGCCGCCGGCACAAATGCAGTATCCCTCGTGGCGCCGGCACTGGTCGGCCACGGCCGCGTAGTCAAAGTGGTCGGGCGAGGGCATCGGCCACGCCTCGACCTCATCAAGCGCGGCGCTGCGGAGCGGCCAGTCGCAGTAGTCCCAGTATCCGCCCGTCGCGTGCTGGACCCAGCGGCGGTGGATGCCCCACATGTCGATGGTCCGCTCGGGAACGTCGGCGTGCAGTTTCGGCCCCGTGTATGGCGGGCCGACGCTTCGGAAGTCGACGCCAAGGGCCTTGAGGAGCCCTTCGCCGTCTTCCTTCGCCAGGCCGTAATGCGCCTTCAGGCGCTGATCGATCCCATCGTTGGCCGAGTAGTCGACGGGCACGCGGTCGGGTTCGGCGTGCCGAAAGGCAGCCAGCACCCGATCGCGCGACGAGAGGCGCTTGCGCCGCTCTGGTTTTCTCTTGCTGTTCAATCCGAAACCCGCAATGGCTCTATTATCACTTCAGCGCCACATAGCGCGGTGGGTCGGGAGACCCACCGCGCACGGCGTCAAGTGGCGCTGTAGTATCAGAGTGCCTTCTTGATCTCGTCGATGCCCACGCCCAGGACCGCCTTGGCGATCTTGTCGAGGTCTTCCTCGGTGCCGACGAAATGGAACGTCCGGTGCACGTGGGTCAGCGACTCGCCGGGGGCGAGCGCCGCCGCCGGCGACGAACTCTCCAACTCGTAGAACTGGCCCATCTGCGGCCCGCCGGGCTTCGACGGCCCGTCGTTATAACTGTTGGCCACGTCGCCCGAGAAGGGGTCTTTCTGGATCTCCCACATCGAGTTGACGTAGTCGGTCGCGTCCTTCGGCAGCGTGTACTGTACGATCGTCAGGACGTGGTTCTTGGCGTCGTAACTGCCGAGGACCGGCTTGGCGCGCTTCTTCGAGAGGCCGATCTTCGAGCGGCACTTGGCGTCGGCCTTGAAGAACAGGCGCCCGTCGGCTGTCTTCAGCCGCTCCGCCGGCACCTTGCCGAAGTAGGTGTCGTTGACGATGATGCCGCGCTCCGACTCCGGCCCCGTCTCGAACGGCACCACCACGGTCGTTTCGGGCGACGAGTTGAACATGCCGAGCATCCAGATCGATAGTAAGCCCGTGTCTTTCTTCCAGGGCTCCTTGCCGGCGTTCTTGAGTTCGTTGACCGATTCGTAGGCGACGGTCTTGACGCCCGCCGCCGGCGCCATGCCCAGGTCCTTCTCGACCTCGGCGGCGCTCAGCAGGTGGATGTCGCGGCGGACCTCAACGGTGAACTTCGTCCCCGAGAAGTTCTCGAGGTGCATGTCTTTGTGGAGGAGGACCTTGTCGACGTCCTTGCCGACCACGTCGAAGCCCTCTGAGTTGATCGGCGGCGGCGTGAACCAGTGGTCCAGGTCGAACTTGGCGCCCTTCTTGAAGAAGATCGAGAACTGGCCGCCCTCCGGGCCGAGCCACAGCCGGTCCTCGCCCCCGAAGGCGTTCATGTGGGGGTTGTTCTTGCCCGAGGCGATGGCCTCGCGGTTGACCCAGCCGAGGCTGAGGCCGTCGGCGCCGCCTGCCGTGCTCGTGGCGACTCGCCCCTGCAACTTCGGGCACACGATGACCTGGGCGCTCTCGTCGGCGGACCTCAGCACCACCGCGTCGGTGTGCTTCTTGAGGAACGCCAGGTCGCCCTTGAAGACGATGGGCCCGGCCGCATCCGGCTTCTTCGTGGCCGTGGGCGCGCATCCAGCCGCCGCCACCAGGGCCGCCAGAACCAGTGTCACCACTATGCGTGCCATGTTGAGGCTCCTTTCAATGACTGCCGATACCGTTGTCTTGGTTTGCCGTTGACTGCGTATTCCGAACGCGCGGTCGCCTGGGCCTGCCCGCTGAACGTGCGATGGCATTGCCGTTCAGAATTCCGTGGTTCCCGTGAAGTTCACCTCGCGCACCCGCACCGTCGGAACGACCGCCGGCCCGCGCGCGAGGGTCAGGCGCCGCGACATTCCGTCGATTCGCGAGAACGCCTCCAGGATGTTCTCGGTGTATCGCAGGTTCCGAACCGGCCGGACGATGCGGCCGCCCTCCACGAGGAACGTCCCGTCGCGGGTCATACCCGTCAAGACCGTCTTCATCGGGTCCAGGATGTTCGTGTAATGGAACCGGGTGATCAGCAGGCCCCGGTTCGTCTCCTTGACGAGCGCAGCGGCGCTCGACGTGCCGCCTTTCATGAACAGGTGCAGCGGCAGGCACTCGTATCCCGTCGAGGCCGGCAGGGCGCTGCCTGTTGACCTTCGCTTGCCCAGGCGGCGGGCCCGGTAATAGTTGGTCGCCACCGCCTTGGCGACGCCGCGGTCGATGAGCGCCAGGCGCCGCTTCGGCATTCCCTCATAGTCGAACTCCTGCGGCAGGGTCCGGCGGTCGAGGGCGTTGTCCCAGATCGTCACCTGCCGGCCCGTGATGCGCTGGCCGAGTTTGCCCGAGAAGGGGCTGCGGCCCTCCTGAAAAGCCTTCCCGCCGAACGCCATGTACGAGAGAAACTCGAGCCACTCGGCCACGGCGGGCGGCTCCAGGATGACGTCGTACCGCCCCGCGGGCAGGGGCTGAGGGTTGCGGCTGGCGGCAGCCTTCGCGGCCGCACGGCGTCCGAGGGCCCGCGGCTTGAGGTCCGCCAGCCGCGACGAGACGCCTTCGGCGAAACCCGACCCGTCGCCGCAGGTGACCACCGTGTGGGCCTGGGTCCGCGTGTGGCTCGACGCGGCCGCCACGCCGCGCGAATTGGCGACCGCCGCCGAGGATTCCTCGATCTCGACCGCGCCGGCGGCCTCTCCGCGCTGTCGCCTTGCGGCCTCGATGATCTCGGCGGCCACGTCGGCCCGCGCGTCGGCCGGCGCCTCGGCCGTGGCGGCATCGTACGACGACGCCGGTTTCACAGGCTCGGGTCGGGGCAGGCCCGGCCAGCCCTCCTCGGGCTGCGACGCCCTGGCGATGGTCATCGCGCAGGCGACCGCCTGGTCCAGCGCCTCCGGCCGCAGGCTGGAGGTTGTCGCGATGCCCAGCCGCCCGCCGACCACCAGCCGCAGGACCACCCAGACGTCCTCGGTCCCGACGTTCTGGTGGACCTGGTTGCGGCTGAACCGGGTCAGGAGCGACCGGCCCTCGACGAGCAGCGCCTCTGTCTCGTCGGCAGGGCTTGCGGCCACGAGCCGCCGGCCGACGTCCAGCAGGTTCGCCTCGCGCTCGGCCGGGTTCATGCCTTCACTCCTACCTGGACGTTGCGGAAGCGCGCGGGGGCGACCCCGTGGCCGACGCGGGCCGTCTGGCCGGGTTCGCCCTTGCCGCAGTTCGGCGTGCCCCACAGGCGCCATGCGCCGGCGGAGCAGACGGCGTCGCACGAGCCCCAGAACTCGGGCGTGATGCCCGTGTAGGTCGCATTTTTGTAGATTTGTCCGACCTTGCCGGCCCTGATCTCGCGGCACATCTCGGTGCCGAACTGGAAGTTGAGGCGCTTGTTGTCGATCGACCAGGACTTGTTCGTCGCCAGGAAGAGCCCCTCGCCGGTGTCGGCCAGGAGGTCGTCGAGCGTGCCCGCCCGGCCCGGGAGCAGGTTCACGTTCGTCATGCGGATGAGGGGGAGGCGGTTCCATCCGCTCGCCCGCATCGCGCCGCTGGAGGTGCGGCCGATGGCGGGGGCCGTCTCGCGGCTCGAAAGGTACCCCACGAAGCGGCCGGCCTCAACGATGGGCGTGCGCTGGGCGGCGACGCCCTCGTCGTCGTAGCCGAAGGTGCCGAGGCCGCCCGGGGCCGTCGCGTCGGCCACGATGTTCACCTCGCCCGACCCGTACTGGAAGGCGCCGAGTTTGTCGATCGTCAGGAACGAATCGCCCGCGTATGAGAGTTCCATGCCCAGGACGCGGTCGAGTTCGATCGGGTGGCCGCAGGACTCGTGGACCTGTAGGGCGAGTTGCCCGCCGTCGAGGACCAGCGTCCGCCGGCCCTCCGGGCAGGGCGGGGCCGCAAGGAGCGCCTCGGCCTCGTCGGCCACCCGCGGGGCCTCGCCGACGAGGTTCATCGCCTCCACGTACTCGTACCCGGCGGTCGCGAAGTTGCCGCGGAAACTGTTCGGGTAAGAGCGGACCTGGAGGTCTCCGCCGGCGATGGCCGTGGCCGCGATGCCGCCGCCCGTCTGCACGATCCGCTGCTCGATCCGCGAGCCTTCGGTCGAGCCGAAGAACTGGCGGGTGTCGAAGGCCGCAAAGAACGCCTGGGCCAACTTGACGTTGGGCCCTTTCATCGCGTTCGACGCCGCCGCCAGGAGGGCCAGTTTCGTCTCCAGCGGCACCTCGCGCGGGCTCTTGGCGTGCGGCGTCTCGTACCGGGCTGTGGCCGGAGCGAGGGGTGCGAGCACGATGGGTTCCTCTCGCAGCCGCGCGCTTGCCCTCGCGATGGCCACGGCCTGGCGCACGGCGGGTTCCACGGCCGATTCCTCGAGCCGGTGCGTTCCGAAGAACCCCCAGGCCCCGTCCACGAGGACCCGGACGCCGAACCCCGCCGAGAAATCGCCCAGGATGTGCTCGGGCCGGCCGTTCTTGACTACGACCGACTCGTGCCAGTCCTCGCGGACGCGGACATCGCCGTACGACGCCCCCGCCTGCCTCATCAACTCGCACGCACGCTCGACAATCGCCTTCACGCCACGCCCCCTAAGTGAGAATGTAGGGTGGCATGCCCACGCTGTCGTTCGCGTGGGCATGCTCCAGGCAACACGAGGAACATGCCCGCGGAACGGATGCCGCGGGCATGCCACCCGACGTGCTGCGAGTATAGACCCCGCGACTCTCGGGCACAAGAGTTTCAACGAACGCTTCAACGAACGTTGGCGTGTGTTCCTTAACACTACAGCGCCAGTGCGCCGTGAAAGGCGCCGGTTTTCAGCGGGGAAGAAGACCCGCCGGGCAACTATCGCTCCAGCCCGTAGCAATCGGAGCGGCGGCGGAGGCAACGAAGCCGTCGAAGCCTTCGATGGAAAGGGTCCGACAGGGACTCGGCGAGCCGACAGGCCGCAACGCGAGTGAACGCTGAGCAAGCCTCGAAAGGTACAACGCACGGGCCGACCCGCTTGGCGTTCGGGGAAGGCTGCCACCATGGCGGGGCGGACGAGCGACCAAGTCCGCGTGGCCGTGCCGGGGCAGTGGCGGCGGCATGTCGGCGAAGGGAACCGGCGCAAACACGGGAGGCCCGCAGCGGCCCCGCCGGCGCCCACCGTGCCACCGTCCGGGTGAATGCCCCCGGAAACGTTGACACGTCCTGGTGAGCGGGCTAGAGTGTCGGGCCGGGGTATGGGGTGCGCGGCCGCCGCTGCGGCCCCGGTTCGGCCTGCTTGGGGAATGTCATGCTTGCGCTGCTCGCCCACAGGACGTTGCGTTGGCTGGAGCGGCAGCGAGTCCGCTATTACCTGGCCCGGATGAACGTGGGCGAGCGCGTGAGCATCAAGGAAGGGCTGCGGGTGGCGCGGCCGGAGAACGTCACGATCGGCAGCGACGTGCGGATCAACTCCGACGTACTCCTTCAGGCGCACGGCCCGATTGACATCGGCGACTTCACGATGCTGGCGTCGCGGTGCGCCATCGTCACGGCCACGCACGACATGGCCAAGCGGGGCATCGAGGCCTTCGACACGCTGACGAAGGCGCCGGTCCGAATCGGGCGCCACTGCTGGTTGGGCGTAGGCGTCACTGTGCTGCCGGGCGTTACGATCGGCGACGGGACGGTCGTCGGGGCAGGAAGCGTGGTCACGCACGACCTGCCGCCCGGGATGATCTGTGCCGGGGTGCCGGCCAAGCCCATGAGGCAACGGCCTTCGCAGCCGCAAGGATCGGGGCCTGCATGAGGGAAAGGCTCGTCACCAACAACGCGCTTCGAGGCTTGCTGTACCGCGAGGCTTTGCGCCGGGAGGCAACGCGGCTGCCGTACGCGCCGTTCACGATCTACCTGGACGTCTGCAACGCGTGCAACCTGGCGTGCACGTTCTGCCCGCAGTCGCACTGGGAGGGCCGCCCGCGGGGCCGCATGGCCTGGGAGATGTTCGAGCGGGCGCTCCCGCAAGTCGCCGAGTTGAAGCCGGCCAGGCTCTTCCTCTTCTGCTACGGCGAGGCCACCCTCCATGACCGCATCGCCGACATGGTGAAGGCCGCCGTGGACGCCGGCCTGCGCGTGCGCCTTCACACGAATGCGGCGGGGCTGACCGAGGCCAAGGCCCTGGCCCTGATCGAGGCGGGCCTCCAGGAGTGCCGGTTCAGTTTCGACACGGCCGACCGCGACCTGTATGAGCGGATGCGCGTCGGCAGCCGCTTCGACCGGACCGTGGCGAACATCCGCCGGATGGTCGAGTTGCGGGGCGGGGCCCGCCGCAGAAAGCCCGTCTTCGAATTGCAGGAACTGGTTCCCTACGTCTCCGGCGCGCGGGCCGCGAATACGGAGGCGTACCGCAAACTTTTTCAAGGGCTGGACGTCCGGTTCACGGCTAAGTTCATGCACTCTTTCGCCGGGCAGGGCAGCGAGAAGACGTTTGCCGGCCGGCGGGCCGAGGGGCGGTCGCAGTGCAGCCAACTCTACCGGCGGATCGTCGTCAACTTCGACGGCAAGATCCACGCCTGCTGCCTCGACCCGTTCGGCTACAACGTCGTCGGGGACCTTGCCGCGGGGGATACCATCGCGGCCGCATGGAACAGCCCGCGGATGGCCCAACTGCGGGAGCGGACCAACCGCGGCGACGTCCGCGGCCTCCGCCCCTGCCACTCGTGCGAGATGCTGACGCGGGCCGAACCGCCCGCCCGGCAGGGCCTGACGGGGGTCCTCGCTGTCACCGCGTGGCGGTGGGCGGCCGGCGGCCAGCGCCGGGAACAGGATGCACCTGAAACGTCACGGCGGACCGGCGGTTGAGCGGCGCTACTGGCGGACGGTGCGGCGGCGCAGCGCCGCCAGGCACCCCGCGGCCACGAGCGCCAGCGTGGCCGGCGTCGTCCGCGGGCCCGGGGGATACGGCGCCGCGGCGGCGCGCGGCCCCGGCGGCTACGGCGGTGCGGCCGCCTGGGAACCCTACGGCGGAGCGGCCATCACGCGGCTCCCGGAGGGCACCCGCACCTATCGCTGGCACGACAACGACTACTACTTCAACGTCTACCCCGCCCATCGGGTACTTCTACGACGACGAGCCCGAAGACTGCGTCCCGGTTGTCATCAACAACTCCACATATTATTACGCCGACGGTGTGTACTACCGGATGGACGAGCAGGGCGGCAAGAAGGGGTACGTCGTGGTCGAGGCGCCGAAGCAGGAGGTCACGGGAGACGCCGGCGCGACGGACCCGTTCGCCGTGCTCAAGAGGTCCTGCGACTACCTGGCCGGGCTAAGGCAGTTCAACGCCTCCGTCAGCGTCACGGCCCGACCACATTCTTGAGACGGGGGCCAAGATCCAGAAATCCAGCCGGCGGCAACTCTCCGTGAGCCGGCCCGACAAGGTCGCGGTTGATCTTGTCGGGGAGACGGAGAGCAAGCGGTTCACCTATGACGGCGCCACCTTCCTCATGCAGGACCGCCAGCGCAATGTGTACTCCCAGGTGCCCATGCCGAACACCATCGACGGGATGCTCGACACGCTCTCGCGCGTGTACGGGGTGGACCCGCCGCTGGACGATCTGCTTTACGCGAACCCCTACGACGGGCTTGTGGCACAAGTCGAGACCGGCCAATACCTGGGTCGGCACAGCGTCCTGGGGGTCGAGTGCGATCACCTGGCCTTCACGCAGGCGGCGGTAGACTGGGAGATCTGGATCGAGGGGGGCGACCGGCCCTTGCCGCGCCAGATCGTGATCCGCCACAAGCAGATCGAGGGCGTCCCCACGTTCACGGCCGTGGTGACGGACTGGGCGCTGGCGCCCGTGTTCCCGCCGGGCTTCTTCGATACGAAGCCGCCCGGGGGCGCCCAGAGGATCGAGATGGTCCCCGTCGCCCAGCGGCAGGAGGCGCCGCCGCCGGGCGCGGCACAGCCGGGAACCTGATCGCGCGGCGCAGCGGAAGACGCGGTGCCGGAAACGTGGCCGGGGGACAGGACATCCGACGGAACGGGCGGACCATCGGTGGCCCCCCGAAGGAAAGAGATACTCGGCAAGGGCACGTGACAAACGAAGGAGACGCAAACAGGGCACTGAAAGAATACAGGCCCGGAACCGCGTTCAACGGCGTGATTGACCCTCCTGTACCGGGCGTTGGGAATTGCGGCTGGCGTTCGCGCGGCCGTTAACCGGAAGGGCGCAGGTTCGAACACCCCCTCAGATCTGCGTTAACCAGCCGCGTCAGTGTCCACGGGATTTATCATATCGGGACCCGAGACGGGAGCATCCGAAGGATCTACTCCGTGTCGAACATCTTCTCAAGTCGTTCGATTCTCTCGCAGATGGCGTCGAGTTTCTTCCCCAGCTTCCTGTCCTTCGTGTGGTTGGCGTGACCGGCGATCTCCCCGGCAAGAAGGTCAAGTTCGTCCAGGGTGAACTTGACCTGAGACTCTCCCGCGGGAGTGTGCTCCAGCCGATCCGAGATCGCGTCATCCAGAAGAGGAAGGTCCAGAAGCATCTGTCTTTCCCATGGCGTCAGCTTCAGACCGACTGCGTCCGTGTCCTTG
>Ga0315294_10002900_pt1 | contig 18637 bp, 16 predicted proteins | sample YL17G13_40_MG_FD_203626 | JGI IMG/M metagenome (GOLD analysis project Ga0315294, IMG submission 203626) | Sediment microbial communities from Yellowstone Lake, YNP, Wyoming, USA - YL17G13_40 | ecosystem: Environmental > Aquatic > Freshwater > Lake > Sediment | place: USA: Wyoming | collected...
GGAGAAGGTAGTGGAGATCGGCGAGATCGGCAAAAAGCACGGGTTCAAGCTCGCGCCGATAATGTCGTTCGGAAAACCGGTGAGCGACGAGGAGATAGCGGCGATAAGGAAAAGGTCGGGAAGATAGAAGATGCAGAAATACTGCACTTATAGACGGAAGAGTTCAGATTCCTTGTAATTTAGGCGAGATTATTGTAGATTTTCTGCAGAAATCCCCGTTTGATCCGAGAGAATAAACAATGATCATCGACTTCGCCATCGAGAATTTTCTCTCGATAAGAGAGCAACAGCGATTCAGTTTTGTCGCGAGCGGCAGGCTCAAGGATCTTCCCGAGAACACCATAGAGCTGAATGTGCCGGGAATGAAAAAAGACGTGAAGCTTCTGAAGAGCGCGATCATCTATGGCTCGAACGCTTCCGGGAAAACGAACGTCCTCAAGGGGCTGAGCTTCCTGAGGAACGCAGTCATACTATCGCACATAAGCCTGAAGCCGGGGCAGCCGTTTCCGCTTTCACCCTTCAAACTTGATGAACACAGCTCCAGCGAGCCAACCCGGTTCGAGATCAACTTCATACTGGATGACGTCCGCTTTGAATACGGCCTTTCCTTGGTTCCTGATAGAGTCATCGAAGAGCGACTGCACACTTATCCTTTGGGAGTACGTTCACGCTGGTTCGAGCGCAAGTTGTCTGAAAGTAAGTACGAGTACTTGTATGGAACAAGATTCAAGCCTGACAAGGTTGTGGAAGACAAGACCAGGCCTAATTCGCTATATTTGTCGACCGGAGCACAATTAAACCGCCCGGATCTCAAAAAGATCTACAGCTGGTTCGAGGACCTTCAAATACAGTTGTTTGGGCCTGATCCTGAAGAGACTGCCCGGTACATTCTGGATAATCAACAGCAAGCTGTAATTGCAGAATTATTGACGCACGCGGACCTAGGCATATCCGGTCTCCGAATCGATCGCGTTGACATTGACGTCGCCAAACGGATGGAGAACATTCCAGACGACGCATCCGAGACCACCAAAGAGGCTTTCCAGTCGCTCACCAAAGCCATTGAGGTTCTTGCGAAGGAACTCGGTCCCGACTGGTTGGCGACAGATGTACTCACAACCAAGATGGTTCACAGAAAACCGGATTCTGGAGAAGAGGCGCTGTTCGACTTCCGCGAGGAATCCGCGGGCACTCAAAGGTACTACTCCCTTCTGGCACCTTGGCTGAAAGCATTGGCCAACGGTAAGAACATTTGCATCGATGAGATCGAACGAAGTTTGCACCCGCTCCTCTCGCGCCGCCTGATAGAAGGCTTTCATAACAGCGATTTGAACAAGCACAGCGCTCAGCTTCTGGTTACGACGCACGATGCAACGTTGCTCGATCAGGATCTGTTCAGGCGTGATCAGATTTGGTTCACCGAAAAGGATGAAAACGTCGCGACGGTGCTTTACCCTCTTACGGATTTCTTTATTCGCAAGGGTGACAAATCACTGCAGAAGAGTTACCTTGCGGGACGTTTCGGTGCAATACCGATTCTGGGTGCCGGCATTTCGCACGATGACACCGAGACCTCGAAATAGAAAAGGTATCCCGCGTCGGGCCCCGACGCGCGAGAAACTGCCTATCGTGCTCATTGTCTGCGAAGGCGCGAAGACTGAACCGTACTACTTTGAAGCGCTGTGCCTGAAGTGGCGTCTGATGGGCGGCGATGTCGAGACGGTCGATATCCACGGGCACGACTGCGGCAATGCTCCGATCAATGTCGTGGACCGAGCCATTGAACTGAGGAAAGAGAGAAAGAAACGCAACAAGAGAGACGGCACTCCTCTGTACGACAAGGTCTGGTGTGTGTTCGACAAAGATTCGCACAGCTCATTCGATCAGGCATGCGACAAGGCACGCAGAGCCGGCCTGGTTCCGGCATGTTCCGATCCGTGTTTTGAATTCTGGTATCTACTCCATTTCGAACACACCTCAAGCCAGTTTTCCGATTGCGCATCGGTGAAAGTCAGGCTCAGAAAGCATGTACCCGACTACTCAGAGAATGAGGTGCCGTTTGCAGATATCGAGGCCGGTCTCGACGATGCCATCAAACGTGCGTCAAGCCTCAGAAACGGCGTCATCATGAGTCCATACACCTATGTCGACGAACTCGTTCTATACCTCAAGAGCATAAAGGAGCAGTAACGATCTCCATGATCGTCCGATCCTCCCTCAACTAGATCGATATCGATGCTCGGTCGTCAGAACTGAGAATCTAAGCCCGACATCAAAACCTTGCGCCTTTCAGAACGTCAGCGCACATGGGGTTGGCCTTCTTCGGGACCATCGGGATGATCTTGTGCAGCAGGGTCTTGATTTTTTCGTTGTTCGCCTGGAACACCTTGATGACTTCTTCATGAGTGACAGGCTTGATGTTGGGATCGCCCTCGAGGCCGACGTCCCAGTCGGTGATCAGCGCGATCATCGCGTAGCTCATCCCGAGCTCGCGGGCAAGGTAGCACTCCGGGTACTGGGTCATGTTGATCACTTCCCAGCCCATGGACGTGAACCATCTGCTTTCGGCGCGGGTGGAGAATCGCGGGCCCTGGATGACGACGACCGTGCCGCCCTCGTGAACGACGATGCCCATGTCGGTTGCGGCCTTGAGGACGATTTTCATCAGCTCGGGGCAGTACGGGTCGGCCATCGCGAGATGCGTGGTGATCGGACCGTCGTAGAACGTGTCCTTCCGTCCCGTCGTGCGGTCGACGAACTGATCGCACACGACGAAATCGCCGGGCGCGATGTCCGGCTGGAGGCTTCCCGACGCGCAAGGTCCGAGAACGCTGTGAACTCCCAGCGCCTTCATCGCCCATGCGTTGGCCCGGTAGTTGATCGTGTGGGGCGGGTAGCGATGATCGGCGCCGTGACGCGGCAGGAACGCGACTTTCCGGCCCTCGATCGTCCCTACGGTCACCTGGTCGCTGGGCATTCCGTACGGTGTCTCCACCCAGAATCTGTCGGACTTGTCGAGCAATGAATAGAACCCTGATCCTCCAAAAACTCCGATCTCGGCTATAGCTTTCGGCGGCGGGAAAGACATCTCGGCACCTCCTTGATAATCAAGAGAGACTCAGGGCAGTGTACCGATTCGGGCCTTTCGGTGTCAATCGGCGTTTCGATTCCTCACCGATCTTCTCTTCTTCGTGTCCTTCGTGCCCTTAGTGTCTTCGTGGTTACTCCTCCTACCCGGACTTCTTCTGACTTGCGCGCTCCTTTTCTTCTCTGCTCTCCGCCTCACGCCTGCCCGGAGCAGGGACCGACCGCCTTAGTCTCACCCATGTCTCCATGAACCACCCACCGAGCGTCACGCAGCCTATCGCAAGAAAGACTATGAAAACCGGGAGGCTCAACCTTATTGTCACCGCGGCGATCGCAAGCGACACGAGTCCGAGCACGAGCAGGAAAAGCGGGCTTTCGATCACGCTTTTCCGCTCGACGGGACGAAAAAAGCTGCCACAGTGCGGACAATACGCGCTCCCTTCCCTCACAGGTTTCCCGCATTTCAGGCAAGTGAGCGGATTTCCCACCACCTGCGCCGCGCAATGGGGACAGAATCTTCCGCCCGGATGAAGGTCCCCCGCACAATGGGGGCATATGTCGGACTCCGGACGTTTCTCCCTTACGGCCTTCAGGAGTCTCTCGATCGTCGCGTCGCTCAGGCCTTCGCCCATCCGCTCCAAATCGCCTGCGGCAAGCCCGAGAATGCGGCACGCGTCCTCGTCGCTTTCGAGTCTTTCCAGAAGGGCCGCTCGCTCGGAAGCGTCCAGGTCCGCTTCAAGAAGCCTTGCGAGTTCCTCATCCGTCAGACTCCTGCCCTTTCCCATCGAATGCTCGGCAGTCATATCACACTCTCCCCTCCCCTTGCAGGGCCGGCATCCACGACATTAACGCTCCCGGGCTTGTTAAACTGACATATTCCCATCGACATTTTTCACATCCCCGACTCCCGCTGGTCTCCTGTCAGGATCGCTCTCATTTTCTTTCTCAGGCGACTCAGGCGCTGTTGGGCGGTGTCGAGCCTGACTCCCAGGATTCGGGCTATTTCCTTGTCCCTCAGGTCGCTGTAGTCGAGCCGGAAGAGGGTCCGCTCGGACTCGGTGAGCTCTTTAACCGCCTGTTCGAGCATCACTTTCGTCTCGATTTCACTTGTGGCTTTCCCGGACAGAGGCTCGCCGAAACGCTCTCCGTACGACCTCAGCTCCCGATCGTGTCTTGCCTCGTCCTCGCGGGCATGGTCGATTATCACGCGAGACACAACCACCTTGACCCATCCGTAGAACGATTCCTCCTTCGCTATCTTGAGGCCCCTCAGTGCCCGACAGTCCTTCTCCAGAAGCTTCAGCACGAATGACTGGGCGACATCCTCGACATCATCATCGCACAGCTCGGCCCTGTGGCACAGTCCCCTTATCAGTGGTCCAACCAGACGAAGAAGCTCTCGCCAGGAGCCGTCATTGCGTGCGATAAGCCCGTCCACCAACTCGCTGATCGGTTTCGTCTTGGTCTCCAACATCCGTGGCCGGAAATATTACCAGAACGAATTGCCGAATGAAACAACGGTTGGCGGCGTGCGATCGTTGGCGGGGGTAACGGGGACAGACTACGTGAGCCAAAATCTGCATGAGACGCTAGACTCTCCCCGGTCTGAGGTCAATGTGGAGGGGATGCTTGTAACGCTTCCTCAGATCCGAGACGAGCGAATCGACAAGCCTGTCGGTCCGCCTTTTTCCATCGCCCCTTGTGCATTCAATTATGGAGAAATGAAGAACAATCTCCCAGGGGAGCTTTTCCGGAGGGCAGACCTTATCGGTGGCGACAATCTTCCCCACCACCTTCAGTTTCGATTTGATGTATACGCCGGGGTCGACTGTGTTCGCGCGACGCATGTACGGGGCCAGCTCGGCCTCAGGGACGCCCTTGACAATTATGTTGCGACGCACGTAGCACACACCCTCAAAGAAATCCTTCCAGAAATCTCTCAGCGTTTCCCTGATTATGCCTCTCATCTCCGACGGAACACCCGGCACCGCGACTAGCGTCGTCCCCTGGACCGTATGGAGCATCCCGGGCGCCACTCCCGCCGGATTCCTGAGAGGAATCCCGCCCTGGGGGAAAAGAGCCATGCCCTTGCGCTCCTTTGTCAGCTTGTGCGGAATCCCCGGCCTGAACCTGGCCATGGCGCTGATGCGCTCCATGACAAGCCCGAGCGCTTCCTCGTTCAGCTTCAGAGGCAGGTCGAGGCATCCTGCGATCGCCGCCAGAGTCGCGTCATCGTCGGTCGGACCCAATCCCCCGGTCGTGACCATGAGATCGATCCCCTCCGACCGAGCGCGCTCGATCTCCCATTTCACTGAGTCAAAATCGTCACGGATCACCACAGCACGAAGTATCTTGCCGGCTTTCCGGGTGAAAAAGTGGATAAGCCAGGCGAGATTCGTGTCACGGGTCTCGCCGTTCAGGAGCTCGCTGCCGATCGCGATCAGGTGGATTGTTGGAGCGATCGGCTCGCCGCGAGTCAATCGAGATTTTCTGCCTGCTTCAAGACCTGATGTTCGGTGGCGGAGCATGTGGGTCTGTCCTTTCATGGTCAGGGTTCGGGAATCCCCCGTGTCGCAAACTGAGTCCGGCCGTCGCCCGAACTGGTGCAGAATGCTACACTCGGCAAGGAATCAGGCATTTCCGCTGCAGTTGCCGCGAGAATTGTCTCTGACGGCGACGCTTCCGAAAGCCTCTATTTAACATCATTCCAAAGCCTCTTGCACTCTGAAGAGCCGCCTCGAGGCTTGAAAAGCGGCATGAGAAGCGATTTTGGAACGGAGCCTGCATGGATACCGGCTGGATACGAGTTTTAGGAGGCGCGGGTAGCAAGTCTCTTGTTACCCGTTCTTTCTTTTTAGGCGGTTTTTCCGGGCCTTGAGTCCGATACTATCAACCCGGCACAGCAGAACCCCGGGGGACTTTCCAGCCGACATTCGCCGCAATAACACCTGCAACTATCAGGACGGCCCCGACGATTGTGCCCGGACCGATCGGCTCCCCCAGCCATATACGTGCGTATGCCAGGCTGAAGAGCGGGATGATGTAGGTCGATGTCGCTGCAGGACCGGCACCAAGCCTCTCAACCCCCCAAAGCCACCCGACATACGCCCCCAGGGTGCAGAATATCACCAGGAAAGCAAGCGCGATCCAGGCCGAGAGGGGCATCGCGGGCGCAACAGACTGAGGGTCGGCGGCAATCATGGGGATGAGGAAAATCGACGCCGGCGCCATGTAGAGCATTGTCATAAGCGTGGGGTCGATCCTGGCGCGATCCCTGTTCTCGCCGGTCAGATAGGGTTTGGCGGCGATAGTGTGGAACGCGGCGCTGACAGGGGCAATCAGAGTGATCAGGCTGAAGAGAATCCATCTGGACGGCTCTATGTGAAGCTGGGCGCCCTCGTGCGACGCGCCGAACAGCATCAGGAAAGCGGTCCCGGCAAACGCGGTCAGCCCTCCCGCGATCTTGCCTGCCGTGAGCCTCTCACCGAGAAGAGGGGCCGCGAGGAAAACCGTGAAAACAGGATATGTGCCTATAATCAGCCCAGCCGGACCGGCAGGCAGCACGGTCTCGCCTACGTTCAGCGCGTAGTGATATCCGAACAGCCAGAGCACCGTTATGGTGACGAAGAGCCGCCAGTATCTCGGGAAAAGCCTGACGGTCTCGCGCCTATAGAAGAGAAGGGCAACCAACACGCAGATGAGCGCGGTCGGGAGCATCCTCGCAACGAGAAGGTCTGCAGGACTGATGAAAGCCAGTATGAACCTGATCGCGGCAAACGCGCCCCCCCATACAGCGGCGACCAGAAGAAGCACGATCCAGGAAAGCATCCGAGACACGATCGGGAAGTGTAATTCGTCGGGCGGCTGAAGTCACGCGAGACTCGAGCCGTCAAGCGTCCACGCCGGGTGGCGCCTACAAGCGAATCCTCGTCCGCCGCGGCGGATTGCAGGTGTCTCTCATTATCGACCACGGGGACTGTCAGCCGACGCATCCCCCGCCCGCTTCAACTTCGAATCGATCTCAATCTGCCTTGGCGGGGGATGCGTCGGTGACTGTCCCCGCTCAGCGAAGACGCCCACAAACCGCCGCGACGGATCGGGGACTCGCTGAGCTTGTGGGCGGCACGTGGCCTCGTGGCGGAGAAGCCGGAGGAAAAGCACTGTCCGGCCATGCCCCCCGGCGGCGGCATGCGCGGCATGGATTATTGACATTCGCACCAAACTGTGGTACACATATGGGGCGCATCGCAAGGTGCGCCCCATGCCATCAGGCAATGGCCGCGCAGAACTCATGTTGCGAAGGGAGGACAAGATGATTACTATTGGTGTCAAAGGACTTGCTCAATTCATCGTTGCTGGCCCCGCAAGGCAACGCAAGGTGCTTAAGGATTACAAGTACCCGTCCCCTGAAGGTCAGGCTCAGGCAAAGTTCTATCGTGATGCACATTCGGCAGTGAGGGAATACCACAAGTCAAAGCGTTCTCAGTCTTGGCTCTTAGCCCGCGCCCAACGGCTTGACAATGAAGCTGTGGCTGCTCACGGCAAAACCAAGATGCGACTCAAAAGCAACGCAAGAGCCATCAGAGAATACGCATCCGCCTTCGCTAACAGAACATTTACGATCAAGCCTCGTCAAGGCTTAGAGCTCACACTCTATGGAGTCCGTGTTGTTGCAGAACCCACTCTCCTTGTAAGAGAACGGAACAGAGACAAGTTATTGAGAATCGAGTTTGCCAAGAATCTTAAGGATACGAAATTGTTCAGGATAATGAATCAATTCGCGCTCGACGCCGCCTCGGCTGTCGGCCTGACAGTCAAGAGCTCTGATGTTGAATGCTTACATACTCCGACTGCGATCTGTCACAAAGGGGCTAGGAGATCATCTAGGCTATCAACAGAGATTGACGCTGCTTGCCAGAACATTGCCACGCTTTGGCCATCGATATAGTTACGTAGGCGGGCGGGTGGCGTCCACATGCGAGTCTTCGAGCATGTAGACGCCACCCGCCTGAGTTGAACATTGCCTTCAAATGGCTGAGGTGTTACTGTTTTTTCAAAGAAAGGAGATTGTGTAATGGCAAGATGCACAAGAACGACAAACTTGGAAGTTCACCACAAGAGGCGGGATGGCAGCAACGATCTTAGCAATGCTATCGTCCTGTGCCAAACGTGCCACGAGAAATCATCAACTTACGGGTCACCTGGAAAGACGCCCACTGCTTTCGACCAAGCAACAAAGGACAAGGCGCTAAGACACGCTGGTAACCAGTGCGAGTGCACAAGCACCCAGGGCTGCCACTTAAAGAAATTGCACAGGTAAACTTGTAGCGCGGAGCACTGCCTCCGTGCAGCCGGACTGGAAGGCGTAGGCTTCCTGCTCCCGCGTGTCGACGCCACGGTCCGACTTAAAAGGAGGAACCCAATGAACCGTTGGCAGCGTGTCACCCTCATAATCGGACTTCTACTTGTTGTCATCGTATCACTTTTCCCAGCGTATGAAGGCGTCTACGCAGGTGAGGGAGACAATTTCAGAGGCTACTTGGGGCATCATTTTGTCGCGATCCCACCGTCGGATTATCAGGTGTATTGCGCGTTCATGGGCAAGCCCCCTACTCGAACCGTTCAGACAGAGGTAGAGAACCCTGATTATGTAGAGAAATCTGATTTTTCTGATTTCCTAGAACATTTCCCTGAACAAGGTCACACGATCTTATACGATGTACCACGGGAGCCACCAACGTGGACCCCACCGACACCAAGGACGGTACTTGAGACCCACACAGAGCCAGAGGACCCTGCTACTTACACTGACTTTCGCATTTGCTGTTACATTATCGTTACTGAAACCGCCCTCGAGCTCCTTTCGGTCGTAGCTCTAACCTGCATGCTGTTCGTTTTGTTCATGGGACGCAGACGGGTCTGAAGGAGGATTGCGGATGCAAGATAAGGTTTTTGGCGAGCGTGACCGCGCACAGCCTGGTCACATCGCCGTAATCGGCTTCGTCGAGACACTATCGACCTACGCTTATGCATATCTGGAAGCGGCTGATGCGCTGGTCGAGAACGCGATAGCCAGTCACAAGCAGGATCTCTTCTTCTTCCCGATTCTATACAACTACCGCCACGCAGCGGAAATCATACTCAAGGATTTGATTCTGGAGACGGAGAAGTTAATTGAACTTGAGGTGAGAATCGGTAAGCTGGATGCGAACCTCGCCAGGGAGCGAGAAGACGTTATGAGAAACCTTTTCAAGAACGGGCACATACTGAAAGCGTTGCTGGATGAGTTCAAAGCCAGATTTTCAAAGGTCAGCGATGAAAGTATACCAGACGACATCACGGAGGCTATTGAGAAACTGCATGGCGTTGACCCAAATGGGGAGCATTTCCGATACCCGTTCTCAAGATCGTACGAGTATTACTTCCCTGTGCAGACCCATTTCGACTTGATCTCCATTCGAGAATCCGTGAGTCGCAAGCTCTTCTACCTGTTGTTTGGCTGCGGCGATTGGCTAGCGCATGAGATTGACCTCTGTAGAGAGCATATCGCAGGACTTGAGACCCGGGAGCCGGGCTCAGGTTGAGCGAGTCCTCGAGCGTGCCTGTGCCCGTCCCGATTGCATTAAGCGGCGCATAGGGTAAAATCTCCCACGGATTTCATGCGGCCCGATCAACCCGACATACACAAGCTCCCGCAGGAGATAGTGCGGCTCATCGCAGCCGGGGAGGTTATCGAGCGTCCCGCAAGCGTCGTGAAAGAGCTTGTCGAAAATTCTCTGGACGCGGGCACTCGACACATCGAGATAAGACTGGTCGGCGGCGGGATGATATCGATCACGGTCCGCGACGACGGCTGCGGCATTCCATCGGAGCAGGTCCCCCTTCTCCTCGAAAGGCACACAACGAGCAAGATCTCCGACGAGGCCGACCTGCAGGCGATCCTGACGCTGGGCTTCCGGGGAGAGGCGCTTTATTCGATCGCCGCGGCGAGCGACGTGATTCTCTCCACTCGTTTCCACGGCGAGGACACGGGCACGAGACTCACCTGGGAGAAGGGCGCAAAATATATCGAGACGATCCCGTGGCCGGGGGGAACGCAGGTTGAATCCCTGAGGCTTTTTCATTCGACTCCCGCGAGGAGGAAATTCCTGCGATCGGAAGCGTCGGAGTACGGCAAGGTAGCGACATTGGTGTCGTCATACGCGCTGGCGTACCCCGATGTCGCCTGGCGGCTCATTCATAACGCCAAGGAGACGCTCAGAACGCCGGGCACGGGGAATCTCGCGGATACGATAATCGCAGTGTACGGAGTGGAAACCGCGAAGAAAATGCTGCCTGTCGATTTCGTTCAGGACCGTATCAAAGTTTCAGGCTCCATTGGATCGATCGAAATCCACAGGTCGCGTCGCACCGATCAAATATTTTTCCTCAACGGACGGCTGATAAGGGACGCATCGATCACTTCGGCGCTGGAGCGACCCTACATGCAGTTCCTTCCCGGCGGACGTCACGCGATCGCAGTGATCAAGATCGATTGCGAGCCCGGGGAAGTCGACGTCAACGTTCATCCGCACAAGAGCGAGGTGCGGTTCGCGAACCCCCGGGCGGTCACGAGCGCGGTGTATCATGCGGTGTCGCAGACGCTCCAGAAGAGTCATCCGCTGCAGGTCTCATCAAGCCGGGATATCCAGGCGGAATTCTCGCCGGCGGTGTACGTGGACGAGATCACGGGCGAGGTTGTCCGTCCGCCGCAGGCGTCCGGCGCAGACGATATCGAATGGGCGATACGGGAGCCGAAGCATCGCCACACGCCCGACCTGACGCCTTCCGCCGCCCATCCGGGAATTTCGTATCCGCAGGCGCCGAGATCCCAGCTTGCCGAGCAGGACCTTCCTCACAAGTACCCATCGTTCGACGAAATCGATCTCGACGAAGATTTTCTCGGCGAGAAATCGGCCGGACGCGCGATGCAGTTCGCGAACACCTACATCGTCTACAACGACGGTCGGGCGATCTATCTGATCGACCAGCACAATCTTCATGAACGAATTCTTTTCGAGGAATTCAGTCGGCGGGAGCGGAACGCATCGGTCGTGAGCCAGACGTTGCTGTTTCCTCTTCAAGTGAATCTGCCGCCGTCGCTCGCGGGTCTGGTTCTGGAGCATCTCGACGAGATCAAGTCTTTGGGATTCGATATCGAGGAATTTTCGCAATCCGGCTCGTTCGCGCTGAGAGCTGTACCGCAGGCGCTGAGGGACGATCCGGTCAGTGCGTTCACGGACATACTCGAGCGGGCCGGCGAGGATGAGGACGCGGGGGAGCCTGGCGGATTCCGTCGCGCATTCACCATCAATCTCGCGTGCAAGAGCGCGATCAAGGCCGGAAAGAAACTCACCGAGGAGGAGATCGGGTTCCTGATCGATCACATCGGCGACGGCACTTTCCTGACGTGTCCGCACGGACGTCCCACCATGGTCCGGCTGGACGAGGAATGGTTCCGGAAATCGTTCAAGCGCAGCAAATCCTATTGATCGATCCAGCCGCCGGGGCTTTGCAGCATATGCTCCCCACACACGCGATCTTCGAGACTATTGAGCGCTCGGTTCGCCTCTCGAACGGACGGTTTTCCCTGGAAAGAAAAATCGATATCGACGTCTCGGCGTTCAACCGCGAGATACCGGCCTCCCATTTTCTCATTCCTCTGATCGAAAACCTTGACCGCAGTTGGCCCTTCGACATCGAGCCGTCGCCGCGCGCGGTCGGGAACCTGATCGAGCTTCTGAGAGGATGCAGATTTGGGGAGATATCCTCTACCCTAGGAATCGCGATTGTTCCCGACAGAAATCGCGCGAGAAACCTCGGCGCGTTCGATACTCCCGAAGCAGTCGTGCGATATATCGCGGGAGAAGTCGTCACGCCACTGTGTGAGAGCGCAAAACCTCCGCTCATCGTCGATCCCGCGTGCGGAGCGGGTTATTTCCTCCTGGAAGCTCTCGATACACTCGTAAATCAATTCCCTCGCGTGGATCCGGCGACACTTGCCCGCGAATGTCTGCTGGGATTCGACATCGACGATGTCGCAATCGCTCTCGCAAGGCGAAACCTGTCGTGGCACTTCAGAAGAGAACTCGGACGGGACGCGCCCGACGATTTATCCGGCCGGATACTGAGACGCGCCGACGCACTTTCGGATTTCAAGGATCTCCCCATCGGGGAAGGGCGAGCGGACGGGGTCATCGGAAATCCTCCCTATCAATTCTTCAGCGGCAGGGGAAGCCCGGTTGCGCTCCTGAGAAAGACCGGCGGACATGAGAAGGCCGAGACACTGAGGAAAGAAATCGATGACCTCGCTCGACGATTTCCCGCGACATCGTCGGGCTGCCGCGACCGTTACAAGTGGTTCATCAATCGCGCCGTGGAATTCCTCCGACCGGGCGGCATCCTGGGATTCATCACGCCGAACACGTGGATCGCGTATCCCAGGTATCGCGACATCAGAAATCTTCTGTCCAGTGAGGGAGAATTCGAGGCCGTGATCGATCTCGGATCGCTTGCGTTCGAGCGTGCGCATGTCCCGGCGGCGGTAATGATCTGGCGCAAATCCGGCTCCACAAAGGGCCTCAAAAAGCATTTTCGGTTCGCACATATGTCGTCCGAGTTGTGGCAGAGGGCAACAGGCGGCGACGCAACGGCGTTCGCTCGGTGCCTGAGGAACGCTCAGCCCTTCAGCATCTCAGAATCGGGCGACTTCAAGGCAGCGAAGGCGAGTGGCGGTGCCGATTCCTCCGAACCGATCGATTCTTTTCTCGACGCCCCGCGAGCTCCGCACAGGGTCACACTCGGCGACATCGCGACTCTTCACGAAGGCTCGCACATAATCCGCGCGATACCGGTCGATGCTCCCAGGAAATCCGCGGGAAACGCGACGTTCCCGGTTCTGATCGACAAGACGATGGGGAACCTGATTCCGCCGGAACTCGGGTTTATCGTTCCTCCTCGAGTCGCACCATCATCGACCGTCATTGAGAGCCATTCCGGGCCAAGGTTCCTGATCCGCAAGACCGGCGACCGCCTGCTCGTCGCGCCGTCTCCGACAGAGGCGTTCGCGCTCGCCCATCAGAATGTGTACGTGGGAAAAATCCGCGGTGCACGGAAACCAGAAGAACGGGTTGTGGGGCAGGCTTTCGAGCCTGCCGCTTCCGAGTGTCAAATGGACGGCAGGCTGGAAAGCCTGCCCCACAAGGATGGAGCTCGCTGCGGCGGTGACTGGAGCATTCCTTTCCTTTCGCTTGTAGGGATACTCGCGTCTCGCCTGATCACCGATCTTTATCGTGCGGGTCCCGGCGGACAGCATCATCGCCCCCACGCACAGTTTAGAATTCTGTTTCTCAAGCGGCTGCCGATCATTGTTGTCCCGACCGAATACCTGCCGGCACCTCCCCCATCTGAAAGGGAAATCAGGAGCGTCGTGGACTCCTTTGTCGCCAAGGACTGTGACTCGTTTGAACCTGTGGCAAGGGACCTGCCGTCCGACAGAGAGGAAATCGCGGTTGTCGCCGGAAGAATCGCGCTATATCATGCTGCGCTGGCGAGGCTGACGTCCGAAGTGGTGAGGAAACGTGACGCCGACTCGATGCGGGCGCTGGACGATCTGGTATATCATCTCTACGGTGGATTTCGGACATGAGTGAATTCCGAACAAGACTCGACCCCTGGATTATCGTGCTTGCCGGGCTGATTGCCGTGTGGTGGGTGTTTGCGGGATCCGACAAAACCCCGGCATCGTCGATCGACATGCTCGCCCGGAGCACCGACCCGAAGCTCTGGATCGAGGCGCTGGAGAGCGGCGACCGCACGATTCGCGACTATGCCCGCCAGAACATCCTGAAATCCCTGACACCCGATGCGCTCGGACCGGTCGCGATGGAGGAGTGCAAAAGCTCCGATGCGTCCGGACAGCTTGCCGGACTGTGGGTGCTTGGGCGGGTGAGTGTAGCGGGACGAGGTCAGCTCGCCGCCACCTTTCTTCAGAACGACAATCCCAGCGTATTGGCTGCCGCGCTGAGGGTCCTCGCGGAAGACCCGATGCCTTCCGTGCGGGACAGAATCCTGGCATTTGTGGACGATCCGGAAGTTGAGGTCAAAGCTGCGTCGTTGAGCGCGCTGGCAGCTCTGCACGACCCGAACGATCTTCCGCTTCTGATCTCCAACCTGAGTGAGACGAGCGCGTCGGTCCGCGAAGCGGCAAGGAATGGAATCTTGAACATCGCGCCGTACGCGCCCCAGACCGTTGCGGCCTTGATCACCGCGGCGTACGGGTCCGATCGTTCTGCGGGAAGAGAAGCGCTTCAGCTTCTGGGCGATGTCGGCGACCCTGCGGCACTGGACGCCCTGTTTGCGTTCGTGGAGCGCGGTCCGGTGGGAATGACGGGGGAAGCGGCGGACGCGATCGGGAAGATCGGTGGAAAGCGTGCGACCGATCGCGCGCTGGAGCTGTACCTGAACGGTCAGGGCCAGGCAAGAAACCAGGCCGCGAGAATTCTAGGGGCGGTCGGGGTTGTGGAAGCGCGCGACTATCTCTGGGCGGTCGTGCGGGACGACTCGAACGAATTCTGGCTGCGCTACTGGTCGATGGACGCTCTTGCGACTTGCGGGGATGCATCGCTCGTTCCCGAGGTCGTCGATTTTCTCGAGAAGGATGAGCCCGATCCTCGCCTCATAAGAGTCGGCATCGAGGCGCTCGGCGGAATGGACGGAGATCAGGTGATCGATCTCTATGACCGGATAGTCGCAGGCGACATTGACTTCGGGCTGAATGAGTCAGGCGGTCATGCCGCTCTGGTTTCGGTTATCACCGGATTGGGGAAGATGAACACGGACGCATCCCGCGAGCGTCTCAGATCGCTTGCCTCATCCACGGTACCTGACAATTTCGAGATTGTCAGGGCGATTGCGATATCGCTCGGGAAGGTCGGCACGCCTCAAGACATCGAGATTCTCCGCAACCTCGAGCGTGACAGATTCATCCTCGACAGGGACATAAGCGCGGCCATCGCGGAGATCGAAAAGAGATACCCCTCCGAAACGGATGACCCGCACTAAGGTGGCACCCCTAAGAGGCTTCCCAGCCTCTTAGGGGTGCTTGATATGTTGATTAACCTCTATTTGAGCGCTATACTTATCGTGTGAGGACACCTCTAAGCACCGAAGACGGTTCTTAGAGGTGCCACCAGTCCGAAGGCATGGAAAAGATCCGGCAAATGCTACCAGTCTACAGGTGCGTCCAGAGGCAGGACATCCCAATAGGATTGGGTTGTCGGGATGCAGGTATTGTCGCGTTTACGATAGTCTTGTACATGATTAACAGCTTCACGTATGGTCTGCTCTCATGGCAGGCGCTCCTCTACCCCGCCATCGTCTTCGTGCTGCTCTTTTCGTTCCATGCCATTGAGTATAAACAAGTGAGCCTGAGAGTATTCCCACTATTCCTGGAAGTATCGGGTGGGTGCTGGCCTATTAGTCTCTACAATCGAATGAAGATAGGCCGCGCTGAGATTGAAGAGGTCCACGCAGTTTTGATGCTGAATTTCGGTCTTCTTGATGATGTTGATACACACGGCATCTTCATCCCAGGTGCTTCAGGATCAGGCGAGTGGACCGGTTGGGATGCCATGGTCGTGCCCACTGACAACAGGTTCACATCCGCGCTGGCCGTGAAAACGAACGGAATGAAGTTACTAATCGGATGCCCTGATCCCGTGACAGCGGCAGAGAAGATCAGGAGCATCTATGGAATTCCAGGTGAGGGAACGGTTGTACCGTCATGACTGCCACCTGCCGGGGGGAACACCTCTAAGAACCGAAGACGGTTCTTAGAGGTGCCACCCGACTACATCCCGTTTGCGGGTGCCGCCCACAAGCTGAGCGAGTCTTCGAGCGTGCTTGTGGGCGTCTTCATCAAGCCAAGGAAAGATGCTCCCTTCGAATCACTACTGCCGACTCCCCGTCCCGAAGCCAGTATCTCGCACTAGACCATTCCCATATGACAGACTCGTCCACCAGCCCCCTCCTGACAGGATTCTCGTGTATGTAGTCAATCTGCTTCCGGATGCTCTCGACAGAGCGATAATTCCGATCGTAACCTCCGCCGTTCTGCCAGAACCGGTACTTTGGCTTGGCAAGGCCGGTCTCGAGATGTCTGAGCGCGTCGGGTCTGTTCTCAACCCAGAAATGTATCATTTTGCGCGCTGACGATTGCTTAATCGATTTCAGGATGTCTGAGACCGAGTATTCGGCGTTCAACGGGTAAAGCATCAGGTGGATATGTTCCGGCATAAAGACCCACGCCCATATCTCAAAATCGTGGATAATCGCGGCGGCATTGATGGATTTGGCGAGAAACTGGTTCGCGATCCTGCTCCTGAGGAGGGGCTTACGTCGGAAGCAGGAGAAGGTCAATTCGTGCGCGTCTCCGGGGATGTTGAACCTAACGACCCTCCTGCGAATTTCGTCTGATCGATAGGGAATCACGAAAGGGAGTATATGAGGAAGAAAGGACGCCCACAAGCACGTTCGAAGACTCACTCAGCTTGTGGGCGGCACCCTGCTTCGGGCGACACGATCGACAAACCGTTTGCCAATCCTCCGATCGAGGCTGTATACTCGATCCCGCTGCACAGGATTCTGTTGCCGGATTTTGAATGACTTTGGAAGAGGGTTTCCACAGGCTTGCGAGCTGAAGATTCAACCAACGAACTGAGCAAATAGGGGCGACCTGATCCATCGACTCCCGGTGTCCGACATGCCTGAACGATTCTGCCATCTGCACGTTCACTCCGAATATTCGTTCCTGGACGGGATGATACGCATCGCCGAAGCCGCCGAAACGTGCGGCAGGATGGGCATGAACGCGGTCGCCCTGACCGATCACGGGGTGATGCACGGCGCGATCGAGCTGATCGAAGCCTGCCGCAAGAACGGAGTCAAACCGATCGTCGGCTGTGAGGTATATCTCGCTCCCAGGAGCCGATTCGATCGCGATCCCGGCACAAAACAGAGGAACGCCCACCTGGTTCTGCTGGCCCTCGATGACACGGGCTATCGAAACCTGTCCATGCTCGTCAGCTTCGCGTACCGGGAGGGCATGTACTACAAACCGAGACTCGATCACGAGCTGCTTTCGAAGCACTCGGAGGGACTGCTCGCACTGTCGGCGTGCATGAGGGGCGAAGTGACCCAGTGCATACTGGAAAACATGGCCGACAAAGCGCGAGAGATCGCCGGTTTCTATCGCGACCTCTTCGGACCCGAGCGCTTCTTCTTCGAGCTTCAGGATCACGGCCTTCCGGACCAGGAGCGAGTCAACGCGAATCTCGTGGACCTGTCCCGCGAGATGAACATCCCCGTTGTCGCCACGAACGACTGTCATTTTCTCAAACCCGAGGACCGGAACGTCCAGGATGTCATGATCTGCATCCAGACCGGCAAGAAGCTGACCGACACGAATCGATTCCGCGCCTACACGCCGAACCATTATTTCAAGTCGCCTGATGAGATGATCCAGATTTTCCGATGGATACCGGTCGCGATCCAGAACACACAGCGGATCGCGGAGATGGTGACGTTCAATCCGTCGCTCGACCAGTTCCATTTTCCCGGATTCAAGCCGCCGGACGGGTCTACGGACGCGCAATACCTGACGAAAGAGGCGCGGGAGGGCCTGTCGCGACGCATGCCCAGCGGCGTGCCGGAGGAATATCGGACGCGCCTCGACTACGAGCTGAGCGTCATCTGCGAGATGGGCTTCGCGAGTTACGTTCTCATTGTCGGGGATTTCGTCAAGTGGGCCAAGGACCACGAGATACCTGTCGGGCCCGGACGGGGCAGCGCCGCGGGATGTCTTGTGAGCTACGCGCTCGGGATCACCGATGTCGATCCCATTCAGTACGGCCTCCAGTTCGAGCGATTCCTGAACCCGGCCAGAAAGAGCATGCCCGACATCGACATCGATTTCGAGCCGACGGGAAGAGCCGATGTGATCGATTACGTAACGAAAACCCACGGTCCCGAGCATGTGTGCCAGATCGTCACCTTCAACCGACTCAAGGCCAGGGCGGCGCTGCGCGATGTGGGTCGGGTCATGGACATCCCGCTGGGCGAAGTGGACAAGGTCGCGAAACTGATCCCCTGGCAAAGCGATCTCGACAAGGCCATCGAGAAAACCCCCGACTTCGCCCGGGTGTACGAATCGGGCGGGCTGAACAAGACATGGATCGACACGGCGCGCGCGGTGGAGGGACTTGTGCGGAACGGCGGTATCCATGCGGCGGGCGTGATCATCTGCGCCGACCCTATCTGGGAGCACGCGCCGGTGCAGACCGTCGAGAGCGAGACCGGGCTGGTCTGCCAGTTCTCGATGACCGACGCCGAGAAAGTCGGTCTCGTCAAGATGGACTTCCTCGGCCTGAGAACGCTCACGTATCTCAGGGAAGCGTGCGAAAACATCAGGATGATCCGGGGCGAGGAGATAGACCTCCTCAGGATTCCGCTG
>Ga0315294_10002901_pt1 | contig 18634 bp, 15 predicted proteins | sample YL17G13_40_MG_FD_203626 | JGI IMG/M metagenome (GOLD analysis project Ga0315294, IMG submission 203626) | Sediment microbial communities from Yellowstone Lake, YNP, Wyoming, USA - YL17G13_40 | ecosystem: Environmental > Aquatic > Freshwater > Lake > Sediment | place: USA: Wyoming | collected...
CATCACGACTACACGGACGCCGATCTGGACGACGTGCTGCTCGGCGCCGCGGCGGCGGGCGCCAAGATGCTTGTGACGACGGGCAAGGATTCTGTAAAATGGCGCCGCCTGTCGGTCGGGGAGAGGGCGCCGGCCGCCGTCGAGATTGCGGCGCTCGAGGTGACGCTGCGGGTCGGGGAAGGCGCCGGTGTTCTCGAGGACCGCATCGGCGGCCTCCTCGGCGGATGACGGGCCCGCGCTGACGGGCCGCCACGAGGTCCTCCCGCGCTCCTCAGGCCGCTGGCGCTGCCGGAGCGGGAGGCGAAGCAGGAGCCCCGGATGCACAACCATCTGATCGAACTCGTGGAGCGGCTCGGCCGCCCGCGCGTCCTGGTGGTGGGCGACCTCATGCGCGATCGCTACGTCTTCGGCGACGCCGAGCGCATCAGCCCCGAGGCGCCCGTCCAGGTCCTTCGCGTCGCCGGCGAGGAGAACCGCCTCGGCGGCGCCGGATCGGTGGTCAGCAACCTGACCGTCCTCGGCGCCCGGGTCTCGGTCTTCAGCGTCCTCGGGCGCGACGCGCTCGGGGCCGAGATTCTTGGCGAACTGAAGGCCGCCGGCGCCCGCGCGGGCGGCGTCCTGCGCCTGGCCGACCGCCCCACGACCATCAAGACCCGTTTCGTGGGCCGGGCCCAGCATCGCCACCCCCAGCAGGTCCTGCGCGTCGACCGCGAGGACACCAGGCCCTTGCCGCGCCAGGTCGAGGACCGCCTTCTGGCGAAGATCGGCCCGGCCCTCCGGACTGCCGACCTCGTCGTCCTCAGCGACTACAACAAAGGCGTCGTCACGCCGCGCCTGGCCCAGGAGATCATCCGCCGCGGCCGGCGCCTCGGCGTGCCCGTCGTGGCCGACCCGATCAAGGCGCCCGACTACTCGAAGTACCGGGGGGCGACGTTGCTGACGCCCAACCGCTTGGAGACGGAACTGGCGTCCGGCATGCGGCTGGCCGGCGACGACGCGATCCGGCGCGCCGCCCGCCGCCTGGTCCGGGACCTGCGCCTCGATGCCCTCGTCGTGACGCTCGACAAGGACGGCGCCTACCTGGCCGTCCGCGGCAAGCCGGGCCAGGCCGTGCCCACGCGGCCGCGGCCGGTCTACGACAACGCGGGCGCCGGCGACATGGTGATCTCGGTCATCGCGATGGTCCTGGCCGCCGGAGCGCCGCTCGTCGACGCCGTGCGGCTCGCGAACGTGGCGGGCGGCCTGGAGGTCCAGAAGTTCGGCGTCCAGACCGTCTCGCGCGAGGAGATGATCGCCGAACTCCTCGAGGAGGGGCGCCACGCCGGCAGCAAGGTCCGCACGCTCGACCACCTGCTCGCCGACCTGGCCCGCCACCGCGCCATGGGCCACTCCATCGCGTTCACGAACGGCTGCTTCGACCTGATTCACTCCGGCCACGTCACGTACATGGAGTTCGCCGGCGCGCAGGGCGACGTCCTGGTCGTCGGCCTCAACTCCGACCGGAGCGTCCGCGCCAACAAGGGGCCGAGCCGGCCGATCTGCTCGCAGGACGAACGGGCCCGCGTCCTGGCGGCCCTCGAGGTCATCGACTATATTACGATCTTCGACGAACCATCGGTCCTCGGGCTCATCCAGCGCGTGCGGCCGGACGTCCTCGTCAAGGGAGCGGACTATGGGCTGGAGGGCGTGGTGGGCCGCGACTTCGTCGAGTCCTACGGCGGGCGCGTCGTCCTGGCGCCGCTCCTGAAGGGCCTGAGCACCTCGGAACTCGTGCGCCGCATCCAGGCCTCCGAAGGCAGGCCGCCGCAGTCCGCGAGGAAGGGAGGCGCGAAGTGACCGAGTCGCTGGGCGACCACGTTCGCCGCACGATCGAGGTCCTCGGCCGCATGGCCGACTCCCTGGCCGGGCCCGCGGCGCAGGCGGCCGAGATGATGCTCGAGACGCTCCGCGCCGGCCGCACCGTGTACGTGTGCGGCAACGGCGGAAGCGCCTCGCAGGCCCAGCACATCGCGGGCGAACTGGTGGGCCGGTTCCAGTTCGACCGCCCCGCCCTGCCCTGCGTCGCCCTGACGGCCGACACGAGCCTCCTGACGGCCATCGCAAACGACTACGACGTGGAGCGGATCTTCGAGCGCCAGGTCGAGGCCCTCGTCCGCGAGGGGGACCTGCTGTGGGCCCTGTCGACCAGCGGCACGAGCGCGAACGTCCTCCGCGCGGCCGCCAAGGCGCGGCAGCGCGGCGCCCGGGTCATAGGCATGACCGGCGCCAGCGGCGGCAAACTGAAGGCCCTGTGCGACGTCGCCCTCTGTGTCCCCGCCGACTCGGCCGCCCTGGTCCAGGAGGGGCACCTGGCCCTGCTGCACTTCTTCTGCGGCTACGTCGAGACGTCGCTTTTTGCGCGCCCGAAAGGGGATCGACCCGCGTGACACCTGCTCGCCATCCCGCCGTGTTCCTGGACCGCGACGGCACCCTCATCGAGGACACCGGGTACCCCCTGCGTCTCGAGCAGATCCGCATCCTGGGCGGGACCGTGCGCGGCCTCGATCGGCTCGCCGGCGCGGGCTACAAACTCGTCGTCATCACCAACCAGTCGGCCGTCGCGCGCGGCCTGCTGACGGAAGCCGAACTCACGCGCTTCCACGAGGCCCTCGACGCCCAACTCAACATGCTCGGTGTCCACGTCGACGCCTACTATGCGTGCCCCCACCATCCTGACCCTGCGAAGGCCGTGCGCCAGGACCTGGCCGTCGACTGCGAGTGCCGCAAGCCGCGCCCGGGCATGATCCTGAGGGCCGCGGAGGACCTGGGCCTGGATCTCGGGGCGTCGTGGGTCGTGGGCGATTCCTGGCGCGACGTCGGGGCGGGCCGGGCCGCCGGCGTGCGGACGATCAAGTTGCCCGCCCCGCCGGGGCTCGAACGTGCCCGTCCGCCCGAGGTCGACCCGCCCGACGCCGAGGCCGCGAACCTGGATGCGGCCGCCGACGTCATCCTCGGCGTGGCCGCGCCGCCCGAACGGCGCCCGGCGGCGCCGCTTCCCGCCTGGGAGCCGCCGGCCGAGCCGCCCGCGCACCAGGACGTGCCGCCGGTGCCGCACCCCGAGGCGGCGGAGGAACCACCCGCGGAGGAGCCTCCCCCGGCGGAATGGACCGAGGAAGGATTGGCCGAGGGGGGGCTGGCCGACGAGGAACGTCTCGAAGAGGAGCCGGCCGAGGAGCCGCCTCCCGAGGAGGAGGTGCTGGAACACCTCGAAGAGGAGGAGCTGGAAGACCTCGAAGAGGAGATGCTGGAAGAGAGGGCGCCCCAGGAGCCGCCGGAGGAGAAGGCCCCCGTCCCCATCCTGCTCCCTCCGCCCGAGGAGCCGGCCGAGGCCGCGGACCGGGGCGAGCCGCAGCGGGCCGCGTCTGCCGCCGCGCCGCCCGGCCCCCAGGCCCCTCCCCCGCCGCCGCGTAGCGCCGACGACGGCCTGCTCCGCGAGGTGCTGACGGAACTTCGCCGCTCCGCTCGCGCGCGCCAGGCGCCGAGCCTGTCGCTCCTGCGCCTGCTCGCCTATGTCCTCCAGGCGGCGGCCCTGTTCTCGGCCATCGGGATGCCGCTCGTCATCGACTGGACGATGCCCGGCCAGGACAAGATGTTATATCTCCAGATCGCCATCCTTCTGCAACTGATGGTGGTCACGCTCCTGGTCGTGGAAAGGAAGTCATGACGCTGGCGCTGGCGATGCCGAACTGGGTGGGCGACGTCGTGATGGCCACGCCGACGCTGCGGGCCCTCCGCGCCCGCTTCCCGAAGGACCGGCTTCTGGCGGTCGTCCGGCCGGGGCTGCGGCGCATCCTGGAACCCAATCCCTGGACCGACGGGCTCATCGAGGCCGGCAAATCGGCCGAGGGGCTCTGGCGCGCCGCGGCGCGGCTGCGCCGGGAACGGGTCGACACGGGCGTGCTGCTGCCGAACAGTTTCCGGTCCGCCCTTCTCTTTCGGATGGGAAACGTGCGGCGGCGGATCGGCTATGCCCGGGGCGGACGCGGTTTCCTCCTCACGGATTCCGTGCCGCCCGAGAAGAGGGACGGCCGGATCGTCTCGTCGCCGCAGATCACCTACTACCTCCGCCTAGCCGCCCTCCTGGGCGCGCCGACGGACGACCGGCGCATGGAACTCGGGACCACGCCGGCCGACGAGGCGAAGGCCGCCGAGGCCTGGCGCGCCCTGGGCCTGGAGCCCGGGCGTACGCTCCTTCTCTGTCCCGGCGCCTCCTACGGCCCCTCGAAGATGTGGCCGGCCGAGCACTGGGGCGCGCTGGTGCGCGCGGCCCGGGCGGAACTGGACCTCGAGTCGGCTATCCTGTGCGGGCCGCACGAGGCCGACGCGGCGGCGGCCATCCAGGCGGCCGCCGGCGCATGCGCGTCGTTCCACGGCCACGGGATCGACCTCGCATCGGCCCGCGCGGTCGTCCGCCACGTGCGCGCGGTCGTGGCCATCGACAGCGGTCTGCGGCACTTCGCCGTCGCGTTCGGGCGGCCCGTCGTCACCCTGTTCGGACCCACCGAGATCGTCCGGACCGAGATCTGGTACGACCGCGAGATCCGGCTCCAGGGCGTCGTCCCGTGCGGGCCCTGCCAGGAGAAGCGGTGCCCCCGGGGGACGCTCGAGTGTATGTGGAAGATCCGTCCCGACGAGGTCGTCGCCGCGCTCGGCGAGTTGATCGGGCGGACCAGCGCGTAGCGGGGACCGGCCATGCTGGACCGCGGGCTGCTTCAGGACATCCGGGAAGGCCGCCAGACGCCCGAGGGCCTGGCGTCCATCGTGATCCCCCACTACCAGACGGAGGACCTCGTGCGGCTGTGCCTGAGGGCAATCCGGCGGCTGACCGACGTGCCCTACGAGGCGATCGTCGTCGATAACGACAGCCGGGACGGGTCGCTCGAGTACCTGCGGCGGGTCGGCTGGATCCGCCTGATCGAGCGCGGAGCCGCGACCGAACCCGACGCCGTCGGCGCCCACGCCGGCGCGATGGACGTCGGGACGGCGGCGGCCCGGGGACGCTGGCTCGTCAGCCTCCACACCGACACCATCGTGCGGCGCCAGGGGTGGCTGCGCGACCTCCTTGCCCGGCTCGAGGCCAACCCCCGCGCCGCCGCGCTCGGGGCCGACAAGATCGACACCGACCCGCCGTGGTACCGCGCGATGAAGCGCCTCTGGGACGTTCGCCGCATGCGCGCCGCCTGGCGCCGTGTGCGAGGCCTGGGGCCGGACCCGAAGCGGAGCGACCTCGCGTGGTATCCGCGGTCCTACTGCGCCATCTACCGGCTCGACCGCGTCCGCGAACTGAGCCTCACCTGGCAGCCGGCGCCCGAGCATCCGGCCGGCGAACTCCTGTACCGCGGCCTTATGGACGCGGGGTGCGAGGCCGTCCGGCTCGACGGCAGCGAGATGCACGCGTACGTGGAGCACGTTTCGCACGCGACGGCCCTCCTGGGGCGCGGCGGCCTGCGCCACTGGCGAGGAAACCAGAAGGTGCGCAGGGGCCTGGCGCGCGTCATGGGGTCCGACCTGGCGGCCGACCTCTTGAGCGACGATTCGTTGGACCGGTGACCGGCATGGCGAGACTCACGGGCAACCTGGCGCTGCTGGAGGCGAACGGCCTGGCGGACTTCGACGCGCTCTACGCGGCCGCCGAGCAGGGGCGGGTCGACGGCCACCGCTGGCGGTCCACCTCGCGGCTCGCCCTGCGCGGGGCCGACGCCGGGGCGCCCGTCGTCGTCTACGTCAAGCGCCAGTGGGGCCGCGCGGCCCGGCGGCCGTGGACGGACCTGGCGCGCCTGCGGTGGCCCGACCTCCCCGCGCGGCGCGAGTGGGAGAACGCCCAGCGGCTGCGGGCCGCGGGCATCCCCGTGGCCGAGCCCATCGCGTTCGGCTGCGCACAGGGCGGCGCCGAGCCGCGGTCGCTCATCGTCTTCCGCGAGGTGCGGGGGATGTCGCTTGCGGCCTACGTTTTCGGCCTGCCCGCGGGGGCCGACCGCGGACCGGCGGCCCGGGCACGCCACGCCGTAGCCCGCGCGGTGGGCGAGGCCGTCCGCCGGCTGCACGACGCGGGCCTTTCCTTCCCGGACCTCTACGCCAAACACGTGTACATCGAGGCGCCTGACGGGCCGGCGCCGCGGATCGTCCTGATCGACCCGCAGCGCCTGCGCCGCCGGACCGCAGGCCGCGCGGCAGCCGATCTGGCGGCGCTCCTGGCGACGGCGACGGGCCCGGCGGTCACACGGACCGACCGCCTGCGCATGCTGCGATCGTACCTGGGGTCGCCCCGCGCGGCCCGCGCGCGGCGGCTCATCCGGATCATCGAGCGCCAGGCCGAGCGCATCGCGGGGCGCGGGCGCGATCCCCACCTGCTGGCAGAACGGCGCGCGGCTCCCCCCGGCATGGTGCCGCTGGCCGACGAGACGATGACGGACATCGACGGCGGGCACCTTCGCATCAACGAGGCGTTCCGCCCGGCGCTCGAGGCGGCGGGCCTTATGACGCTCGGCGCGATCATGGACTTCCAGGGCGGCCGCCCGTATCGCGACGTCCCGGGCCGCCTGACCGTCCGCGCCGAACTCGAAGAGCCCGGCGGCGGGCGGCGCGCGGTCTACCTGAAGCGGCACACCCGCGTTCCCTGCCGGACGGCCCTGCGGCGGACGGTCAGCCTGGGCGAGGCGGTTTCCTGCGCGATGGCCGAGGCCCGAAACATCGTCCGTCTGTCCGACGTGGGCATCCCGACGATGCGGATCGTGGCCGTCGGCGAGGAACTCACGGACGGCGGCCGGCGCGAGCGGAGTTGCCTCCTCACGGAGGAGGTCCCGGGGGCCGTCCAGGCGGACGACTACTGCGAGCGGACGTTCGGCCCGGATCGGTCGCGCGAGGCCGTGGCCGCGAAGCGCCGGCTGGTCCGCGGCCTCGCGTACCTCGCGCGGCGGTTCCACACGGCGGGGTTCACGCACCGCGACTTCTACCTCTGCCACTTTCTCGTCCGCGCCGCGGCGGGCGAGGAGCCCGTCCTGCACCTCATCGACCTTCAGCGCGTCCGGCGCCACCGCCCCGGCTGGGGCGAGCGGCGGGTCGTCAAGGACCTGGCCGCGCTCCTTTTCTCGTCGATGCCGTCGCGGGCCACGCTCATCCGGTCGGCCGTCTTCACGCGGACGGACCGCATGCGCTTCGCGCGAGCGTACTTCGAGACGCGCCGCCTGGGCGCGAACCACAAGCGACTGATCCGCCAGGTCGTCGCCAAGGCGCGCCGGATCGCACGACACGCGGCGCGCCGCGAGGCCCGGCTCGCCAGGGCGGCGCCGTGGCAAGCCCGGCGCGGCAAGGCCGAGGGTGAGGCATGAAGATTGGTTTCCAGGTCGAGAACCTCGATCCCGCCCGGGGCGGCGCGGAGACCTACGTGTACCGTTTTGCGTGCGAGTTGCTCGCCGCCGGCCACGAGGTTCACGTGTTCGCCTCGGGGTTCGGCGCGTCGCCCGAGGGCGCGTTCACCCACCGCATCATGCGGCGCGGCTTCACGCGGTGGGGGCGCGACCGGCGGTTCGCCTGGGCTGCCGAGCGGGCCGCGCGCCGCGCCGACCTCGACGTCGTCGTGGCCGTCGGCCGCACGCTCGGCGCCGACGTCCTCCAGCCCCACGGCGGGACGCTCCGCGCCAGCCGGCGGCAGAACCGCCTCCTGATCCGCAACCCCGTCCTGCGGGCCCTCAAGGCCCTCTCCGACGCCGTCAACCCGCGCGTGCGGACGCAACTGCGGATCGAGGCCCGTCAATACCACGCCGACCCGCCGCCCGAGGTTGTCGCCATCAGCCGCATGGTCTGGCGGGACATGCAGGCGTTCCATCGGGTGCCGGAGGAGCGTCTCCACCTCGTCTACAACGGCGTGGACGTGACGCGCTTCAGCCCGGCGGCCTGCGAGGCGAAGCGCGCGGCCGCGCGCCAGGAGTTCGGCATCGACGATGGCCAGGCGTGCTTCCTCGTCGTGGCCCACAACTTCAAACTCAAAGGGGTCCGCGAACTGGTCGCGGCGGCCGCACGCCTTCCGCTGGCGCCCGCGCGCTGGTGCGTGCTCGTGGCCGGCAAGGCCGACCCCGGCCCGTACCGCCGCCTGGCCGCGCGGCTCGGCTGCGGCGACCGGGTCCGGTTCATCGGGCCGCTGGCCGACGTGCTGCCGGGTTACGCGGCCGCCGACGTTTACGTCCAGCCGACGTGGTACGACCCGTGCAGCCTCGTCGTCCTGGAGGCGCTGGCGTGCGGCCTGCCGGTCCTGACGACGCGCTTCAACGGCGCGAGCGAACTGATGCAGGACGGCCGCGACGGCCTCTTGATCGACTCGCCGGCCGACACGGAGGCGCTGGCCGCGGCCATGACGCGCCTGCTGGACGCCAACCTGCGGCGCGCGATGGGCCTTGCCGCCCGCCAGACCGCCGAGCAGTATCCCCTCGAGCGCAACTTCCGCGAGATGATGGCCGTCTTCCAGCGCGTCGCCGCACGCAAGGGGGCCCAGCCGTGACCGACGCGCTGATCACCGCCGCCTGGTGCGCGGGCGCCTACCTCCTGGGGGCCGTCCCGTTCGGCCTGCTGATCGGGTTCGCGCACGGCAAGGACATCCGCCTGGAGGGCTCGCGCAACATCGGGGCGACCAACTGCGGGCGCGTGTGCGGGGCGGCGTCCGGCGTCCTCGCGTTCCTCCTGGACATGGGGAAAGGGTTCCTGCCGGCCTGGGCCGCGGCGCGGTGGCTCCCGGCGCTCCTGGGCTACCCGGCCGACCCGGGCTTGTGGGAGCGGGGCGAGTGGCTCGCCCTGGTGGCGGTGGCCCTCGCGCCGATCCTGGGGCACGTCCTGCCCGTGTACCTGCGGTTCCGTGGCGGCAAGGCCGTGGCCACCAGCCTGGGCGTTCTCCTGGGGCTGCCGCTTCTTCGATGGATGGCGCTGGCGGCGTTCGGCGTGTGGGTGCTGGTGGTCCTCGTGACGCGCTACGTGGCCGTCGGCTCGTCGGTGGCGGCGCTGGCGCTGGTGGCCGGGTACCTCGGGTTCAACTGGGCGAGGGCGTGGGGCGCGTGCCTGCCGGTGACGGTCTTCGTTGTGGCCCTAGTGGCGATGGTGCTCGCGCGGCACCGGGCGAACTACGTGCGCCTGTGGCGGGGCGAGGAGAACCGGATCGGCGGCCGCAAAGCGCCGCACCCTCCCCCGCCTCCGCCGGACGGCCCGCTCACGGCGTGAGGGACGGGGCGCCGGGCCCGCACGCGCCTCACCCGCCGAGTTTGCGGAGTAGGATCTCGCGGACGATCTGGGGGTTGGCCTTGCCGCCGCTGGCCTTCATCGTCTCGCCGATGAGGCGGCCGAGCGACGCCTTCTTTCCGCCCTGGTAGTCCTGGACGACCTTGGGGTTCTGCGCGATCGTCTGGTCGACGAGGGCTTCGATCTCGCCTGCATCGGCCACCTGGGCGAGGTTCCCCTCCTGGACGATCTCCGCAGCCGACTTGCCGGTGGCAATCATTTTGCTGAAAACTTCCGTGCCCGTGTTGCGGTTGATGACGCCGGTTTCCACGAGCACGATGAGTTTGGCTAGTTCCTCCTCCGCATAGTGGGAGTTCCGAAGCTCAGTAAGGGGTATAGCGCGTTCGTTCAGGACGCGTCGAACATCCTGAAGGATCCAGTTGTGAGCAATCTCCGTCAGGCGCTTGGCATCCCAGCCCTTCGCCTGCGGCTGCTTCCTGATAGCGGAGACCAGATCCTCCCAGGACTTCGCGATCTGGTCCTCTTGGAGAAGCGCGTCTATTATCTTCCGCGGCAGCCCGGCTTCCTGCATTTCCTTGCGGAACTGCCCAGGTAGCTTGGGAAGGCCTGCTCTGATGCCCTCGACCCACGCGCGGTCGGGCACCAGCGGCACGAGGTCGGGCTCCGGGAAGTACCGGTAATCGTGGGCCTCTTCCTTCGAGCGGAGGAGGTACGTCCGCTCCTCGGCGTCGTTCCAGCCGCGGGTCTCCTTGCCGAGGCGCTCCAGGGTGTAGCCGGCCGGGTCGGCCTCGTACTCCTGGCGGTGGCGGGCGATCTCGTACGCGCAGGCCCGCTCGACACTTCGGAAGGAGTTCAGGTTCTTGATCTCGGCGATCGGCGTGTAGCGGGGCTCACCGTCGGGGCCGGTCCCGATGCGGAGGCTGATGTTGGGCTCGAAACGCATCTGGCCCAACTGCATGTTGCAGCCGCTCACGCCGAGGTAGACGGCCAGTTGCCGCAGCGTCTCGCCGTAAGCGCGGGCCTCCTCGGCGCTGTGCATATCCGGGTGGCTGACGACCTCCAGCAGCGGCGTCCCCGTGCGGTTCAGGTCGACGACCGAGTAGTCGCCGCCGCCCTCGGCGTGCATGAGTTTGCCGGCGTCCTCCTCGAGGTGGACACGGATGATGCCGATCCGCCGCACGCCGCCCGGGGTCTCGACGTCCAGGTGGCCGTCCACGCCCAGGGGCTGGTCGTACTCGGAGATCTGGTAGTTCTTCGGGAGGTCGGGGTAATAGTAGTGCTTGCGGTCCCACTTGGCGAGGTCGGGGATGGTGCAGCCCAGGGCCAGGGCCATCCGGACCGCGAGTTCAATGGCCCGCGCGTTCATCACGGGCAGGACGCCCGGCATGCCGAGGCAGACGGGGCAGACGCACGAATTGGGCCGCTCGTCGTAGGCGACCCGGCACGCGCAGAACATCTTCGTGCGCGTCGCCAGGTGCATGTGGACCTCCAGGCCGATCGTGGGGACGAGTTCGGCGGCGCTCATGCCGCACCTCCCCCGCCGCCCGCGACGAGGGCTGGGGCCCGGGAGACCCAATCGACCTCCCGCTCGTACATGCGGGCGATCCGAAGGAGCCGGTCCTCGGTGAAGACGTCCGTGAGGATCTGGAGGCCGACGGGCAGGCCCGCCCCCGTGAACCCGCACGGGACGCTCAGGCCCGCGATGGCCGCCAGGTTGCACGAGACCGTGTAGATGTCCGACAGGTACATCGCCAGCGGGTCGGCCGCCCGCTCGCCGATCCGGAAGGCGGGCGTCGGGCTCGTCGGGCCCATGAGGCAGTCGACCTTGCGGAAGGCCTCCTCGAAGTCGCGCCGGATGAGGCGGCGGACCTGGAGCGCCTTCTTGTAGTACGCGTCGTAGTAGCCCGCGCTCAGGGCGTAGGTGCCGAGCATGACGCGGCGTTTGACCTCGTCGCCGAAGCCTTCGGCGCGGCTGCGCATGTACATGTCGATCATGTCGGCGTGATCGCGCGACCGGTGGCCGTAGTGGACGCCGTCGTAGCGGGCGAGGTTCGACGACGCCTCGCTCGTCGCGACGATGTAGTAGGTCGCGATGGCGTAGTCCGTCGCGTGCGGCAGGTCGACGTCGGTCAGTTTCGCGCCCAGCCGCTCGTAGACCGCCAGGGCCTCGCGCACGGCCGCTTCGACTTCGGGGTCCAGGCCCTCGGCGAAGAACTGCCGGGGGACGCCGATCCGCAGGCCCTCGACGGGCTCTTCGAGCGCCGCCAGGTAATCGGGCAGCGGCTGGTCGGCCTGCGAGACGCAGGTCGAGTCGCGCGCGTCGTGCCCGGCGGTGGCCTGGAGGAGGAGGGCCGCGTCGCCCACGGTCCGAGCAATGGGGCCGATCTGGTCCAGGCTGGAGGCGAACGCGACGAGGCCGTAGCGGCTCACGCGGCCGTAGGTCGGCTTGACGCCCACCACGCCGCACAGCGCCGCCGGCTGGCGGATCGAGCCGCCCGTGTCGGACCCGAGGGCGGCGGGCACCATCCGTGCCGCCACGGCCGCGGCGCTTCCGCCGCTCGACCCGCCCGGCACGCGGTCGAGGGCCCACGGGTTCCGCGTCGTCCCGTAGGCCGAGTTCTCGGTGGACGAGCCCATGGCGAACTCGTCCAGGTTCGTCTTGCCGACGATGACGGCCCCCTCGGCCAGGAGGCGGTCGACGACGTGGGCGTTGTAGGGCGCGCGCCAGCCCTCCAGGATGCGGCTCGCGCAGGTCGTCGCCTGCCCGTCGGCCGTGCACAGGTTGTCCTTGATCGCCACGGGCAGGCCGGCCAGCAGGCCCGCCGGTTCGCCGGCGGCCAGGCGCCGGTCGATCTCCGCGGCGCGGCGGCGGGCGCCTGCGTGGTCCACCGAGAGGAAGGCATGCACCTGGGGGTCGAGCCGGTCGACGGCCGCCAGGCAGGCCTCGGTCACCTCGGCGGCGCTCGCCTCGCGCCGGGCGATGGCATCGCGGACCTGGCGGGCTGTCGACTCGGTTGGTGACATCGCGTGCGATCCGCCTGCTCGAGAAGCCGGCCTCCGGGGTCCCTCAGGCGCTGGTGCCGTCGTCGATGACGCGCGGCACGCGGAAGCAATCGCCCGCGGACTCCGGGGCGCCGGCGAGCGCCTGTTCGGGCGTGAGGCCCTCGCGGGGCTCGTCGGGGCGAAGGACGTTGTGAATCGGCAGCGCGTGGGCCAGCGGCTCGACGCCGCGGGTGTCGAGTTCGCGCAGTTTGTCCACGTACCCGAGGACGTCGGAGAGTTGCGACGCGAACCGGGCCACGTCCTCCTCCGAGAGGCGGATGCGGCTCAGCGTGCCGGCCTTGAGCACTTCTTCCCTGGACAGGGCCATCGGCCACCTCTGCCCGCGCCCGTCCGGCGCCGGCTACTTCCCCGGAACGGGTCCAGACTTCGGATCGGTCGGGGGAATGACGCGTTTGACGCGTTTGCGGACGCGGCCGGACCGCAGGCACTTCGCGCAGACCGTCAGGCGCTTGGACGCGCCGTTGGGCATGGTCACGCGGATCTTCTGGAGGTTCGGCCGGAACTGCCGGCGCGTGATGCCCGTGATCTTACGGCCCACGCCGCCCAGGTACTTGGCCTTCCCGCGCCGGGCGATCGAGTTGCCCACCTGGGGCGTCTTCCCGCACACTGCACATTTTGCTGGCACCGCCGTTCCTCCCTGTGACACGCTGCCGCACCCGCAAGACGGGGTAGTATAGCGTTTCCGGGCGGCGGTTCAAGCGCTTTTCCGACGGGCCGGGCGGGGGGCCATTTTTTGCTTGCTCCGCGGGCCGCCGGCGCGTAGAAGGAGGGGCTTTTCCGAAAGGGGGCGGGCCCGCGGCGGCGCGACTGCCGCCGGGGTACCGGCACAGGCGAGGAGAGGCTCCGCGATGAAACGCCGCGCGACCAGAGGGTTGCCCAAGTACGTCCGCATGTTCATAAGCGCCGCCCTGTTCGTGGCCCTGGGCCTGGTGGCCTCGCAACTCTGGAGCGCCACGGGCGACCCGGCCGCGCCCGCCGCCGAAGCCGCTGCGGGGGCGCCGGCGCTCCCGCTCGTCTGGTGGCTGGCGCCCATCGGGTCCGTCGTCGCCCTGGTCATGGCCTTCTTCTTCTACAAGAGCGTCATGCGGGAGTCCGAGGGCTCGAAGGAGATGCAGGAGATCGCCGCCGCCGTCCGGACCGGCGCTTACGCGTACCTGCGGCAGCAGTACAAGGTCGTGGCCGTCTTCTTCGTCGTCGTCTCGGCCCTGCTGGCGTTCATGGCGTTCGGCCTGCACGTCCAGCACACGCTGGTGCCGTTCGCCTTCCTGACGGGCGGGTTCTTCTCGGGCCTGTCGGGGTTCATCGGGATGAAGACGGCCACCCAGGCCTCGTCGCGGACGGCCAACGGGGCGAAGCAGAGTCTGAACCGCGGCCTGACGGTGGCCTTCCGGGCCGGGGCCGTCATGGGCCTCGTCGTCGTGGGCCTGGGCCTGCTGGACATCAGCGGCTGGTTCTTCTTCCTGCACCAGGTCTGGGGCCACAAGTTGCTCGGCGTGTTCTCGTGGGAGCCGATGACCCTGGAGCAGATCACCGTCGTCATGCTGTGCTTCGGCATGGGCGCTTCGAGCCAGGCCCTGTTCGCCCGTGTCGGCGGCGGCATCTTCACCAAGGCCGCCGACGTGGGGGCCGACCTCGTGGGCAAGGTCGAGGCCGGCATCCCCGAGGACGACCCGCGGAACCCCGCCACCATCGCCGACAACGTGGGCGACAACGTCGGCGACGTGGCCGGCATGGGCGCCGACCTGTACGAGTCGTATTGCGGATCGATCCTGGCAACGGCGGCCCTCGGCGTGGCGGCCGTCTTCAGCATCCAGGGCGAGGCCGCCGAGCAGGCCAAGCTCAACATGCTCCTGGCGCCCCTGGTCCTGGCGGGCCTCGGCATCATCGCGTCCGTCCTCGGCGTCTTCGTCGTCCGGACCCGCGAGGACGCCAACATGAAGACCCTCATGGCCGCCCTGAACCGCGGCGTCTTCCTGGCGAGTTTCCTCGTCATCCCGGCGGCGATCTTCGTCATCTACCACCTCGACCTGCCGCGGCCCCTCATCGGAAGCGTCATCGCGGGCCTCCTCTCGGGCGTCATCATCGGCAAGGCGACCGAGTACTACACTTCGCACTCGTTCAAGCCGACGCAGCGGCTGGCGGACCAGGCCCTCACGGGCCCCGCCACCGTCGTCATCGCCGGCATCGCCACCGGCATGCTCTCGACGTGGATTCCGATCCTCTCGGTCGGGGCGGCCATGATCACGGCCTTCGCCCTGCCGGGCGGGTTCCATGACATCACGATGGGCCTCTACGGCATCTCGATCGCCGCCGTCGGCATGCTCTCGACCCTGGGCATCACCCTGGCGACCGACGCCTACGGCCCGATCGCCGACAACGCGGGCGGCAACGCCGAGATGAGCCACCAGCCCCCCGAGGTCCGCAAGCGCACCGACGCCCTCGACGCCCTCGGCAACACCACCGCCGCCACCGGCAAGGGCTTCGCCATCGGAAGCGCCGCCCTCACGGCCCTGGCGCTCCTGGCGGCCTACGTCGAGGAGGTGCGGGTCGGCATGCATCGCCAGGCGGCGACCGCCTACACCGTGCAGGCGGCCGAGAGCGGGACGATCGAGCCCCTGGGCTACGGCAAGTTCGCCCAGTATGTCTCGCCCGGCGCCGCGACGCGCCAGCAGCAGATGATGGCCACCGTCGTCTACATCCAGGCCCCCGGCGAGGCCGGCAACACCGTGGTGCGCGACGCGCCGGCCGGCGTGACCCAGGGCGTCTTCGAGGTGGGCGGCAAGAAGGTCATCTACCTCATCCCCGTCGCCATCGGCGGGACGGCCAAGGCCGCCCTGCCCGACGTCGGCGCCTTCCAGGCGGGGATGCTCGACTTCATGCGCCACTACGGGGCCACGCCCATGAACCCGAACTTCCTCGTGGGCATGTTCCTGGGGATGCTGCTGGTGTTCGTCTTCTGTGCGCTGACGATGATGGCCGTGGGGCGCGCCGCCGGACGCATGATCGAGGAAGTCCGCCGCCAGTTCCGCTCCATCCCCGGCATCATGGAAGGCACGGCCAAGCCTGACTACGCCTCGTGCGTCAGCATCGCGACGGGCGGGGCCCAGCGGGCGATGATCTTCCCGAGCCTGCTGGCCATCATCGCCCCCATCGCGACGGGCCTGGTGCTGGACGTGGGCGGCGTCCTGGGCCTCCTGTCCGGCGGCCTGGCGGGCGGGTTCGCCGTCGCCGTCTTCATGGCCAACGCCGGCGGCGCCTGGGACAACGCCAAGAAGTACATCGAGGAGGGCCACCTCGGCGGCAAGCGGTCCGACCCGCACAAGGCCGCCGTCGTCGGCGACACCGTGGGCGACCCCTTCAAGGACACGTCGGGTCCGTCGCTGAACATCCTCATCAAACTGATGAGCATGGTCAGCGTCGTCTTTGCCGGCCTGATCGTCAAGTTCGGCCCCGTCGTGGGGGGCCTCCTGCGGATCGGCTGGGACCACCTGGCGAAGTGATGGCCAAGCGCAAGACCACCTCGCGCCGTCTTGCCATCGAGATGGCGCGAACGTGCGCCGAGAACCGCGCCTACGACGTCGCCATCCTCGACCTGCGCGGCCTCTCGCCCGTCACCGACTTCTTCGTCGTCGCCACGGGCACCAGCGCCCGCCAGATGCGCGGCGCCGCCGACCACGTCCGCCGGGCCGCGGCCGCCCTGGGCCAGCGCCCCTTCGGCTCCGAGGGCTACGAGACCGGCTGGGTCCTCATCGACTACGTCGACGTGGTCGTCCACCTCTTCAGCGAGGCGTCGCGGTCCTACTACGACCTGGAACTCCTGTGGGGCGACGCCCCGCGCGTCGACTGGCGGCGCGGCTGGAAGCCGCGCGACGACACCCCCCCGCCCTCCCGCGGAGAGGCCTGATGCCCAACGTCCGCCGCATCCTGGACGAGCGCGTGACGGCCGCCCTGCGCGCGGCCTTTCCCGACGCGCCCGACGCCCCGGCCATCGTCACCCCCAGCCAGGAAGAGCGCTTCGGCGACTACCAGGCCAACGGGGCGATGGGCCTGGCGAAGCGCCTGAAGCGGAAGCCCCGCGACGTGGCCGAGGCGGTCCTGGCGCGGCTCGACGTGTCGGACTTGGCCGAGAAGCCCGAGATCGCGGGGCCCGGCTTCATCAACCTGCGCCTCAAGGCCGACTGGGTGGCCGGGCAACTCGGCGCGGCGAACCAGGTGCGTTCCGAGCGATCCGAAGACGACCGCCTGGGCGTCCCGCGGGCCGAGCGGCCCGAGACGGTGGTCGTGGACTACTCCGCCCCGAACCTCGCGAAGGAGATGCACGTCGGCCATTTGCGCTCGACGATCATCGGCGACGCCCTCGTCCGGATGCTGGAGTTCGCCGGCCACAAGGTCGTCCGCCAGAACCACGTCGGCGACTGGGGCCGCCAGTTCGGCATGGTCATCCTTGGCATGTGGCATCTATGCATGGCGGAGAAGCGTGCCCAGCCACGGTACCTGGCCGACAGATGGGAAGAACTCCAGGCCTTCTCTTCCAAGAACAGCGCGACCGAGCGTCGGGCTGCTCTTGAGCCGATCAGGAGCATCCACCAGCGCGATCTGGACGAAGACCCGGACGGAAAGAAGTACTTCGATCCCTGGGTCGATGAACTGGGACATACGCGAAATCCGGACCTGCAGATGCTTGAGCGCGGCTACAAGTTCGTGACGCGTGTAGAAACGCTCTCCGAAGGCACGGAGTTGACCATCACCCACAACCGCATCGGAGAGGGCGCGGTTATTACTCCCTTGTCCGAGATCTCCAAGCGTATCACAGCGATGCTCCAAGAAGGCGGGGAGAAAAACAAGCAGGAATGGAAAGCCTGGAATTATGCGCGCAAGAGGACAATAGGAGACTGCCAGCGCATCTACGATCGCCTGGGCGTCCGCCTTACACCGGACGACGTGCGGGGTGAAAGCGCGTACGATCCGGACTTGCCCGGCGTGGTTGAGGGTTTGCAGGGTAAGGGCTTGCTGCAGGAGTCGGCAGGGGCGAGATGCGTCTTCCTGAAAGGCCCCGGCGGTGAACCGCTTTTCAATGCGAAGGATGGCAGCCATCTGCCTTTGATTGTTCAGAAATCAGATGAGGGCGGCTACCTCTACGCCACGACCGACCTCGCGGCCATCCGCTATCGGGCCGATACGCTCCATGCCGACCGGGTTCTTTATGTCGTCGACGCGCGGCAGTCGCTCCACTTCCAGATGCTCTTCGAGTGCGCCTACCAGGCCGGGTTTGCCGAGCGCGGCAAGCACCACCTGGAGCACGTCGCCTTCGGGACGATGATGGGCCCGGACGGCCGCCCCTTCAAGACCCGCGAGGGCGGCACCGTCAAACTCATGGACCTCCTGGACGAGGCCGAGAAGCGGGCCCTGGACCTCGTGACGCAGAAGAACCCGGACCTCTCCGAGGACGAGCGGAAACGCATCGCCCAGATCGTCGGCATCGGGGCCGTCAAGTACGCCGATCTCTCGCAGAACCGCACGAGCGACTACGTCTTCTCGTGGGAAAAGATGCTCGCCCTCGACGGCAACACCGCCCCCTACATGCAGTACGCCTGCGCCCGCGTGCGGAGCATCTTCCGAAAAGGGGGCCACGATGAGAAGGCCCTGCGCGGCGACGCGGCGCCCGTCCCGCTGGCCGCGCCCCAGGAGGTCGCCCTCGGCAAGGCGGTCCTCCGGTTCGCCGAAGCGGTCGAGCGGGCCCTGGAGGACTATCGGCCCAACGTCCTGGCCGCGTACCTCTATGACCTGGCCCAGGCGTTCACGGCGTTCTACGACGCGTGCCCCGTCCTGCCGAGCCCGGAGCCCGTGCGGACGCATCGGCTGAAACTCTGCGACCTGGTGGCCCGGGTGATAGAGCGCGGCCTGGGGCTCCTCGGCATCGAGACGGCCGAGCGGATGTGAAGGTGTTCTAACCGCAAAGAGCGCGAAGAGCGCAAAGGAAGTCAACGCCAGGGTGTTTTGGGTAACAACGGCTGCCACAACACGGCGGCGCCTGACGCTGTTTTGACCTGCTTCAGCCTGTCCGTTCTTTGCGCTCTTTGCGTCCTTTGCGGTTAGAAAGCCCTTACGGACAGTGCGACGCTGTACCGCCCTGGGTTTCTTGGACACGGGACTGAGGGTAATCATGCCGCGACCTCCACGGCCGAGCAAGCATCTTTTCGGGCCTGGGCCGGCGTTCGATAGTCCAGGCGCTGGAGGATCCAGTGCTCGTTGTAGAGCCGCTTGAACTCCAGCAGGGCTCGGCGCAGGTCCTCGACCGTCTCGAAGGTCC
>Ga0315294_10002902_pt1 | contig 18633 bp, 25 predicted proteins | sample YL17G13_40_MG_FD_203626 | JGI IMG/M metagenome (GOLD analysis project Ga0315294, IMG submission 203626) | Sediment microbial communities from Yellowstone Lake, YNP, Wyoming, USA - YL17G13_40 | ecosystem: Environmental > Aquatic > Freshwater > Lake > Sediment | place: USA: Wyoming | collected...
CCCTGCAGGCTCAAACCTGTGGCCGAAGAGACAGCCTGAGCTATCTGGGATTTTATGTTCAGAAGGAAGTCAGCATGAGTAACAGCCTTTTTTGGCTCAACATGCTTCGGGGCCCGCTTTGCATGCACCTTTAGGGAAGTTTTGTGCACAGCAAGTTTCCTGCGGATTCTTTTCTTGGGAATCTTTCTTGGTTTGGAAACCTTTCTGTGAAGCTTTTTTCTGAGAGGCTTCTCGGTTTTGGAAACCTTCTTTCCTGGCCCTTTCCTAGAAGTTTTCTTCAGGCGTTTTTTCGGCATATTATATCTTTGCATAGGTAATTAATATTATATGCGATGTTAAGCCACGTTCGTTTTATTAGATTTATGTGCTATATCACAGATATGGGCAATACTGGATGGAATGCGGAGAAGATACCTGACTATCTTTTGAAATGGGTTAATTCCCGGGTTCATGATCCCGAGGAATACAGGCTTAATTATTTGGCGTTTGCAACGAACGCGCTCTTCGGTGAGCCGGATACAGATATAATGAAGAAATTATACGAAAAAGATAAGGAAAAGGAAAAGCGAGAGAATCACATTAAAGGAAACCCTTTAAATTACGCGACAATAGTCAGGAGTAAAGATGGGTTAGATCTGTATCTTGACAGGAAATCTTTCTTAAGAGTCATGAGAAAATTCCCATTAAATCTTTGGATAAACGGCAAGCCCCCACATGAATCGCCCATTGCGGCAAGATCGTTTGCCCAGGAAATTACGGTGTGTCCTTTTGAGCAAAGCGGCGAAATAACTTATTTTAACCCAAATTTTAGCGATATAATTTCCGAAGGTATGGACAGGTATAATGAAAAAATGTGTGGCTCAGCCCACCTAAATGGCACACCTGTATTGAAATATTGGTTCTATCCAACAAAATATGGGGTGAAAAAATACAGGCACAATGATTTGAACCTAGAAACTGGAGAAAGGATTATATCAGAAAAAGACGACGGCTTGCGGATTAACCTAATATTAAGGCATTTCCCTCTTTTGTTAACAGAGGAATTCTGAAGATAGTTATGAATTACCAAAAAGCCCCTGACCTGGACGAACGCGTATTTGACATAGTGCGGAAGCTGAAGATGGAGCATGTTCTGCTCCAGAGGGTGGTTTGCATCCGGAGCACGGGCTCAAAGAGCAGGAGGACTCTTGCCCGCTGCCATGTGCTTCCCAAGATAATACAGGAGGCTCTCGGCATTAAGGCATACTATATAATAGAAGCGATTTCCGAGAACTTTGACTCTCTCTCGAAAGAAGAGCAGACCAAGATCCTGATACACGAGCTCATGCATATCCCCAAGACCTTCGGGGGAGGCTTCAAGTTCCACAACTATGTGAACCGTCGCGAGGTCGAGAAGATGTATAAGCTTTACAAGCATAAGGATACATAATATAATCAGTGATTGAATGAAAAGCCCGGCGCTTATGGCCATAGCTGCTGTATTATCCCTGCTGGCGTATTTCCTTGTCAATGCGGTTCTCTGCACTCTATGCCCGCTCTCAGCATGCGTCATCATGTCCGTGGGAATAACATTCTTCGCGATGTTCTCCATGTGGGTGCTCATCCTCTTCAGCAAGTATTTCTGATCACGGGGCTGGAATCCGCTGGGGCGGACAGCAGGGAATTTACAAGGGGAGATTTCCGCATGCCCTTTTAAGTTTTCAAAACAAATATTTACAGGTGAACATTCTGGCCGCAAAGAAACCAAAGGTCACTTATGCGTCTTTGGAAATGATGAGATTTCTTTACCATCCAGACAGGGAAATAGGCACACCCATTGACCGCCTTGATGAGCTCCTGGAAGAGATCGATCCCGGCGGAAAAGAAGCGGATGGGTTAACGAAGAAATACAGGCCAAAGGGTGATTGATTGAAAAGGAGAGAAAAAGCATATTCTCTGGAAGAAGACTTGGCTCTGGAGCAGAAACGGGCATTTGAATTCGGACCTACTCTTTCTTGTTATAAGATAGAGAGGCTGGAAGAATACGATCCTGGCGGGAAGAGGGCTCATGCTATAGCCGAAAAAATCAGGCGAGAAGATGATTAGAACCATAAGAGGGCTAATCATTCCGTTCGTTTCTTTAAATTCCGCCAAAACAATAATAATCAAGGTCAGCTGGAAAGGGTGGACAGATGAACTACAGGATTTTTGGGACTTTATGCATTGCCCTATCCATCATTTTTTTACTGTCTTCCTTTTACACTGAAGGCATCCTGTTACTAAACTACAATATCCCTCTGGCAGGAATCTCCATAATTTTCGTTATTTTTGCAGTGCTGTTTTTCCAGTATGCGGATAAATACGAGATAAAAGCCCAGGAAAATGTCAGCGGCAAGGTTAGCGAAGAAATAGAGCAGCTAACTACAGCCATTGTTTCTGACCTGAAAAGGGAGGATAAAATAAAGACAGAGCTCGAGAAGGAAATAAGCACCCTTGCCTCAGACACGAAGAATAAGGATAAAGAGCTCGTTTCGGGCCTGAAAAGGCAGGAGAAAACGCTTGCTTCCGGTATGAAAAAGCAGGGGAAGGTAAACGTTGAAATAAAGAAGAAGATAAAGGATATATCTTCTGAAATGAAAAAACAGAAAAAGCTAAATACCGGGACCATGAAGTCCATAGCCAAGCCGGCTGAAAAAAAGAAATAGCCCGGAGCGGATTCTCGATTTAAGGGTAAATCCCTTTCTTGGATGAGACCTAGCCTTCTTTTGGGAAAGAAGGCTCGGTTTTCGAACCGCTGTCGCCGGGTTTCTTCTTTCACTGAACCCTTTGCAGGACTCTCAGCGCTTTGGAACAGTTAGACGGAAGGCGCGAAGTGCCTTCAATCGCCGAATCCAAAGCCCGACATGCTTGACCACTACACCACCGGGCTGTATTTCTTGAAAGAAGGCGTGATTTGCGTTTGAAGGTGCTGTTGCACCTTCTTTCTAACAACACGCCTTCAATCTCATGTTCGAAAAGAAATTGTCTCTTGACAATTTCAATCGAATTAAGAGAATATGTGTAGACTAATTTAATAAATAAAGAAGAATGGAAGGCGGTAAATCCACCTTCTGGGAAAATGAGCCCGAAGGTGGCCATTGCCACATTCTATCCATCGTCATTCCTACCCTTGCACGGCCCTGATCCCACGCTGGGTAATAACAAAACAAGTGCCTATGGACTCCACCTTGTCTATGTAGCCGCCATCCCTGAGCCTCTGCAGCATGATATCCGTCCCGTTCACCTTCTCCTTGTTCAGGAGGCTCATGATCTCCCCTTTGGTTATGAGAAGCTGCTTTGAAACGATTTCAAGAACCCGCTTTTCCTGCTCTGTAAGCATATTATCACATCCCCCCGTGAGTTTATATTTGGTCACCGCGCCCTTATATTCTTGTTGAACGCGGCTCACCCGCGTTCTTTCGCAAATCAATAAACTATGTCCTTCTTGATCTTCGCGACCCTCTCCTTTCCTTCCACCATTTCCACTATCTTGAGGGCGAAATCCACCGCAGTTCCTGGCCCCTGGGAGGTTATTATGTGGCCGTCTGCTATCACTTTGTCGCTCCTTGGTCTGGGAATGTCCCTCTCCAGGCCCGGGTAAACAGTGGCGCGCTTGTCCGCAAGCACTCCTGCCTTCGCCAGTATGCAGGGGGCAGCGCATATGGCTGCAAGAGTCTTCTTGCTGCCATGGTACTTCTGGATTGCATCCATTATCCTCTTGGACATGGAAAGGTTCTTCCAGCCTGGGTCCCCGCCCACGAGAATCATGCCATCATACTTGTCAAAATTAACATCATCCATCTTCATGTCTGCTATCAGCTTGACCCCTCTCGCACCCCTGACTATGGTACCCTGAAGGCCCGCAGTGGTTACGTTTATGCCCCCTCTCCTGAGCACATCTATGGTTGTGGTGGCCTCTATCTCCTCAAAGCCGTCAGCAAGCGGCATCAAAAACTCGACCATTCATATCACCCCAAACCTTGGAAAGAAGGCGTCGTAAAGACCGAAGGCGGAACAAAGACCGAAGGTGTCAAGAGACACCTTCCAACTGAAATCCGCCTTCCAACTCAGAGACACCTTCAAACTGTTTCTAAGCGGCAGCCACCTCTGCCACCATTCACTCCATACATAGTTAATATATTATATGGCGACATTTTCATTTAAGCTTTCTGCTCCTGCAGGGTATAGAACTGCTCTGGGTAGTATGCCTCCCAGGAATGGAGACTATCTGGGCAAGAAGAAGAGGGGATATGTTTAAATATCAGCCAACCAATTCTTTTTGTATATCCGGAGGTGTGCTAGTATGCCAATTATAGGTATGAAATTCGATTCCATGGAAGGAAAGAGGGAGAAAATGGTTGACAAGGGTGAGATAAAGGTGAACTCAACCCCGAGGATAACTTCTGCCAAGCTCATAAGCCTTCCTTCAATAAACAAGAAGGCCCTTGCGCTTAACTTTGATTTTGTTACCACTTACAGCCCCGAGATAGGGGAAGTGAAAATAAGCGGGGAGCTCCTTTACATGAGCGAGGAGAACCCGAAGATTCTCAAGCAGTGGCAGTCGAAAAAGAGCCTGCCAGAGAACGTGAACATAGAGGTCCTTAACCATCTGTTCAGGCAGTGCCTCCTGAAGGTCGCGAACATCGCAGACGACCTGCAGCTACCCCCGCCACTGGCAATCCCGAGGGTGGCGCCAAAGCAGCAGAAGGAAGCCGGCTACGTGGGTTAAGCGGATTTAGCCGCTCTTCTTCTTTTTTGTTTTACTATTTTCCAAGCATAAGGAATCGCTAAGCCAGGAACAGAACCGCCAGCAGGGCTGCACCCACAAAAAGCAGAATCAGAATCTCCTTCCAGGACTTGAGCACGAACTTCCAGATGAGGAAAAGAACGAAAACCAGCAGGGCAAGCGCAAGAAGGAAAGCTATAATATTCCCGGAAAAGAGCACAATCCCAAGGGAGCCGAGGAATTTCACGAACAGGGCTCCAACCTATTTTGCAGTTTCCAGGAAACTCTGCACAATCGCGAAAGCCATCTCCGCAACCACACCAACAGGGGAATCTGCCATATTCTCATCACTTCCCGAAAAAGCTCCCAAGTCCGGCCTGCTTCTTTCCCATGCTCTCCTTCATTTTATCCACAACCGAGCCTATCCTCTCCATTGAGAAGCCGTGGTTCTCGCAAAGCAGCTCAAGTATCTTTTCCGGCTGGAATTTTGCTTTGAGGATTTCATGGCCGCAGGAAGGAGGGTTCCTGAAGAACTCCAGTATTCTCTCTGGTTCGGTCCGGAACTCCCAGGTTATCTCCTTGAGTATTCTGTCCAGGGTCTTCTTCTCCTTGACAAGGGCGAGAGCCTTCTTGGGGCCGAATCCCTTTACTCCGCCCATATTATAATCTGTGCCAACCAAAATCCCCACAAGAATGAGCTGGTCGTGTGTGATACCAAGCTCATTCAAAACGGAATCCAGCTCCACAAGCTCAGGGTTAACCACAATATATTTCTCCTTCCTCGCGACCTTGCGCCTGCCTGTTATCGTGAGGTTCCTGACAAGCTTGGGAGCCCCAAAAAGCAGGGAATCCCAGTCCTGAGAGCCTGCTGCCCACACGCGGCCTTTTTTTGCGATGGATGCTGCCTCAGCCTCCCCTTCTGAAGGTGCCTGTATCCAGGGAACGCCCATATAATCAAGGAGTTTTTTAGCCTCTTCTGACATTTCCTTGGTAAGCCGGACTGCACCTTGCGCGTAAGTCTTGACCTTCTCGTAATCACCCTCTTTTAGGGCTTGCTCCCATTTCTCCTTGGCACCCGCGCGTATCTGTATCCGCGTTTCAAGCGTCTCGCGCTTGAACTCCGGCGGCGTCCCATCAAACACGTAAACCAGCTCTATCCCGTTCTCAAGAAGCTTGGCTGTCCTGTAAAACAGTCCGGAGAGATGGGATGTTATCTCCCCATTCGAATCCCGGAGCGGCTCGCCTGTGAACTTATCCCTTATGGTGGAGAGGAACTGGTACAGAGTATTGTTCGCGTCTATAGCTATCTTTTTTCCGTTCAAATCCTCCAGAGAAAGCTCCCTCGCAGAAACAAGACCAGAAAGACTCACGCCCATAATTTATGTGAGGCAGCGAAGTTTATATACCTTAAATCCAAAATTTCAACAACCGTTATTGAAATGTGCTAAGGGGTGAATTCATGGGCAAGAAACTCGTGGGCAAGATCACTCACTATTTCGACAAGATCAACGTCGCTGTCATAGAGCTGTCTGACACCCTGAAAGAGGGGGATGAGATTTCGATAGAGGGTCATGCCACCAATGTGCAGCAGACAGCATCCTCTATACAGATAGACAGGAAGCCTGTTGAGTCAGCGCACAAAGGCCAGTCCATAGGAATCAAGGTCGAGCAGAGGGTCAGGGAAGGCGACAAGGTTTTCAGGATTGAAGAGTGAACAGAAGCCTGAAAGGGATAATAAAAGTTTATAAACCTTTATCTTTAACTATTTTTTAGTGATAACATGAAACTCGCCATACTAAAGATATTCACAGTCCTGTGGCTCATGGGGATGTACCTAACCCTTATGCTAACATTTATAGTGGCCTACCAGAGCCCCCAAAAGGCAGTCAGAGTGGTAGTAAACAACTATAATGAGGCGAACACAGAAATGCTCATGCTGCTGGCAGCGCTTTTCATCACGACTTTAGGAACAGCTTTCCTCATTTCGGACATAAGAAGGGATTACTTGAAAAGAAGCATGAGGCGGTTAACTGAAAGGATTGATTAGAGCCACTTCACATCAACCTCATCAGTCCTTTGCCTTGGAAGCACATCGAGCTTTCTGGTTTTCATTCGAGATTTGTGAGCAAGAATCCCTAACCAAGCTATATTCGCCCCGCAATCACCTGCAAACTCTCTCGGGACTGTATGGAATTGCGCTCCGCGTTCCCTGCACATTATCCCGAGCATTTCCTGTAAACGCGAGTTGGCAGCCACACCTCCTGTGAGCAGGAGATCTGTCTTACCTGTGTGTGCCATAGCCCTTTCCGTCACTTCCGTCAGCATTGCGAACATGGTTTCCTGCAGGGAAAAGCACAGATTCTGTAGAGACTCTCCCTTCCTGAATCTTGTGAGGGCCTCTGTTATTATTCCTGAGAAGGAGAGATCCATTCCCTTGACCACGTAAGGAAGTTCCAGGTAATGGCCTTTTTGCGCGAGGGTTTCTATCTTCGGGCCTGCCGGGAACTCAAGCCTCACTGCGCGGCCGAACTTGTCCAAAGCGTTCCCAATCCCCACATCCATAGTCTCCCCGAAGCAGCGGTATCTCCCTTCTGCAAAAGCCAGGACCTGGGTATTCGCTCCTGACACGTAAAGGGTAACAGGATCCTTAACTCCTGTGCAGAGCTTCCCTATCTCCACATGGGCTATCTGGTGGCATACTCCAATCAAGGGTTTTTTGATTCTTTTAGAAAGCTCTTTACCAAAGTTAAGGCCGACATATAGACAGGGCGCAAGACCAGCACCTTGCGAGAACGCTATTAAATCTATATTCTTTAAACCGATTTTGGCATCTGCTAAAGCTTTTTCTAAAACTTTATTCTTTACTTCCTCATGATGCATCTTTGCTTTAATGGGTTCTATTCCCCAACCGCTCGCTGGTCTATACATATCCCAGACATTGCTCAGAATCTTACCTTTATCTGTTACTATACCGATTCCCCATGTATGGGCTGTGCTTTCAATTCCTAGGCAAATCATAAAATCACTTAAAGGGTGTCCAGAGGACTCTTCACATTCTTTATCAATCTGTTCGAAACCTGCAGGTAAATCTGCGTGGTCTTTATATCGCTATGCCCGAGCAGCTTCTGGATAACCCTGAGATCCGTGCCCTGCTCAAGAAGGTGGGTCGCAAAGCTGTGCCTTAATGTATGGGGATGAACATTCTTTTTTATCCCGGCCTTTTTGGCAGAATTCTTCACTATTTTCTGGATAGTGGAAGTGGTAAGCCTGCCCCCGCGGGCGGATTGGAAGAACAAATCACCCTCATTAAGGCTTGAGTAACCCTCCAATTCCCTTTTCAGGGTATCGGGGATTTTGACGAATCTGTCCTTCCTCCCTTTGGACAGCCTCACATGAAGGAGACCTTCGCTGAAATCAAAGTTGCTTTTTCTCAGGCTCAGGAGTTCTGAGACCCTTAGACCGCATCCGTAAAGCAGCTTGATTATCAGCCTGTGCTTGACATTGAATGTAGCGTCAATCAGCTTTTTGACTTCTTCAGTGGTCAGGACTTCCGGAATCGGCTTGTTCCTCTTAGGATGACTCAGTCCAATTTTCTGGCCAAGAACATTCCCGAAAAAGAACTCAATGGCGCTGATGTTTGAGGATACCGTGGATGGGTTATGCTTTCCAATAAGCATCTGGATATAGTCCTTGACAGAATCCTCATTAAACCCTCTGCTCCCAGTCCCGGCCCATACAAGAAATCTCTCAACAAAATAGACGTATGCTTTGACAGTTCTCCTGGAAAAGTTCCTTATCTCAAGCTCTCTTCTGAGCTTCCCAAGAATCTCCTGGGTATCCTGCATAAATAAGCAGTATTTTCCCGGTTTATAAAACTCCTACCAAGTCCTAATAACATCCCCCAGAAGCATCATATCATGACCAAAGTCATGATATGAGCATGTTCTTTTCAATTCGGGCTGGCTCGTTAGGTTCAAAGAATTTGTTAAGTGTGGAATAGTTTCATGTTTTGAATTATTTTTTTGAAGGTTCTATTTTACGAAATCCTAATTTGTTTGGCTGATAACAATTCGTTTGTGATCCACAATTACTACATACTGAAGGCAGTTTCCCCATTTGCCTCTGGTATGCTATATTTCCAGCATCCATATATCCTATTGCAAAATCTGTGAGGTATTGATCTAGAGAACCTTCAAAGTCTTTGCATTCTTTTAATGATTTCAATTTCATATTTATGATAGTGTCTACAGCTGCACTATTATCCCCAGTAATAGCAAACTCTACTCCAAATTCAACATCACAGTTATTGAAATTCGGTTCTGTGTTATATTTTCTCTTTTGCATATTATCCCCTTTGTTGGATGTATGATTTACTAGTATTTAAAGCTATCGGTATATTCACTACCAACAAGATACAACAATTAACGAATTAACCTATAGGAACTCGCCAGCCCGAACTCTTCGTCGCCCTTCGGGGCTCCTTGTCCCTCTATACAATCGGCTCGGAGAAAAGAACAGCCGCTAAACGGCTCGCTCCGGCTCACCCAAATTCTCGCACAGATAACTGTGCAATAACAAGAAATCTACCAACTTACCGGCTAGCTCGAACTTCGTTTAGCGGCATATGTTAAGTCCAATGGCCGGCCTCGGAAACGGTTTATAAGTTGCAATAGACAATTATTATAATATGATTGTTCCTGAGATGAAAATCAAATCAGACAGCAAAGAGAAAATCATATCAGGATTTCTTTATATAACTCTCTTCATTCCGCCAATATCTTTTTTCCTAATATTGTTTGTGTATTTCTTCTTTGGGAAAAAGAGCAAATACATGAAATTCCATGCTGGTGAAGCAGGCCTGCTATGGATATTAAGAGTTGCTTTAGGCTTTATTGTATTGTTCATGGAACCCATATATTCATCAAGTACGGGCTTATTTTATTTATCCGGCAACCCGATTATTTGGATACTTTCAGCGGTCTTAAATGTGTTAACTATAATCATGATAATTGCAGCATTTGCAGGAAGGTCTTTCAAGCTATCAGGCATCTTTGATTTTCTTAAGAAATAACTTCCTCGGCCGGCCACTCCTTCGTCGCCTCTATAAAACCGATTAGCTCCTCGGCCTATCTATTCACTCTATGAAGGGGACTTAACACGGGCTATGCGGCTCCCGAAGTTGCCCAAATTCTTGCCTGTATCGGCGGGCGTCGGTCTCTAAAGAGTAGATTATAATTTACCCCTATCATGTCTGATTATCATATCATATACTTTCCATGCTTCACATGCTGGACAAGATTGTTCAATTGTTTTGCATTTTTCTCCAAAAATCTTTTCTATTTTTTCTTCCAACCAGCATTCAAACTCAGCTTCCTTGAAACAGTCATCACATTCCCAATATTCAATCTTTGCCTTTTTCCCCAACCACTTCACAACACCGATTTCATTCTTACCCAATCTGCAGATGCCTGCTTTCTTGTATTTTCCCTTGCCTACAGGAACTTCAATCTTTCCAAAGTAGTGGCCTTTGTTATATTTTTCATCCTTCCCTAATTTAATTCTCATATATTTGCCACAAACTAAGCAGTGCCTTCTTATTACTTCTTTGTTTTTCATAATACAGACCCATAACTGTCAATTATTAGTTATGGATTTCTAATTTCACAGGTAATTCGATTTTCAGGCCTTTTAGTTCCTGTGACCTTTTTCTGAAGCCAAGTATGGCTATTCCCGTTACTTCGCCTGTTTTTTCATCAATCCTCTCAGCTACACCTTTTCCAACATCTTTGAAATAGCCTTCTGTATATTCACCTATATTTATCTCTAAGAAATCGCCTTCTTCATCATACCAAATCTGCATTTGTCCTTTCATATATTAACCACGAAGTAAGCTGTTATTATAAAGCCTTCTCCATTTAGGTATTTGACAATTACCCTTAAATACTTTGCTTTTGACTTTCTATACTTGTGATAACTATAATAATATTTTATATCAGGATCATATTCAAAATCCCTTATTGTGCTAGGATTCTTTATAGTTTGCTCAATGAGTGGCAGACTGTTTATCATTTCAGGATGCTTCTTTATATGGCTATATCTTTCATCAGTTAGGTATATGTTCTTGCCAGTCTTATCCTTGATTTCAAGAACCCTTGCCATGAGAAATTATTGAATTGCATATTAATAAGCCGGCCGATGCACGAATTCGATAGAAGGCGGATGTGCCTTGAAGGCGACTCTTGTTGCCTTCTTTCTTCAGTTCCGCCTTCATCCCAAAGTCGGCAAGAACTTCGCATAGCCCGATATGTTATCGGAAATGGCCGCCTCGCATGTATTTAAGCCAGCTAAAATAAATTAAAGTATGAATCTTGGTGAGTTCCTTAAGCCCACGAAATCAAAAATTATTCTAACCCTACTGATTCCCTATATCTATCTTGCTTTAGTGATGTTGTATAGCTTTATCACGGGTGCAGCAATAATTTTTCCATTTTATAGCCCGTTCCTTTTGATACTTGTAATTTTTGGAGCATTAGTTGAATCCTTTGTGAGTTATCCTTTTGCTAGTGGTTTAATTACGTTATGGAATCATTATCGCAAAAAAAGACTTGGTGAATTGAAAAGTGATAGAAAAACATTAACTATGCTAATTTTATCAATCCTTATTTTTAATCCAGTAACTATTAGACTACTATTTATCCTATTTGCAATTTTATTATTTTTTTCATTTATGAGATAAGCTCGGCGGCCACTCTCGCTCACTTCGTTCACTCGGCCCTATGTTATATTGGTGAGGCTCCGATAACACGGGCTATGCGGGAATCTTCGGATTCCCCAAATTCTTGCACTAGTTACCGTTTAATATAAAGAATCTACTCGGTAACAGCCAGCAAGAACTTCGCATAGCCCGATATGTTAAGCTAAATCTCAAATAGGGGACTGTAAAGAATTCACGATATAAACATATTCCAGTTCCCTGTTTGACGTGTTCCTGACATTGTGTCTAGTATCTTCCTTTATGTAATGTGCGTCTCCTTCCTTTATTGGGAGATTTCCTTTTTCCTTCAGGAGAATACCTTCTCCATTTAGTACAACTATTACCTCCTCCCTGTTCTCAGTAACATGCTCCCCTACTTCCTCCCCAACTTCAAGGATTATCCTTCCTGCTTTCAGGGACTTGCTCCCGGAATGCATGATCAAGGGGATTTTTTCCATGAACACCAACTTGAATTAAGAATATGTAAGAGCCTCGATAAAAGGCTTTTATTTGGGGTATTGCTCGAATTTTTTTCCGAACGCTTCCTTTTGCTCTTCCAGTTGCTTTATAGATAATGACTCTATTTCCAAATAATTTCCGCCTTCTTGCCCCAAATAATAGGATTTAGTATGAAAGATGCGGCTTACTTTCACCATGTCTTGGATGCCGTCGCCATTCAGATCAATAAAATACTTCTTTTTTCCGATCTGGTCGACTGCTGTAGCTGCTCCCAGAAGTAATACAGTACCAAACATAACACCAATAATATTTCGTGCAAGTTTGTCACCATATGAAAGCTTTTGCATAGCGCACCAGACTTATATTAACCCAAAGAAATAAAAGGCTTTTAATCCCCTACACTCTATATTCTTATTTACAAAGGCATAGAGTGCTCATTATGGATACGGTTTACGACCCCAAGAAAATCGAGGCAGAGATTCTCGGTTACTGGAAGAGGAAGGGAATCCCTGAGAGGATTACGGATTTTGGCAGCTCGAAAAACGCGAAATTCTACCTGCTGGACGGTCCCCCTTACGTGAACGGCATCCCCCATGTGGGGCATGTGAAGACCACCACCTTCAAGGACATATGGGGCAAGTTCAAGCAGATGCAAGGCTATTCAGTGTGGTTCCAGCCAGGCTTTGACTGCTCAGGGCTTCCGATAGAGAATGCTGTTGAGAAGAAGCTCGGGATAAAGTCCAAGAAGGACATAGAGAGGATTGGAGTTGAGAAGTTCATAAACGCATGCAGGGAGCTTGCAGAGGAGAACCTGCACGTATGGATGAACCTTTACCAGAACCTTGGGGCATGGAGGGGCTGGCAGGACCCTTACCTGACTTACAAGGATTACTACCTGGAGAGCGGATGGTGGACTATAAAGAGGATGTATGAGAAAGGGCTGCTGGTGGAAGGTACAAAGCCCAGCTTCTGGTGCCCGCACTGCGAGACCGTGCTCTCTGGTTATGAAGTCACCGATTCATACAAGAATCTTGAGGATCCCTCAATTTTCATTAAGTTCCCGGTAAAGGGAAAAGACAAGGAATTCTTTTTGGTTTGGACCACCACACCATGGACTCTTCCTGCTAATGTGGCCATAGCCGTTCACCCTGATGAGACTTATGTGAAGGTGAAGACAGGGGCAGGGGAGAAACTCATTCTTGCTGAGAAGAGGCTTGAGGAGCTCCACAGGTTCGAGATTGGCTATCATGTGCTGGAGAAATTCCCGGGAAAGGAGCTGAACGGAATGAGATATGAAGGGCTCCTGGACGTGCCCCTCCAGAGAGAGCTGGACAAGAATCCATTTGCTCACCAGGTGGTTCTCTCGATACCCATAATGAAGAAGAGGGTGGCATCAAAAACACTAGCCAAAAAAACCACGGAAGCGAAAGACGAGTTCGGGCATATAGTGGACATGGAGACCGGTTCAGGGCTTGTGCACATAGCCCCGGGCCACGGGGATGTGGACAACCGCATTGGAAAGCATTACAATCTTCCTGAGCCCTCTCCCGTGAATGATGAGGGCAAGCTCACGAGCGAGGCGGGCGAGTTCGCAGGCCTGTTTGTGAAGAAAGCAGACCCCATGATAATCCAGAAGCTTGAGGATACGGGAAGGCTCCTGAGAGCGGAGAAGATAACCCATTCCTACCCCCTTTGCTGGAGGTGCAAATCCCCCCTCATATACAGGATGAGCAGTCAGTGGTTCCTCAGGCTGGATTCCATAAGGGAGAACCTGATAAAGGAGAGCAGGAAGGTCAAATGGCTCCCTGAATTCGGGGGAGAGAGATTCGAGAACCTACTTGCAGAGGCGCCTGACTGGGCGATAACCAGGCAGAGGTACTGGGGGATTCCAATACCAATTTGGGTTTGCCAGAAATGCGGGAAAACGATTGTTGTGGGCTCGAGGAAGGAGCTTGCAAATCTCTCAGGCATGCAGATAGGAGATATGCACAAGGATGTTGTGGATAAAATTTTGCTCGAATGCGGGTGTGGAGGAAGGGCCGCGAGGGTGAAGGACATAATGGATGTATGGTTTGATTCCGGGATTTCCCCCTGGGCTTCCCTCGGCTACCCATTCATGAACAAGGAGCTGTTCGAGAGGCTCTGGCCCGTGGACCTCGTGGACGAGAGCCAGGACCAGATAAGGGGATGGTTCTACACCCTCATGCTTTGCGGACACTCTGTATTTGACAAGGCCCCCTACCATACTGTATGCCTTAATGGATGGACCCTTGATGAGAAGGGTGAGAAGATGAGCAAGTCCCTCGGGAATGTGATAGATGCGGATGATGCGAGGAAGGAGCTGGGCTCTGACCTGCTCAGGCTTTATTACTGCCACGACACCAACCCGTGGGACACCCAGAAGTTCAGCATGGCCAACGCGAAGGATTTGCGGAGGGTGATGAACATTTTCTGGAACAGCTGGATATTTGCTGAAACTTACTGCAGTCGAAGGGAGTATGAGCTGCCAAAGGATCTGGAGCTGGAGGACAGGTGGATTCTCTCCAGGGTTAACTCATTAATAGAGAAGGTCACGGAGCACATAGAGGGCTTCCGGCTCCATTCAGCCACCCGCTCCCTCACGGATTTCATCCTGAATGATTTCTCAAGATTCTATATCAAACTCATTCGCAACCGCGTGTCACCCTGGTATGAGGGTGAGGACAAGAGGGCGGCGCAGGTAGTTTCCCACTATATTCTTGAAAAATTCACAAAGCTCATGGCCCCCTTCACACCGTTCATTTCCGAGAAAATCTATACAGAGCTGTTCCCCAAGGAGGAGTCCGTGCATCTGTCCGAATGGCCCTCGCCTGACAAAGAAAGGATTGACAGGAAGCTGGAGGGCCACATGGAGATTGCGAAATCCGTAATAGAGACTATAAACTTCGCAAGGCAGGAAGCGAACATCAAACTGAAATGGCCCCTCTCTGAAATCCATGTGATAGCTAAGGAAAAGACCTACAGGGATTCTGTCACTGAAACGAAAGAGATAATAAGGAACATGGCAAATGTCCGCGAAGTTCATGTATCTGACAAATCCAGGAAAGAGGGGAAGAAGTTCGAGCATGGGGAGATTGTGCTGGGAGAGGTCCTGAAGGGGGATGCGCTCCTCCGCGAGCTGACCCGGAAGATACAGATGCTTAGGAAGGAGGCGGGACTCAAAGTCACTGAGAGGATTTCGCTCACTCTCGAGAGCGACAAGGAGACAGAGAAAACGCTAAGGGAGAATGAGAAGGAGATTCTCGAGGGAGTGGGAGCAGGCTCGCTTAGTTTCGGGCCACTCGCGGAACAAAGAGGGAGCGTGGAGTTTGAGGGAGCTAAAATAAGGATTTGGTTCGAGCTTGAAAAACCTTAAAAATCAAGTTCCGAATAAACACATATGGTACTTGCTAAAAGAAGGGACAGGTTCGCTAACTTCTCAGTGAAGGTTGGTCTCGCGTTCAGCAAGCTCCCGCTCTCAGCAAACCAGTGGACCATGCTCTCGCTCGTGCCCATGTTCTTTGCGCTTTATTTTCTCGTGAACCAGCAGTTCCTCCTTGCAGCGGGGCTTTTCTTGCTCTCGGCCTTCATGGACCTGATAGACGGCTCTGTTGCGCGCGTGACCGGAACAGTCTCAAAGAAAGGGGCGTATCTCGATACTGTGGTGGACAGGTACGTGGAGGGTATTATAATACTTGGACTCCTGTTCGCGGGGCTCCCGGATTTCTATCTCCCGGTAACGGCGTGGCTGTTTGTGTATTTTTTCGGGGCCATGATGACCACTTACGCGAAGGCGGCTGCAAAGGAGAAGGAGCTGACTGAGAATGAGCTGAGGGGAGGTTTCCTGGAGAGGGCTGAGCGGCTGCTCATACTCTTCATAGGGATTCTGGTCGCGAGTCTGGACACGTTCTACCTTACATATACAATAGTGGTGCTTGCTGTGCTCAGCAACATAACTGTCCTGCAGAGGGTTTATAGCGCAGTCAGGCAAGTTAAAGCTTAATGAGGCGAAATACATGATAGCGCTTTTTGTCGGGAGGTTCCAGCCTTTCCATCGCGGGCACCTGAAGGTCATAAAGGAGATTCTCAAGGAGAATGAAAAAGTGATAATAGCGATAGGCTCCTCCCAGGAAAATGGGACGGAAGACAATCCCTTCTCGTTTGAGGAGAGAAGGAAAATGATAAGAGATTCCCTGAATAGGGAAGGGATAAAAACTTTTGAGATAATAGAAGTCCCGGATTTGATGGATGATGTGAAATGGGTTTCGGAAATAAGGAGGAAATGCTCCTTTGACAGGGTTTATTCCAGGAATCCCTGGACAGCGAGATGCTTCAGGAAGGCTGGAGTTCCTGTTCTGGAGCATGGGCTTTACGAGAAGGAAAAATACAGCGCGACAGAAATACGCAAGAGAATGCGCGCCGGGAAGCGTTGGGAGAAACTTGTTCCGGAAAGTGTTGGGCAGCATATAAGGTTACTGGCTCCGTGACTTTCCAAAATCTTTTAAGCGCGTGCTATTTTTTATGAAATAATATAAGCCCCCTATCCAACTATTTTTAGTGGTTTTATGGCAATCCAACCTCCCAAAGGGACAAGGGACTTTCTCCCGAAGGAAATGGCAGTCAGGCAGTATGTTTTTGATATTAGCAGGGAGGTATTTGAGAGGTTCGGGTTCGAGCCGCTTGAAACGCCTGCGATAGAATCATGGGAGCTTCTGTCCAAGAAGGGAGGAGGCGGGGAGGACATAAAGAAGGAAGTTTATTATTTCCGGGATAAGGGGAATCGCGAAATCGGATTAAGATTCGATCTGACAGCCCCGCTTGGCAGAGTGGCCGCGAACAATCCCCAGATTCCAAAACCCTTCAAGCGCTACCAAATCGGCCCGGTCTGGAGGTATGACAATCCGCAGGCCGGCCGCTACCGGGAATTCTGGCAGGCTGATGCGGACATAGTGGGTTCTGAGAAAATGGACTGCGAGGCGGAGTGCCTGGTGGCTGCTGCCACGATTCTCGAGGCCTTGGGGTTCAGGGATTTCGCGATAAGGCTGAACAACCGCAAGATTCTTAACGGGATTATAGAGTTCCTGCAGATCCCCAAGGAGAAGGCGCCTGACGTTTTCCGCGCCCTGGACAAGCTGGAAAAATTCGGGGCGGATGAGGTTACGAAGGAGATTCTGAAGGCAGGGGTGAAGCAGCCCAAGGCAAGGAAGCTCCTGGAAATGATAAAGGCGAGGGGGAGCCCTTCCACCATTCTCGAAAGGGAGCGGAAGAAGCTAGACACTTATTCAACCGCAAAGCAGGGCATGGATGAGCTTGAGCAGATTGTGAAGAAATGCCAGGCATACGGGATAGCAAGAAAGCTCATAATAGATTTGTCCCTTGTAAGGGGGCTGGATTATTACACGGGCCCGATTTTTGAGATTTCCGTGCGCACCAAGAATGATATAGGAAGCATAGCAGGTGGAGGAAGGTATGACAATCTTATCGAGAACTACGGCGGCAGGTGGACTCCTGCTGTTGGCATCTCTTTAGGGATAGAAAGAATATGCGAGATAATGGATTCCGAGAAAATGTTCAAGCATCTGGAAACCAAGACAAGGGTTTTTGTAGCTGTCGCGGATGAGGGACTTATGGAGAATGCCATGTTCGTGGCGCAGAAGCTCAGGGCTGCCGGGATAAACACGCAGATAGAGCTCATGGGAAGGCCGCTTAAAAAACAGCTGGAGTATGTGGACAGGGCCAAAATCCCGTTCGTGGTTATTGTGGGGGACATGGAGCTCAGGAAAGGGAAATATACTGTGAGGGAGATGGCAAAAAGGAAGCAGGGCCTCTTCACACTCGAGAAGATAATCAAGGTTCTTGGGGAGAAGAAATGATTTTATGAAAACGGGAAAATACAATATTGCCATAGCAGGAATAATCCTGTTATCTTTTGCAATCGGGATTTACCTCTATCCCCAGATGCCCGAGCTCATGCCCTCCCACTGGAACGCGGCGGGGGAGGTGGACGGCTACATGCCAAAGCCCTTGGCTTTGTTCCTCATACCTGTAATTTCCTTGGCTTTGTTCGGCCTTTTCCTTTTGATACCAAGGATAGACCCCATGAAGCAGAACATCCAGAAGTTCAGGAAATACTTTGACAGGTTCATTCTCCTGATAATGGGCTTCTTCCTTTACATATACCTGTTAACTATACTCTGGGCATTTGGATTGACCTTCCAGTTCATTTTCGCCATGGTCCCTGCCTTTTCAGTCCTGTTCTATTATGCAGGAGTCCTCACAGAGAACGCGAAGCGGAACTGGTTCATAGGCATCCGCACTCCCTGGACCCTTTCCAGCGAGAAGGTGTGGGACAAGACCCACAAGCTTGGAGGGAAGCTCTTCAAGCTTGCGGCTATTATAGGGCTCCTTGGACTGCTGTTCCAGGATTATGCAATATGGATTGTTATAATTCCTGTTATTTTTGTGGCTGTCTACACAATCTTTTATTCTTACTTGGAGTTCCAGAAAGAATCCAAACACAAATAAAAAACCCTTTTAAGTTTGAATTCCACCGGTCTGTGACCGGTGGTGGGTATGGGCTTGGCCCATCCCGAGATTAGTTCTGCTAACAAACAATAAAATACGGTAGCCTGGGTTAGCGCCAGCTAACCCATATAAC
>Ga0315294_10002903_pt1 | contig 18626 bp, 21 predicted proteins | sample YL17G13_40_MG_FD_203626 | JGI IMG/M metagenome (GOLD analysis project Ga0315294, IMG submission 203626) | Sediment microbial communities from Yellowstone Lake, YNP, Wyoming, USA - YL17G13_40 | ecosystem: Environmental > Aquatic > Freshwater > Lake > Sediment | place: USA: Wyoming | collected...
GCAAGCTCGACGAGCTCGCGATGCGGACCCTGAGGAGCTACCTCTTCGAGCCATTGCCGCACGACGCCCCCCAGGTCGCGCAGTGGGGAGAACTCACGTTCCATTTCAAGCCGGAATGAGAAGGGGTGATACCATGACCGCGATGAAGACCCGCCTGGCGATTCCCATGCTCGGCCTGCTGCTCGCTCCGTCCGCCTTTGCGGCCACGGACGCCAAGGTGTACCTCGCGTCCGTGGAAACGGTCACGCGGCTGGTCCGGGTCCAGGACGTCGAGAACGGGGCGATGCGGCAGGCGGTTCCCGGCACGACCCTGGCCGAGGGATCGCGCGTGTTCACGCTCAAGGACGCCAAGTGCCGGATCAACTTCGGCGACGGCCGGATCCTGAACCTCGCGGGCGACACGAGCATCGTGATATCCCGGTTCCCGAAAAGGCAAGCGATGCGGTGGCTGGTCAAGCTCGTCCAGGGCCGGGTCCGGGCCAAGGTGAACCGGATGATCGGCGACACCGACTTCGGCATCTACGCCTCGACCACGGTCACGGCGGTCAAGGGCACGGGCTGGGACGTGGTGCGGACGGCCGACAACGTGGTCCAGGTTCTCGTGGACGACGGCAAGGTGAACGTCGCCGAGCTCAAGGACGAGAAGGACCTCGACCAGGTCGAGAAGGTCTTCATCTCTGTCGTTCTCGGGAACCTCGGGTTCCAGCTCGCGGCCGGCAAGATGCTGAACGTGATGCCCGGCAAGGCGTTCCCGTCTCCCATCCCGATCCCGCCCGGCTTCCCGGATCCGTTCAGCGACTGGGGGACTTCGTCCCCGGGCACGAAGGCGCCGACCGGTCCCAAGCCGCCGAGCCTGCCCGGTCTTCCCGGCGGCGGCTTCGGATTTCCCTGAGAGAGCCTAAGGGCCGACAGGCTCAGGGAGTCTCGACCAGGCTCAATCAACGATGGGAGGGCGGGGGGATCCGCTCGTTCGAGAGCAGGAGGCGCCCCAGGTCTTCCAGTGAGAGCGTGGCGCGTGCAGGATAGGCCCGGCGAAACGAAGCGAGCTCCCGTGCGGCGTCAGCCCGCCGACCGGACGATTCCAGCGCCACGATCCGTGCCGCGCACAGCTCTGCTCGCTGGTTGGAGGAGGCTTCCTGGCCGATTATCGCTGCCGGGCGGGCGTCCGCCAACCCGTGTGCGATCAAGTTCTCCGCTCCGGCGGCATCTCCGGCCGCGATCCGCCGGGCGACGGCGACAAGGCGTGCGGCGTGCAGGTAAGAAAGCGAATCCGCCACGCGGTCGGGGTAGGTGTCGGCTGCGAGGCTGAACAACGCCGCGGCCTCCTCGGGGTGGCCGGACACGAACGCCACGGAGGCCCCGTCGAGAATGTTTATGTCGTCCACCATGCCCGACCGGAGCCCGGCGGCATATTCGGATCTCGCGCGTTCCGGCATCCCGGCGAGGTGGTACGCGTAGGCGAGCGCGTTCCGGAACTGCCCGATCCGGGGGAACCGGCGGCAGACGGGTTCGAGGAGCCGGACCGCGCGGGGGTAGTTACCGACCGCCATCGCCGCCCGCCCGTCCGCGAGCAGGATATCCGCGCCGGGGAGCGTGAATAGGAAGGCGGGTTCGGGCAGTCTCGTCCGGTCGAGGACGCGGTAGGCGTAGAAGACGCCGTTCCGCTGATCCGAGTGGCGCGGGACCAGGAGTGGCCCGGTCCGGCGTGCGACGAAGCGTTCGAGGAGGCGGAGCATCCGGTCGTCCCACGCGAAGGGCGCGAACCGGGGCGCCATCGCGACGGCCCGCATCGGGTTGTGCAGGATCGCGCCGACGTCGAGTTGCCGGAGTTTCTTCGCGAGGTCCGCCTGGCCGCGCGATGAAGAGACCAGCCGCCACAGGAGCGGCGCCTCGCCGCTGTAAAGCGGCGTGCCCACGAGGAACGGGAGGGGAACCCGGTACGAGCCGATCTCGCCGACGGACAGCACGGCCCGGCCGGCCAGCACGTGCGGCTGACGGAGGACTTCCATCGCCTCCTCGAGCGTCCCAAAGGTCCTCGCGCGGAGGTCGTACGCGGTTTCCGTCCCGAGCGCGCATGGGATGGGATTGCCCTGCTGGAGCTGGACGGGCAGGCGGTTCAGGATGGCGAGGCAGACGAACACTCCTGACAACCACCCAAGGACTCGTCCCCGTGCGATTCCGCCCCAGCCGGCAAACGAGAGGAACACGGCGGGGGCGAGGACGGGGAAGAACCACATGGCCTGGAACACGAACGGGCCGGGGAACATCTGGAAGCACGTGAAGCTCAGGAGGACCGAGAGCCCGACCAGGAGGACCCGGGGGCCTCCCCCGACCACGGCAACGGCCAGCGCCAGCAGGAACGCGGGGTTCTCCCAGGGGAGATAGCGCGCGTATTCACGCAGGGGATGCGCGAGCAGGGGCCCATGGCCGAACCAAGTGCCCCACACTGCCGCGTTGCGGGCGTCCCAGCCGTCCATGATCGCGGGGAAGCGGCCCGAGAGCACGATGAAGAAGGGGTCACCCGTGATCAGGAATGACTTGACGGCCCAGGGGGTGCCCGCGAGGAGCGCGCCAGCGCCGAGCCCGGCGAGCCAGCCGCCGCGCCGACGAACCAGCAGGCTGCCAAGCACGGGCCAGGCGAGGGCGGCGGGCCAGAGATGCTTCGTAGAGACCGCGAACCCGCAGAGGAGGCCGGCCAGCAGGACGCCGGGGGAACGGGCACTCGGTCGCGGGGTCGCGGCCAGGCACGCCCAGACGAGGAAGACGAGCGCGGTCATCACGCCGTCGTTCTTGCAGTTCCCCGCGATGCCGCAGACGGTGGCGCAGGCGGTCAGCCCGAGGACGCCCCAGGCACCCTCGCCGGCGGGAAGAATCGCGGCGAACGCGCCCGCGCCGACGAGGAACCAGGCCAGGTGCAGGAGCTTGGGCACGCCGTCGTGGCCGAGCATGAGCGGAAAGGCGAAGGGCAGTTCGGCGAGCATGGGGAAGTGCATGGTGGGGAAGACGTGCCGCGCCGCGAGCCCGTGCGCGGCGAGCCACTGCCAGGGGCCGGCGAGATGGTACTCGTAGGCGTCGCGGTGCAGTTCGGGACCGAGGAGCCAGGGGAGGAACAGGGCGAGCGACACGGCCGCCCCGATCGCGGCTCCGGACGGCATTCCAGCCCGCGGAAGCGAGGGCCACGAGCGTGGTGGAGCGCGCCGCAATGACATGACCAAGACGATCGCAACCGCGCTCCAGAGCACGACAGGGAACCACAGCCGAACGAGCAGGAGTCCAAAGAGGAGGAACGAGACCGCGCCGTAACCGACCGGGAACGCGAGGCAGGCGCGGAGGGCGGGTGGGAACCCTCCCAGTCGGACACCGGCGAGCAGGCCGGAGCCCGCGAGCAGAAATCCGACGGCGAGCAGTCCCGCCTCGCCGACCAGGAGGGCGTGCAACCCGCAGGCCCGGACGAATCCCCCGGGGTGGACTCCCGTGAAGGATCCGGCGACGGCCTTCGCCGCTTGAAAGCTCCGATGCTGGATCCCCGGAAAGAAGGCGATGATCAGGATCGCGGCCGCGATGGGCAACAGCATGCTCGGAAGCTCGCGCGGACCTGGCGAGCGAACGGGAGCCATGCGTCCATGCTACTACGCCGGTTGGCGGCCACCAGGCGAGCGGAGAGGCCGTGAAGAGGACGAGCTACAGCTTGACGGGACCGAAGGCGGGGGCGGCCATCCCTTCGGAGTCCGCGAGCGTGCAGACCGGGTCCGGGCCCCAGCCGTACCACAGGCTCGAGCCCTCGGGCACGGGGGCGCGCAGGAGGACGAGCACGGATCCCGGCTGACGGGGGTCGGGCATCGCCTCGAACACGAGGGCGAGGTCCTTCTGGTCGGCATCCCGGACCGAGAATCCCCGGACGAGCCGCTCGGGAAGAAGATCGCCGTTGAACTCCTCGAACCAGACCCGCACCCGGTCGCGCTTCTCGCCCTCGGTATCGGCGCGTTTGAACATGGGGCCGGGCTTCATCTTCCTGTCTTTGCCCGTTAGCCGGAGTGCCTGCTTCGCGAGCCGGATCCCGAGGAGCTTGTGGGCGGGGGTGGCCAGGTGGATCGGGTCCTCAAGCGGGAGATCCACGCTGGCGACCATGGCCGCGTGCGGGATCTTCTCGAGCGCGAGGCGCTGGAGCTCGCGGATCTCGGTCCACCGGTTCGCCGGGACCTCGGGCATGACGACCCTCCCGATCTGGACGTACAGGAACGGCAACTCGGGGGCGTCGAAGTCGTGCCGCATCGCGGTCACGAGGGCGAGGAACCGGTCCAGGAACGGCGAGGGCTCCTGCTCGAATCCCTCGGTTTCGCCCTGGAACCAGAGGATGCCGGCGACCCGTCCGCCGGCCGCCTTGACGTGCCGGAGCATGGAGCCGTAGAGCGAGTTCCCGCCCTGGTCGCCCTTGCCCGGGTCCCACTGCTCCATGTTCGTCCCGCCGTGCGCGACGGGCAGGAGCCCGACCGGCACTTCCGTGGCCGCGACGAGATGTTTCGCGAAGGGCAAGCCGAGCCCGGCTCCCCGGTCGCGGTCCCGGCGGTAGGTCGGGATGAACTCGTCGCGCTGTTCCCCGGTCATGCCCCACCAGTGGACGGGATCGGGGGATTCGAGGAGCCAGTGCAGGGGCTCTTCCGCGTGCTTCCAGACGCGGCTCATCTCGAAGCTGCGGACCAGGGGGTGCGGGGGCTCGACGTCGCGCAGGACGCCAACGCCTTCCATATTGGACTGGCCGGCGAGCACCCAGAGGTCGCCGACCAGGATTTCGGATACGGATACGCCGGCAAGCTTGTGGGTTTCCTGCCGGATCTCGGCCTCGACGCGGTACGGACCGCCGGTCGGCAGATTCGCGACCCTGGCTTCCCATGAGCCGTCGTGGGCGACGCCCGCCTTCTTCCACCCGTGGCCCTCCAGGTCCCGGGCGCCCTCGCGGACGCGGACCCAGACCTCGCCCTCGGCGGTCGCGTCGCCCCCGAAGTCGGCGGTCCCGCGGCCGTGCGTGTCGCGCTGGAGGACCTGGCACGGGAGAAGCCCCCGCGGGACCTTCACTTCAACGCTCGACTTCGGTTTCCCAGGGATTCTGCAGGAACCTGCGGGCGAACTCGAGACAGGCCTCGAGCCCGACGAAGACCATCTCGTGGCTCTCGATCTGCTCGTGGTTCTGGTAAGGCTTGGCCGGCCGGAACATGCGGAGCACGTAGCCGTTGGCCACCTTGCGGATGGCGATGGTGACGCCCCGGTCCTCGACGAAGCTGAAGTCCATGATGCGTCAGTATAACCTCGGCTCCGCCGGAGCTACAATAGTTTCGTGGCCGATCACGCGCCAATCCTGGCTTCCCGCGACGCTTCCGTGCTCCTCATCATTGATGTTCAGGAGAAACTGCTTCCCGCGATAGCCGGCGGCGAAGCGATTCCGCCCCGGATCGGCCTCCTGCTCGAGGCGGCCAGGTCCATGCAGGTGCCCGTGCTCGTTACCGAGCAGTACCCGCAGGGGCTGGGGCCCACGGTGGAGGCGGTCCGGCGCGAACTTCCGGAAGGGGTCAAGCCGATCGAGAAGACGTCCTTCTCGTGCGTCCCCGAGCCCGCGTTCATGTCGGCGTTGACCGCGCTCGCCCGGCGCCAGGTCGTGATCGCCGGGACCGAGGCCCACGTCTGCGTGGCCCAGACCGCGCTCGAGCTGGCCGCGGGCGGGTGGACGGTCTTTCTCGCCGCCGACGCCGTGGGATCGCGGCGGGAGGCGGACCGGGAGATCGCGATCGAGCGCATGCGCCGGTCCGGGGTGACCGTGACGACCGCCGAGGCCGTCGCGTTCGAATGGCTCCGGCGCGCGGGGACTCCCGAGTTCAAGACCGTCCAGCGGCGGCTGAAGAGCATCCCCTGATGCGCCCGCTCTGGGCCTGTTTCGTGCTCGCGCCGAACCAGTGGGTACCGCAGGCGCTGAGCCCGCTCCTCGACGCGGTTGCGGGCAAGGGGTACACCGGGGTCCGGTTCGACCTGCGCTGGGACCGGGCCCAGCCCAAGGCGCCGGGGCCGGTTGACGTCTCCTCCGTCGAGTGGGCCGTCCGGCTGGCGCGGGCCAAGCATCTCGACGTCGCGCTCGGGCTCGACCACTCCGTGGCGCCTCCCTGGGTGGACACGAAGGATTTCGGGATGCGGGGCCCCCGCGGCTCGCCCGTCATGTCGCGCCGGTCCGGCCGGCCGCTCCTCACGCTCAACGCGAAGCAGGTCTGCGACTGGGTGGCCGGGTTCTTCACGGCGACGGCCGCGCACTTCAAGGACGCGATCTCGTGGTACGAGGACCTGAGCCAGCACCTGAAGGAGGACCTCGAGCACCAGCCCGGCGGCGGCGTCCTCGATCATTCGCCCCGGTGCCTGGAGGCCTACCGCACCTGGCTGAGGACCAAGTACGTGGACATCCGGGCGCTCAACGAGGCGTGGGATTCCACGTACTCCGACTGGAACCAGGTCGAGGCGGGCGAAGGCGTCCGGAAGTCGTCGCAGGCCGACTTCCATCTCTTCCGCTACTCGACGCTGGCCTCGTGGGTGGCGGCCCTGCAGAAGGCGATCCACGACGGGTTCCCGGGCGCCCAGTACGCGTACCGGACGCCGACCGAGAAGTGGGGGACGAATCTCTACCGGCTCGCGTTCGACCTCGGCCGGTACGCGCGGAACGCGGATCTGGTCATGGCCGAGGAGGCGGCCGATCCGTTCACGCTCGCCCTGATCCGGACCGCGTGCGAGGCCAGCGGCGCGAGCTGGGGGGTGGAGGCGACTCCGGCGGGAGCGGCGAAAGCCGGGCCGGAGGAGGGAGCGGACAAAGACCTGCTCAAGTGGGGGCGCGACATCTACCGGATCGGCGGGATCCTGGCCATCCAACAGCCGCTGGTCGAGGACGCGGGGAAGCAGTTGGAGGAGGAGCTGGTCAAGATCCTGCCCCTCCCCCAGCCCCAGCCGTTCAACAACCGGCACGCGCTCTACGTGAGCGCGGCCGAGATCCAGTTCTGGGACGGCACCGACTACGAACAGTGCCGGAACCTGTGGATGGCGGGCACGGACAACGGGAAGAAGACGAACCTCGACGTCATCTCGGACGGGATCTTCGTCGCGGCCCCCGACATCCTGCGCCGGTACACGTCCGGCATCACGATCCCGTTCGCGCGCGTGATCGCCAAGGACGCGCGCAGCGCCCTCGTGCAGGCGCAGAAGAACGGCATCCGGCTCATCATCCAGCACCCGGACAAGGCCGGCATCGAGGACGAGCACGGCAAGCCGCAACCCCCGCTGGCGGGGTAACGTGGTCGGTCCGGCGTTACGGGAACGACGGGCGGGCCGCGGGGGAAGTCCTGCGCGCGGTGCCCGTCTCCCGGCTCTGCCGCGTGCTGGGGAAATCCAGGCGGCAGGTGTACCGGTACATCCGCGAGGGACGGCTCGCCTCCGCCGGCAAGTTCCTGGGCGAATGGCTCGTGGACGTCCGGGGAACGGAGTGGTTCGGGGGAACCCGGGTCAAGCGTCCGGTGCCCCTGCCGGCCGCCGCCCGGCCCCTGTTCCCCGAATACGACATGGCGCGCCTGCATCCCGTCGGCGACGCCGCGGTCATCGTGCCCAGGATCATGGAGAGCGGGGGATGCGACGCGATCCGCTGGCTCCTGCAGACCTACACGCGGCCGTGGCTGGCGGCGTGGCTCGAGCGCGAGGGGTGGCGGCTGGGTGCCCGGTCCGCGGGATTCTGGGGGAAGATGCTCCATGTCCGGCCCGCCCGGGTCCGCCCCGTGCCGGGATCGCGGAGACGATGACGGCGCGCGTGCATTGGGAGGCGCTCGGCGCGGTGGGCCGTGGAGTTCTCGCGCGGCTGGGCGGCCCGTTCGGGGCTTCCGGCTTCTACCTCGCCGGGGGGACGGGGCTGGCCCTCCGGACCTGCCGGCGGCGTCCGCCGTCGCCCGGGCGCTCCGGTCGGCCGGGCGGTTCCGGGTGTTGTCCGAGGAGCGGGTTGCCGATCCCGTGGACATCGGACTTTATGAAGCTCTCAGCCATCGTGTCGAGGGGAAGCCGCCGGGACTTCATCGACGTGGCATGCATCCTCGAGAACTACGCGGATCTCCCGGAGCTCCTCCGGCTCGCACCTGCCAAGTTCCCGGAATCGCCCGACTTCGCGGTGACCGCCCTCCGGGCGCTCGTCTACTTCGATGATGCCGAGAAGGAGGATGACCCCGTCCCCGCGTCCCTGGCGGTGGGAAGGCAGGCTGGGAGCTTGGGGGACCGAGCCCATGGCTGAGTGGTGCGTGCGGGACCTCCCCAGCCCTCCTCAAAACGTGCGATAGTATGGGCCTATGATCCAGGCCGACATGCTCGTTATCAGTGACGACGTGATCATGGACGCGGAGACGAAGAAGCAGTCCATCATCGGCATGTTCGACAGGATTACGGCCGCGGGTCTGCCTGTTCTGTTTCCGAAGATGTGTGTCTTCTTCCGATTGAGGGGAACGGCGGGGCATCACACTGCGTACATCGAACTGATGACGCCGACGGAGGCAGGAGCTAGTCCTCACGAGGTTACATGCCCGTTCGACCTGAAAAAGGACGGCGATACCTACGTTATCAAGGCCACAATCATGCCCGTGTCCCTTCCTGTGTTCGGGCGATATACTGTACGTGCCTTGGATGAAAAACGGAGTCAACTTGCTGAGACGTTTCTCGACGTGGTGCCGAAGGAATAGGAGGACGCGATGACCAGGAAGCTGATCGATGACCAATCCCAGGTCGTCTTCTTCTCCGTGGAAGGGTCCTCTGCGACTCTTGCGGCTTCATTCAAGGCCGTCAACCTTACTATGGTTTCCGAGGTGGAGTTCCGGAAGTACGCGGACGAGGCACTGGAAGAGTTCAAGAGGGGGGACATAAAGCCGATTCAGTCCTCCGCTGAACTCTTGTGAATGCAGCCGAGGCCGATACGGAACATCTACCCGTCCCGACGCTACGTTAGCTCATTCAGGAAACTCGACCCGCAGGTTCAACAACGACTCATCGCTCGCGAGCGACTGTTTAGGGCGGACGCTTACTATCCTGGACTAAAGACACATCAACTCGGAGGCGAGCTGGGCAACAGGGGCTACCATGCCTACTACGTTGATGACAAGGTGCGGATCATGTTCAGTTTCCTCAGTGCCGACGAGGTGCTCTACATCGATGTGAGCGATCACGCGATCTACAGAGAGTGAACGGTGATTGGATGAGCTGACTGCTTGCCGCCGGGTTGACAATTCTGTTTGAGCCGTGATACAAAGTCACCACAACTTGTGCTTCGTGGGCGAAGGGAACGCCGTGGAAATCGGCGACGGCCCCGCCACTGTGATCGCTGACGAACCCGCAAGACGCCACTGGGGAAACCTGGGAAGGCGCGGGGGAGGATGAGGCGAGAGTCAGGAGACCGGCCCCGAAGCTGACTGCAACGTACGGGTTCCTCGAGGGCAAGGGAAGCCGGCTACTGCCTCTCATGCCACCGAGCACCCAAGGAGATCGAATGACGAGGGTCACTCGGTTCGCGACGATCGCTTTGCTTTCCCACTTGGCAACCTATCCCGCGCTTGCTGCCGACTTGTCCCCCCTCCCAGCCGCACCTTCCGCGACAGTGACGGAGCCCGAACTGCCCACGGCAACGGAGCCGGTCATGACGGCGACGAAGACCGCGGTGGCGGTGGCGACCAGCGAAGAGGTCGTCGTCACGGCGTCGCGGATGCCGGTGCCGCGGCGGGAGACACCCGATACCGTAAGCGTGGTCACGCCCGCCGACCTCAAGCCCGGGAACGCCTTGGACCTGGGCGACGCGCTGGAGCGCACGGCCGGGGTAGAGGTGGCGCGGTACGCGGGACCCGGGTCGCTGTCGACCGTGAGCGTCCGCGGATCGCGCGGGAGCCAGGTGCTCGTGATGCAGGACGGGCGGCCGCTGAACAGCGTCTCCTCGGGGGAGGCGAACACGTCGCTCGTGCCCGCGGGCGCGATCGACCGGGTCGAGGTACTGCGGGGCCCGTCGGGGCTCCTGTACGGCTCATCGTCCGTGGGCGGAGTCGTGAACGTGATCACGCCGGAGCCGCCCGCGAAGTTCCACGGCGCTTTGTGGGGCGAGGACGGGACATCAGGGACTCGGGCCACCCGGGTGGAGGCCGGCGGCCCGCTCGGGCCGGTCCGGGTGCTTGTGCGAGATGAGCGCACGCGCACGGACGGCTACCGGCCCAACGCGGACGCCCGGAGCGAGGACATCTTCGCGAAGGCGACGACGGCGACGAATCCGCGCATCGACGTCCAGGCGGGGGCGTTCGACGATTCGGTGGGCACGCCCGGCCCGCAACCCGCGGCGGATCCGCTCCTGCGCACGGCGGCCCAGGGGTATTTCGGCAATGACCTCGCCTCGTCGCTCGTGGACCGGCAGGTGGATCACCGGCGGTTCGTGATGGAGGGCGTGACGTACACGGTCCCCGGGGGACACGAGCTGGCCGTCCGCCACTACGCCGAGGACAACCGGCTCGAGTTCACGTCGGGCTCCTGGTTCGGGTTCGGCGATCCCGAGATCGGGGCCAGCCGGATGACCACCCGGATCATGGGAGTCGAGGGGCAGGCGATGACGGCACCGGTCGCGGAAGAACACGTCCGGCTCACGGCGGGAGGATCGTGGCGGCGGGAGCGGCTCCGGGACCGGGAGGAAAGCACGGATGTCGTCACCGGGATCGTCGGGCCGGAACCGGGAATCCGGGCGGCCGCCGAGACCAGTGCCGCCTACGCGGAACTGGCGTTCCGGCCGTTGGCCCGGGTCGAGGCCCCCGGGATCGATCCGGCGGTTCCCCAGGGACTGACCGTCGCCGGGGGGGCGCGGTACGACCGGCACTCGATCTTCGGCGGGGTCACGGACCCGCACGCCGGAGCGGCGTGGGAATACCGGGGAACGACGGCCCGGGTCTCGGCCGGCCGGACGTTCCGGGCGCCGACCCTGAACGATCTCTTCTGGCCGGCGTCCTCGTACGCCTCCGGGAACCCGAACCTCAGGCCCGAGCGCGGCCGGACGTTCGAGTGGTCGGTCGAGCGGCAGACGGGTGGGCTGACGGCGCGCGTGGGCGCGTACGCCCGCCAGGTCCGGGACCAGATCGACTGGGCGCCCGACGCGGCCGGGATCTGGATGCCGCGCAACGTCGGCCAGGTCCGGGTCCGGGGCGAGGAAGCCGAAGGATCGTTCCGGGCGGGCCGGGTCAGGATCGCCGCGAGCCTGACCACGATCCGGGCGGTCCAGCGGCAGGCGGAGACGGCGGCCATCGACCCGATGACGGGAGCTCCGACCGCGACCGTCGTCCGGGACCGGACGGCCGCGCACACGCCCGCGTACACGGCGGGGGCTTCGGTGTCGGTCCGGCTTCCGTGGGAGTTCGAGGTGGCGGGGACGCTCCGGCGGTCGGGGACCAGGCTCATGTACCTCGAGCAGGACGACTGGATGACCGGAGCGGTCACGTGGGCGACCAAGCGGCTCGAGCCGTTCACGACGGCGACGGTCCGGGTCGCCAAGCGCGTGGGCCGCCGGGCCGAGGTCTGGGCCGGGATCGCGAACGTCGCGGACGCCAGGTACTCGACCAGGTTCGGGAACACGGTCGACGATCGCGACTACCCGGCGCCGCCTAGGGAATGGTTCGCGGGCGCGAGCGTGGGGTGGTAGTGGGGAATCTCGTCTTCATCACCGGGGGAGTCCGGAGCGGCAAGAGCCGGTTCGCGGTCGAGTTGGCCATGAAGACCGGGGGCCGCGTGCTCTTCGTCGCCACGTGCGTGCCCGGGGACGACGAGATGCGCGCCCGGGTGGCCGCGCACCGGAAGGCGCGGCCGGCGGAGTGGACGACGGTGGAGGAGTGCGCGGACGTAGGCGCCGCGATCGCGGGGACGGCGGGACGGTTCGACACGGTCGTCGTGGACTGCCTCACCCTGTTCGTCTCCGGACTGCTGGCCGCCGGGGAATCGGACGGTTCAATAACGGGGAAGGTGGACAAGATCGCGGCGGCCGCGGCGGCGTCCCCGGCCCGGGTCGTCGTCGTCTCCAACGAGGTCGGGTCGGGGGTGGTTCCCGTGAGCGGGCTGGGCAGGAGATTCCGCGACGTCGCGGGCGCGGCGAACCAGGCGCTCGCCCGCGCGGCGCAGGAGGCGTACCTGATGGTGAGCGGGCTTGCCGTACCGCTCAAGGGGCGGGCATGAGCCTCCTCGACGACACGGTCAAGGGAATCGGTCCGCTCGACCGGGACGCGATGGCCCGGGCGAAGGCGCGGCTCGACAGCCTGGCCAAGCCGCCGGGAAGCCTCGGCCGGCTCGAGGAGCTCGTGGAGCGGATCGCGGGGATTACGGGACGGGACCAGCCCGCCCTGCCGCGCAAGGTCGTGGTCGTGATGGCCGCCGACCACGGGGTGGCGGCCGAGGGAGTCAGTGCCTATCCGCAATCCGTGACGCCGCAGATGGTCCTGAACTTCCTCGGCGGGGGGGCGGCGATCAACGTCCTGGCCCGGCAGGCGGGGGCACGGGTGGTAGTCGTGGACATGGGGGTGGCCGCAGAGCTTCCCGCGCAGGCGGACCTGGTGTCGCGCCGGATCGGCCCGGGGACCGCAAACATGGCGAAGGGACCCGCCATGAGCCGGGAGGACGCGATCCGGGCGATCGAGGAAGGCATCCGGACGGCCGAGGCCGAGCACGAGCGCGGGCTGGATCTCGTCGGGACCGGCGACATGGGGATCGCGAACACGACGCCGAGTGCCGCGATCGCGGCAGCCGTTACCGGTCTGCCGGTAGCGCGGCTGGCTGGACGGGGTACCGGCGTGGACGACGCCGGGCTCAGCCGCAAGATCGCCGTGGTCGAGCGCGCCCTCGAGGTGAACCGGCCGAATCGTGCCGATCCCGTCGACGTGCTGGCGAAGGTGGGAGGGTTCGAGATCGCCGGGCTCGCGGGCGTCATGCTCGGCGCGGCCGCCCGCGGCGTCCCGGTCGTGATCGACGGGTTCATCTCGGGAGCGGCGGCCCTCATCGCGGCGGGCCTGGCTCCGGTCGTCCTCGACCGACTGATCGCGGCCCACGTCTCGGCCGAGCCGGGCCACCGGGCGGTCCTGGACCACCTGGGGCTGCGTCCCCTGCTCTCCTTCGAGATGCGGCTCGGCGAGGGAACGGGGACGGCGCTCGCCATGCTCCTGATCGACGCGGCACTGGCGATTCCGGGGGGGATGGCCACTTTCGGAGAGGCGGGCGTATCGGGGAGAATCGGGACATGAAGACGATGCTGCAGACGATGACCTTGCGGTTCCTGATCGCGTTCCAGTTCCTGACCATCATCCCGGTCCGGATCCGGGCCCCGTTCGGCGCGCCGGAGCTGGCCCAGGCGATGGGGTTCTTCCCCGTCGTGGGGGCCTTGATCGGGCTCGCGGCCGCGGGCTGCTGGGCGGGCGCGGGGTGGCTGATCGGCCCCGGGGCGGCGGCCGTCTGCGCCGTGGCCGCGCTCGCGGTGGTCACGGGCGGGCTCCACCTCGACGGCGCCGCCGATCTCGCCGACGCCCTGGGGTCGGGCAAGGACCGGGAGGAGAAGCTCCGGATCATGGCCGACAGCCGGGTCGGCGCGATGGGGGCGGCGGCGGTGGCGCTAGTCCTGCTCGCCAAGACCGCTCTGATCGGCTCCCTGCCCCGGCACGACGTCTGGCTCGCGATCGTGGTCATGGCCGCCGCCAGCCGGTGCGGGATGCTCGTCCCCGCGCTCGCGTTCGGGTACGGCCGGAAGGAGGGCGGCACGGCGGCTCCGTTCGTCGAGAATCTCTCTCCCCGCACCGTGGCCGTCGCCGCGGTGGTCACCCTCGTGCTGGGAGGGGCGCTCCTGAACGCGGCCGGGCTAATCGCGGTCGCCGTCGCGCTCGCGGCCGCGTGGTTCGCGGGCTGGGGGGCCGCCCGGATCCTGGGCGGCGTGACCGGGGACGTGCTGGGCGCGGTCAACGAACTGGGCGAGCTCGTCTGGCTGGCGGCGTTCGAGGCCGCCCTGCACCGGCTCCTGTGAAGTGCGGCGTCATCCTCGTCTCGCACGGCTCCCGGGAGGGCGGGAGCAACGAAGCCTTCGTCCGGCTGGCGGCCGAACTGCGGGCCCGCCGGCCGGACTGGCGGGTCGAGAGCGCGTTCCTGGACTACGGCCGGCCGCCGCTGCTGGAGGCACTGCATGACCTGGCGGCCGCGGGCGTGGCCCCGATCGCAGTCCTTCCGTGCTACCTGTTTCCCGGCGGCCGGGCGGAAGCGGACATCACGAGCGCGGTCGACGAGGTCGCAAAGAGGCGTCCGGACGCCGTCATCAGGGTCGCGAAGCCGCTCGGCGACCACGAGGCGACGCCCGATATCCTCGTCGACGAGATCCCGGTCGAGGGGCTCGAGACGCCGCAATCGGTGGTCGTCCTGATCGCCGCCGGATCTGTTGCGCTGGCGAACCGGGACAGCGTGGAGCGGCTCGCCGGGGTCATCCGGATGCGGTCGGGGCTCAAGGTGCGGTACGGGTACCTGGATCAGGGGGAGCCCCTGGTCGAGACGGTGATGTCCGAAGTTCTCTCCGCGACGCCGCCGTATGCGGCCGTCCTGCCGTGTCTTCTGTTTCCCGGCCTCTTCATGCGGGACCTCTCCCGGGCCATTACGGGCTGGCGGATGTCCTACCAGGGCATCAAGATCTACCTCGGGAAGCCGCTGGCCGAGGATCCGCGGCTCGCCGCGATCCTGGAGGCAGAGGCGAAGGAGCTGCTGACGTGACGGCCGCCCTCCTGCTGGCCGCCTCGCTGGCCCATGCCGCCCCGCTGGTCGTCATAGACGATGTCGGGACCACGGTCACGATTCCGTCGAGCCCGGCCCGGGCTGTCTGCCTTTCCCCCGGCGCGACCGAGATCCTGTTCGCCATCGGCGCCGGGAAGCGGATCGTGGGAGTCACCACGCTCTGCGACCATCCGGCGGCGGCGAAAAACATCCCGAGCGTGGGCGAGTTCTTCGCGCCCTCCCTCGAGGCCATCCTCGCCTGCCGGCCGGACGTCGTCGTGGCCACCGGAGGCGCCCAGCGCGACCTCGTCCTGCGCCTGCGCCAGGGATCCCTGCCGGTCCTGGTCATGTACCCGTCCGGGCTCGAGGGAGTCTTCCGGAACATCGTGGGATTGGGCGCCGTGTTCGGACGGCGGGAAGCCGGCGCCGCGCTCGTGCGGTCGCTCCGGGCGCGCGTGGGCGGGCTCACGCGCCCGCTGAACGGAATCCCCGCGGCATCCCGCCCGAAGGTCTACTTCGAGCTGAGCGGGGACCCGATCATGTCGTTCGGCGACACGAGTTACGCGGGGGAGCTGATCCGGCTCGCCGGAGGCTCCAACGTCGCGGCAGGCGCCGTCGGCGACTATCCGCGGTTGTCGGCGGAGACGATCCTGGCCGCCGACCCGGACGTCATCCTGCTCTCGCACTGCGACGGCGCGACGAGCGCCGTGGCGCAGGTAGCCGCGCGGCCGGGGTGGGCCGGCCTCAAGGCCGTCAAGGCGGGCCGCGTTTACGCCGACCTGGACATGGACCTGATCCTGCGGCCGGGTCCCCGGCTCGTGGACGGCCTCGAGCTCCTGATCCGGAAGATTCACTCGAAGTGAGACCGCGGGCCCCGTTCGACCGGCGCACCGCCGGGATGGCGGCCCTCGGGGCCGCCGCGATCACGGCCGCCCTGCTCGGGGTCGCCGTGGGCCCCGCCGGGATTCCGCTGGCCGAGGTCGCGCGCTGGGCGGGCGGGGGCGGAGATCTCCTGCCGGAAACGCACCGGCGCATCCTGGCCGAGGTCCGGCTGCCGCGCATCCTGACCGGGGCCTGCGTGGGGGCCCTGCTCGGAGTCTCGGGCGCGATCCTGCAGGGCCTTCTGCGCAACCCGCTCGCCGAGCCGTACCTGCTCGGGACCTCTTCGGGGGCCGCCCTCGCCGTGACCGCGGCCGTCCTCCTGGGCCTGCCCACGTTCGTGTTCGGAGTCTACGCGATGCCCTTCGTCGCGTTCGGCGGGGCGCTTCTCGCGCTCGCGGCCGTCTACGCTCTCGCCCACGCGCGCGGCCGGCTCCAGGTCACGACGCTCATCCTTGCGGGCGTCGTCGTGAGCGCCTTCCTCTCGGCGGTGGCGATGCTGTTGGCGTTCCTGGCCGGACCCCGGTATCTCGAGATCCTCTCGTGGCTGATGGGCCGGCTGGAGCCGCTGACGCCTTCGGCGATCCGGTGGACCATCGCCGTCACCGTCGCCGGCTGTGCTTTTGGCTGGGCACAGGCCCGCGACCTCAACGCGCTTCTCCTCGGCGAGGAGGTGGCGGAGTCGCTCGGGGTCGGGATCGAGGCGGCGAAGCGGCGGCTGTTCGTTCTCGCCTCCCTGCTCACGGGAGCGGCGGTGGCGGCCGCCGGCCCCATCGGGTTCGTGGGGCTGGTCGCGCCGCACATCTGCCGGCTCCTCGTGGGGCCGGACCACCGCACGCTCGTCCCGGCCTCGGCGCTGTGCGGCGCCGCCGTCGTACTCCTTGCCGACGCGTTGGCCCGGGTCGTAGTGGCGCCGACCGAGCTTCCGGCGGGGGTCGTTACCTCGCTCCTCGGGGGCCCGTTCTTCCTTATCCTGCTCATGCGGCATGCGCGGTTGACGGGAGGGCGGAGGTGATTTCCTGCCGCGGGGTTTCGGCCGGGTACGGCGCGCACGCGGTCCTGCACGGGATCTCGTTCGCCCTCAAGCCCGGGACGGTCAACGGTATCCTGGGACCCAACGGGTGCGGGAAGACGACGCTCCTCCGGGTGCTGTCGCGCGTGCTCCCGCCTTCCGCGGGGTGCGTGAAGCTGGGAGCTGACGACCTGGCGCGACTCGGGCCCCGGCAGGCGGCCTGCCGGATCGCGCTCGTTCCCCAGGAGGAGGCCGCCGCCCATCCGTTGACGGTGCGCGAGCTTGTGGAACTGGGCCGGACTCCTTACGTCGGGCAGTTCGGATGGCTGCACCGCCGGGACCGGCTCGCGGCCGAGCACGCGATGCGCGAGATGGACATCTACCGGGCGGCCGACCGCCTGCTCGAGGAGCTTTCGGGAGGCGAGCGCAAGCGCGCCGTGGTCGCCCGGGCCCTCGCGCAGGAGGCCGGCGTTCTCCTGCTCGACGAGCCCACGGTCCACCTCGACGTCCGGCACGCGCTCGACCTCCTCGGCCTCCTGCGCCGGCTCGCGGCGGGCGGGCGGACCATCGTGATCGCGTCCCACGAGTTCTGGCAGTTGGCGCGCGCGTGCGACCGGCTGCTCCTGCTCGACCGGGGGAGGCTGGCGGCCGACGGGCCGCCGCGCCGGGTGCTCTCGTCGCGCGCGTGCGCCCGCGCCTTCGGAGTCCGCATCCGGCTCGGCGCGACCGGGACCATGGGGATTGGTGTAGAGTAGGGCCATGGCATCCATGACGTTGCGGACGATCATCCCCCGGAACCGTCGGGTCGCCATCAAGGTGCCGCGAGGCGTCCCGGAAGGTCCCGCCGAGCTGACCATCGACATCCGGACGGATCGGGAAGCACGCAAGCTCAAGGTACACCGCATGCTCGACCGGCTTCGCCGGTTGCGCAGGGAACTGGGCGGCCGCGTGCGGCTGTCCGACGCCGTCATCCAGGAGCGGCGCCACACGGGCTGATGGCGCTGTTCCTCGACACGAGCGCGCTAGTCAAGCTCTTCGTCCGTGAACATGGTTCCCAGAAGGTCGAACGGCTCACGGGCACGGACCCTCAGATCCACGTCGGCCCCTTCGCTCACCACGAGTTCGTCAGCGCCGTCAAGCGCCGGATGCGGGAGGGCTCTCTCACTCCGGCCGGAGCCGTGAAGGCGCTTGCCGAGTTCAGAGAGGACCTGAACGATTCGTTCCTGGTCGTTCCGTTCAGCCAGGAACTCTCCCGCCGTGCCCTCCTTCTGCTCGAAGGTCGCGGAGGGGAGGGGCTCCGGACGTTGGATGCGTTCCAGCTTTCCGCATGCCTCGGCGTGCCCGGGGCCGTCTTTCTGCTGGCCGACCGTTCTCTGGCCGGGATTGCGCACCGCGAGGGCGTGAAGACCGTCATCTGCTGACGGAGCCTGAACGTAGGCAGAATGGGCCCGCGAACGCGAATCCTCTTTGCCCAGCATCTGACAAAGGGGCAGATTCTCTTGCTGGACTCATGCGCCCATTGTGCTAGCGTGTTCCCTGAGGAACCTGGGAATGCCCTTGCCGACGGAAGACGCGATCGTCCATCTGGACTCTACCGGACGCGTGCAGACCGTAGCCAATTACCTTCTGGGGACGGCCGCGAGGGCGAGCGAGGCGGGGGCGAAGTTTCAGTCATCTGATTGGGCCAAAGCGGCTGGTCTTTGGCACGACCTCGGCAAGTACCGTCCTGCCTTTCAACGCATGATCCGGGCCGCGGCGGGAGAGTCAGTGTCGCTGGAGGGAACGCCGTCCAGCAAGGTTGACCACTCTTCTGTCGGCGCGGCCCATGCCCAGGGCTTCAAGGTCGAGACTTCGGGGGAAACTGATCGGATCGGAGTTGAAGTGTCTGGCCTTTGGCTGGTTGCAGAGCAATGGATGGGTTCGGAGGAAGCACGGC
>Ga0315294_10002904_pt1 | contig 18623 bp, 13 predicted proteins | sample YL17G13_40_MG_FD_203626 | JGI IMG/M metagenome (GOLD analysis project Ga0315294, IMG submission 203626) | Sediment microbial communities from Yellowstone Lake, YNP, Wyoming, USA - YL17G13_40 | ecosystem: Environmental > Aquatic > Freshwater > Lake > Sediment | place: USA: Wyoming | collected...
ATGAGCTTCCCCGGCGAGGACGACGTTTTTAACGTCATAGAGAGGATGTTCGTGTCGGTGTTCGAGGAGAACATGGGGTTCAAGCTGGACACCCCGTTTCCTCGCCTGACATACGAAGAAGTGATGACTCGCTACGGCAGCGACAAGCCCGATTTGAGGATCCCTCTGGAGATCGCCGACGTGACGGATGAGGCGGCGAGGAGTGGGTTCCCTGCGTTTGCCGAGGCGGCAAAGGCAGGCGGTAAGGTGGCGTGCCTCGCCTCAACTGTGGAACTTTCCAGGAAGGAGATATCCGAGCTCGAGACCCAGATCACTGCCACTGGCGTGAAGCCGCTGTTCTGGGCCAGGCTGACACAGACGGGGTTGGAAGGCGGGGTCACCAAGTCTCTGAGCGAAGAGCTCGCGAAGAGGATCATGGCCTTCGCAGCCGGAAAGACTGGAATCGTGTTTCTGGCCGCAGGCAAGCGCGCCTTCGAGGCGTTGGGCATGGTTCGGACGGCAGTCGGCTCCAGAATGCAGATTGCAGACTCCGGGTTCAATTTCGCATGGGTGCGGGACTTCCCCCTGTTCGAGTGGAACGAAAAGGAAGGCCGCTGGGAGCCTTCGCATCACATGTTCAGCATGCCCTACGACGACTCGATACCCCTGCTCGAGACGGACCCGGGCAGGGTGAGGGCGCACGTGTATGACCTTGTTTGCAACGGAGTTGAGCTGGGTTCCGGGAGCATCAGGATTCACGTGCCTGAGCTTCAACTCCGGGTCATGAAAGTCCTCGGGCTCACCCCAGAGGAGGCCGGCAGGCGGTTCGGATTTCTTTTGGAAGCAATGAGATACGGCGCTCCGCCGCACGGCGGCATAGCCCTGGGTCTGGACAGGATAATAATGTTGATGAGCCGCCGGCAGACGATAAGGGACACGATAGCGTTCCCAAAGACCACTAGCGGCAGTTCCCTCATGGACGGCTCTCCCTCTGAGGTGGACAGCAAGGACATCTCGGACCTCGGCATAAAGCTGGTATAAGTTGGTATGGAAGTTGCTGTACCTGGTTGCGAAGATGTCTCACTGCGCGGTCAAACGCCCGATGGTCACCCTTAGAATTTGCTTGACAGTTTCTTCGCGCCTGTGATACATTGCGCGTCTGGGAACTGGACTGCGCCTGGCCAACCATTTGTCATTACGTAAGTTAGAAGAATCAAACAAATCTTGATCTCAGGAAAGGGGGTGCATTCGAAGGTGAAGAGGTTAGTCAAGTTCACGTGTTTTTCACTAGCCGTCCTCCTTGTAGCCGGTCTGATCGCTGGCTGCGCTGCCAACCTTCCTTGCCCCGTGGGCGAGGACCAGGCGACGCAGGCGAGGGCCAAGTGCTTGTCAGCGGAGAAACAGCTCCAGCAGGCCAACGCGCGAATCGCCGAGCTCGAGGCTCAGATTCAGAGCAAGCAGGCTACCATAGTGGAGCTGGAAGCGAAGAAGGCCGAGCTCGAGCAGGCCATGACGCAGCCGAAGTAGCCGCGTCTATCCGGGTTCAGTTTCTCACGACAACAGCGATAACAGAACGATGACCGGAAAGGAGTTGAGGAGGGAGCTATGAGAAGAAAAAAGGGTTACATTGTGCTTACGGCTGTAGCCCTTCTGGCTCTGTTCCTTCTAGCTGGTTGTGGAAAGCGGATCCTCCGCACCGCTGACGTGTCAGCGGGCGACTATTACACTGCCGAGGAATTCCAGCGTCTTTCCAAGCAGCAGAGGACAGTCTACTGCGACCAGCTCGCCGCCGAGCTGGACAAGCAGGGCAAATGTGTGACTGACGCAGACCAGAAGTTAGCTGAAGCCAACAAGAGGATTGCCGAGCTCGAGAGCGAGCTGGCAGCTCTTGACGCAAAGATCGCCGAGCTTCAGGCCGCGATAAGCGAGCTCGAGTCGAAGAAGGTGGAAGCGAAGGCCGAATCTGACGAGTACAGCGTGGTCGAGGGCGACTGCCTGTACAAGATATCGGGCAAGGAGCAGGTCTACAACGATCCGCTCAAGTGGCCGCGGCTCTACAGGGCCAACAGAGACAAGATAAAGGATCCGGACCTCATCTATCCGGGCTGGGTCCTGATGGTACCGCGTGGCCTGCCCGTCGAATGGGTGGTCTACAACGGCGAGTGTCTGTTCAAGATCGCGGGCTACGAAGAGGTTTACGGGAATGGTCGCGAGTGGGCCAAGATATACGAGGCCAACAAGGACGAGGTAAAGGACCCGGACCTCATCTATCCCAAGCAGGTCCTGAAGATTCCGAGGTAGGCGAGCTCTATCAATAAGGCTGCCAATTAGTTATAAGCATGCCGAACGGGGAACTCTTGCCCTCTCCGGGCAAGAGTTCCCTCTTTTCTTAGGGCGCCCTGAATGATGTTGCCGATTACTGTAATTGGCGTATGCTTGACGCAGGGATTGGTGAGCAGCAAGTGACAGACGAAATCACACAAAAACTCTCCATAGAAGACATCGAACCGCTGCATCTGCTCGGCAGGGAGGACAGCAATCTCCGCCTGCTGGAAGAGCGATTCAGAGCCCGTATTGTCGTCAGGAACGGTTTCATAACACTTACGGGTCCCGAGAACGAGGTCAAATCCCTGGCGAGGGTGCTCCACGAACTCGTGGCCCTGGCGAAAGAGGGCCGCATGCTCGAGGAGCCGGAGGTCCTTTACGCTATCGAGTCTGCTGTCGAGTCCCGTCAAGAGAAAAAGGATACGCAACCGGACAAACTGGACGGACCAGATGGACCGGGCAGACCCGAGAGCATCGAGAAACCCGAGAGGATCGTCTATCACCTTGAACGTCTCTCCGTCTCTGCGAAGAGCCCGGGACAGGCCGCGTATCTGGCTGCAATCGAGGAGCACGACATCGTCTTCTCCATCGGTCCTGCGGGGACGGGAAAGACATATCTTGCAGTGGCCGCCGCAGTGCACGCCCTGAAGACCAAGAGCGTAGACAGGATTCTGCTTGTGAGGCCGGCCGTGGAGGCGGGCGAGAGCCTGGGCTTCCTCCCCGGCGACTACCAGGAAAAGATCAACCCCTACATGCGTCCTCTGTACGACGCCCTGCGCGAGATGTTGAGCTTCGAGCGGATGAGGCGTCTGATCGAGCTGGGAGTGATCGAGATCGTCCCGCTCGCCTACATGCGCGGGAGGACGCTCAGCAATAGTTTCGTGATACTGGACGAGGGTCAAAACACCACGCTCGGCCAGATGAAGATGTTTCTCACCCGTCTCGGCGCCAACTCGAAAGCAGTCGTGACCGGTGACATCACGCAAGTGGATCTCACCGACAAAACGCAGTCGGGGCTCATCCTGGTGCAGGACATTCTAATCGACATCAAGGGCATCAAGTTCATCTACACGACGGAGCGTGACGTGGTGAGGCACAGATTGGTGAAAGCGATCATAAGGGCCTTCGAACAAAGGGAGAAGAGGAACTGAGAGGGTGAAGGCCCGTGTGCCCGAAAGGGACCGGCCGGAGAACCCGAAACGCCGACAGTATGAAAGCTGCATGTTGAGGCGCTCAAGCTGCACAAGTAGTTCCGGCGGCTCAGCCACCTGAAAGACGACACTATGTTTGGGAAAGATCTCACAAAGAAAAGCCAGTCGAGGGAAAAGCCGCCCAGGATCCTCTTCCCGAAGACGGAGAAGTTCGTGGCCAGGGTGCACAAGGCCGAGAAGGTGGGCATAGGACTGGTCTTCGTCATACTCGCGATGCTGCTGTTCCCGCCTTTGACCATATCTCCGGGGAGCGAGTACCGGGAAGGCGCCGTTTCCGACAAGGAGATCATCGCTCCTTTCGAGTTCAGCATACTCAAGGACGACGGGCGGTACGAAGCGGAGAAAAAGGCGGCGGGAGACGTGGTCCCGTCCGTTTTTACGATAGACAGCCAGCAGACCACCAGGTACATGGCCAGACTGGCTGCCCTGAGGCAGACCGTGGTCGCGCACCAGGCGCGTCACGGAGCGGCACTGGACCTCTCGAAACTGCCCGACGTGAAGCTGTCCGCGGCGACGCAGTCTGTCCTCGCGACTCCGCGAACAGGCCTGGAAGTTGTCGAAGCCGTCGAGAGATTCGCGGGGCGGGTTCTGGAAACCGGCATCGTGCGGACCAAGAGAGCCGCAGAGACGGCTGGCTACGACACCGTCCGGATGAGGAGCGAGAAGATCGAGCTCGCGGTGCCTGTCTCTTCGCTGCAGGACAGAAGCGCGGTAGCGCCCAGAGCCAGCTCGGAGGCCGGCACAGTGTTTCCCGGGAATCCTGCCGCCGCCTCGGCGTTCGTCGAGATCGCAAGCCAGTTTGTGGATGCCAACGCCCACTACGACCCCGCCAGGACCGACATGGAACGGGCCAGAGCAAGAGACGCCGTGTCCAGGTTCGACGGAGTGGTGCTCCAGGGCGAGAAGATCATCGGCAGCCACGAGAGAATCACTTCCGAGCACGTGAAGAAACTCCGGTCGCTCGAATACTACAAGCGTGGTCTCGGCGAGAAGACCTCCGGCTTCGAGCGTTCGCTTCCATACGCCAGCAAGTTCGTCATCACTTCGTTGTTCCTGGTCGTGTTTTGGGCGTACCTGCACACCCGTCGCCGGAAGATTCTGGCTGAGCGCCACATGATCGTTCTCCTGGCGGTGACCGCGCTTCTCGTGCTGGCCCTGGGTTCGCTCGTGACGAACGTGCTGCAACTGCCTCCGTTCCTCATTCCTGTGGTGCTCGTGCCGTTCCTGATCACTCTGCTGCTCGACGACGAGGTCGCTCTGCTGGCCGGCATAATAACCACCCTCCTGGTCGCCACGCTGGCCGGTCTCGACCTGCTCTTCATAGTGGCCTCCCTCGCCGCAGTCACCACCGGCGTCTACACTGTGATAGGAGTGAGGCACAGGCGGCAGTTTTATAGATCCATGCTGTTCGTGGCCGCGGCGTACGTGGTCGCCATAATCGCCGGAGGGTTCGGTTCAAAGGTGCCGGGCTCGACTGTGCTCCTGTCTGCGGGATACGGCATCCTCAACTCCTTCATCTGCGTACTGGCGGCGACGGCCCTGCTTCCGGTGCTGGAGAGCCTATTCGGTCTGACCACCAATATCACATTACTAGAGCTATCGGATTTGAACAGACCCCTCCTCAGGAGGATGATGATCGACGCGCCGGGCACGTACCATCACAGCATGGTCGTTGGCAGCCTGGCCGAGGCGGCGGCGGAGGCGATAGGCGCGAATTCGCTGCTGGCGAGGGTGGCCTCCTACTATCACGACATCGGGAAGATATCCAAGCCCGAATACTACGTGGAGAACCAAAGGAACGCCCGCAGCAGACACGACAAACTCACTCCCACCATGAGCTGTCTCATACTCGAGTCCCACGTGAGAGAGGGCGTCGAGATGGCGGAGCAGGAGAAACTGCCCAGGGTGATCCGGCAGCTGATCGGGGAGCATCACGGCACGAGTCTCATGGCCTTCTTCTATCAGAAGGCGCTGGAGATCGACAGCGACGCGCCGGCCGACGAGTTTCGCTATCCGGGACCGAAACCGTCTTCGAAGGAATCGGCCATCATCACGCTGGCCGACTCCGTGGAGGCCGCATCGCGCTCGCTCTCATCCCCCACGCCGAGCAGGATACGGGGGGTCGTCGCCAGGATACTGGAGAACAGGGCGACGGAGGGCGAACTGGACGAATGCGGGCTCACGATGGCAGAGCTCACAAAGATCCGCGAGAGTTTCATACCCATCCTTATAAGCATCTTCCACGCGCGTCCTTCCTACCCGGAAGATGTGAAGAAGAAAGAGAATGGAGATATCGGTAACGAACAGACAGAGAAAGACAGGCATCAGTACTAAGCACGTCGAGCTGCTGGCCTGTCGAGTTCTCGAGAACGAGTCTGCCTGCTTCGAGGAAATATCCATCAACTTCCTTGGCTCGAAGGCGGTGCGGTCACTGAATCGCAGGTTCACGGGCCGGGACGAAGTGACGGACACACTGGCCTTCGAGATCGCCCCCGAGAAAATGAGAGATCGCCCTGTTCCTGCGGCAAGGGCAGGCGCCGGGACTCCGTGCGTGGACTCCCGGCCCGATGACATGTTTGATGACTTCCGAGGGGCCCGGCTCGGAGACGTGATCGTGTGTGTGGACAGGGCCGTTGAGCAGGCCGAGCGTTACGGCGTGGGGCTAAATAAGGAGCTGGCTCGCCTCACGATCCACGGGCTTCTGCATCTCTGCGGCCTCGATGACAGGACTCGCACCCAAAAACTGAGGATGAGGCGCCGCGAGAATTTCTACATGAGGCGCCTGAGCGAGCTGGTGCGGTCCCTCGTTCCAGCGATCGTGGTCATCCGAGGTCCGCTGCGGCGCCGCGCCGCGCTGCCTCCGCGAGCCCGACGATTGTCCCGAGCGCGGCGAGGCGCACCCGCTGCCCGCGCAGCACTGAATCCCCCGTCGGCAGTCAGACGTTCCCTCCGGTCGTCCCGAAAGGCGAGCAGGAAGGGTAGGGCATAGCGGAATGAGCATCTCCGAAATTGTGTTCGCGGCCCTCGCAATCGCAGGGCTTTTGTTTTTCCTCGCCTGTCATGCCTCGAGGCCTGGCCGGATGTCCGCCACGACACTCCGCCGCCTGCGTCTTGACGATCACGCCTTCCTGGAGGTCAGGAGACTTCTGGCCGAGCTCTACGTGGCCCGCATTCTCTCTCTATCTGGAAGCGCACTGTTCTTCGGGCTCTGGGTGAGGCTCCACGGGTTTGGTGAGCTTTCGGCCTCCGGTCTGGCGGTCGCCTACGGGCTGGCGACATCGCTTTTCCTTGCGCCCATGGCACTCAGGTACTCCCTGTCGGACGACAGGAGGAGCGACCGGATTGTGCGCTTTCTGAGGCGACCCCTGGCTCTGTCCGGGGTCTTGCTCGAGGTCCTTCCAGGACTATCGTTGCGCGGGGCCTCCCAATCCAGAGTGACCCCCATAGAGTCTCCGTTCGGCAGGGATCTGCTCAGGCTGCTCTTGAGGTTGAGGGAACGTCACATATCAGAAGTAATGGTGGCCAGGGTGGACATGGTGTGTGCCGAAGAGAGTTCCACGATCAGTGAGCTCGCCGAGCTCGCGATCGACAGCGGCCACACGAGAATCCCGGTCTTCCGCGGCACCATAGACTCGATAAGCGGTTACGTGACTGCCAAGGACGTGGTTTTGAGACTCCACAAGGGTAGTGGAGCCGACGGAGCGTCCTCCATCGTCAGAAAACCCGTGTTTGTAACGCCGCGCGCCAGCATCGAGCACTGCCTCGAACAAATGCAGCGGGAGCGCGCGGCTCTCGCGATAGTGGCGGACAGCGCAGGAAAGACGATGGGTCTGGTGACCAGCGAGGACATCCTGGAAGAGGTGGTGGGCGATCTCTACGAGGACTACGAACCGGAGGAGCCGGCCTACAGAATGCTGGACGAGAAAACGGCGCAGATAAGGGCAAACGTGAAGCTGGGTGACCTGAAGGAAATCCTTGGAGCGGCCCCCGGCGCCGACCCGGCTCAGTCACTCGGTGAATACGTAAGAAGCTTGCTCGGTGCCGACGCGGTCTCCGGAGACAGCGCGTCCGACGATACGTTTCTGTACAAGGTCACGCGAATGGTAGGGAAGACCATTTGGAGTCTGAGGGTGGAGAGGAAGGCGTGATGGGTGCACGAAAGGACCGCTCGGCGTGAGCTGCACCCGGTGCGGCGAGAGGAAGAGCTGACGTGGCGTACTCGTGGTTTCTGGGTTTGATTCTGGGCCATCTCGCGGCCCTCGCGAATGTGTTCGCGGCGCGCGAGGCTGCCTACGCGCCAGGTCACGACCGAGGAGGCATCAAGGCACGATTCGTCCTGGTCCTCATCACGGCTCTCGCCTCCTCACTAGCAGGAGCGACCGCGGGCGGGGCGGCGCCCGGTGGCTCCGTGTATATTCTCGTGATTCTGTCCGTGTCCTGGCTCGCTCTCGTGACGGCCGGCCTCGTCGCCGCTCCGCTCTGGCTCGCGGGAACTCTCAGCCTGCACGGTCCCGGTGCCCGCGCCCTGCGGCACTTCTACCGACTTTTCGTGTTGCCCGTGGGGGGGCTGGCAATTAGAATGTCCGAAAAGATGACGGGTTTGGAATCGCGTCATCTGGACGAACGCCTCACCGCGGAGCTGAATGTGCTCTTCTCTGCCGAGACGGCGACCCTGCTGCACGGAGAGCCCCTCGCCTCGGTGGTGAGAGAGTTTGCGCGGACCACGGCTGAAGACATCATGGTTCCGCGGAGCGCGATGGTCACGGTTTCCAGTTCCATGACCCTCGCGGAATGCGTGGAGGTCTTTGCCGCAAAGAAATTTTCCAGGATGCCCGTCTACGAAAGCGAGCCCGAGTCGATAGTCGGGATAGTGCACGTGATGGATCTCCTGAGAGAGACCGACCTCTCGAAGAGCCTGCGCCACATCATCAGGCCCGTGCTCATGGTTCCGCAGACGAAGAAATGCGACGAGCTCCTCAAGGAATTCCAGGCCGGGCAGAGCTACATGGCCATAGTGCTGGACGAGTACGGAGGGACGGCCGGGCTCGTCACGGTCGAGGACCTGCTCGAGGAGCTGGTCGGAGAGATGGGCTACGAGCCCCTCGTTCTGCGGCGCACTGTGCGGAAGGTGGTGGACGGCATGTTCCTGGTGCACGCGCAGGTCGAGGTCGAGAAGTTCGAAGAGACGGTAGGCATCAGGATACCGAGGGGTGATTACGAGACCCTGGCGGGTTACCTGCTGCAGGAATTCGGCAGGATCCCCAGGCCGGGGGCGAAGCTCGTGAGGGACGGCACCCTGTTCGAGATAGTGGAAGCAGACGAGAGGAAAATCAAGCTGGTCCGTGTCTGGTTCGAAGGTCTTTATCCGAAAGAGGCGGGTGCAGACACTGCGCATTGACATGACGGCACGGTGTGTGGTCAGGAGCGAAAACAATTGGCAATCTGCAAGAGCGAAGCAGTCGTAACAAAGAGCCTCAAGCTTGGCGAGACCAGCAAGATAGTTTGGCTCTACACCAGGGATTTCGGCAAGATGAAGGCCGTCGCCAAGGGCGCGAGAAGTCCGAAGAGCAAGTTCGGCTCGAGTCTCGAGCTCTTCACTCATTCCTCGGTTGTGTTCTACAGAAAGGACCACCGGGACCTTCAGCTCCTGTCGCAGAGCGACACAGTGCGCCACTTCGGGGCTCTCGAGACGGACGTTGCCAGGTTCGCCTTCGCGAGCGCCGCCATCGAGCTCCTGGACAGCATGGTCATCGGGGAAGAGCCGAACCCGCCCCTGTTCCAGCTTCTGCTCGAGACCCTGGCCCGAATCGCGGGCTGCCCCAGACAGGTTCTGAGAAACGTCTTCTGGACATTCGAGCTCAAGGCAGCAGACCTGCTGGGATACAGGCCGGAGCTTGTAAAGTGTTCTCGCTGCGGGAAGGAGGACGAGCTCCTGCGGTTCGCTCCCCTCAAGGGCGGCCTCATCTGCCGAGCATGCAGTTCGAAGGAATCGGACTCTTTCGAGGTTTCGCCCGAGGCCAGGGATTTTCTGCGAAAGCTCCAGTCCACGCCCGTGCTGGAAAGCACGCTGGATACTCCCGGTAGCAAACTCGAAAGTGAAATTGATAGAATCGTCGAAGTCTTTTTGCAGTATCATGTGGACAGGCTTCCGGGTCTGAAGTCGCTGAGGCTTGTCAGAAATCTAAAGTGAGTCCGGAGAAGATGATTACGGAACCAGGCCTATGCCTTGTTCGAATCAATTGCAGGAATCTGAAGTGAGTTCGGAGAACGTGATGACCTTTCAGGAAATGCTTCTCAAGCTGGAGCAGTATTGGTCAGACTACGGCTGCGTGCTGGTGCAGCCCTACAGCTCCGAGGTGGGGGCCGGCACTTTCAACCCCGAGACCTTTCTGAGAGTGTTGGGTCCGGAACCTTGGAAGGTGGCTTACGTCGAGCCCTCGAGAAGGCCCAAGGACGGCCGCTACGGCGACAACCCATTCAGGGTGCAGCGATTTTTCCAGTACCAGGTGATATTGAAGCCCTCTCCCGCGGACGTTCTGGACGTCTATTTCAAAAGCCTGGAATGCATCGGCATCGACCCGAAGAAGCACGACTTGAGACTCGTGGAGGACGACTGGGAATCGCCCACGCTGGGAGCGTGGGGACTGGGCTGGCAGGTCTGGCTGGACGGGCTGGAGATCACCCAGTTCACTTACTTCCAGCAGTCGGGCGGAATCGACCTGGACCCTATCTCCGCCGAGATCACTTACGGCGTCGAGCGCATAGCCACCATCATCCAGGCCGTGGAGAGTTTTGCGGACCTTCGATGGTCAAATGACGTTCGCTGGGGCGAGCTGTTCAAGACACACGAATACGAGTTTTCCAAGTTCAACTTCGAGGAAAGTAACATAGAGCTTCATCAACAGCTCTTTGGTTCCTTTGAGAAAGAGGCGGTGCGGCTCATCGACAAGGGGCTCGTTCTGCCCGGCTACGATTATGTGATCAAGTGCTCTCACATCTTTAACGTGCTCGACGCGCGAGGAGCAATAAGCATCACCGAAAGGGTAGGGTACATCGCGAGAGTGAGGCGTCTTGCACGCAGAGCCGCGCTCGCTTATCTCACACAGCGCGAAGAGCTGGGTTTCCCGCTTCTGCCGGCCGAGGAGCGCCCAAAGCTGGCGGCCGAGGGTGAGGCGAAGCAAGGATAGCAGGAGCCGCAGGGCATTGGTGAGCGCGCTAGAGGCGTTGCCCCAGAGGGAGCCCGAAATGACGAGGTTCTTGCCCGTTCTGATTTGAGCAGGGACGGACCCGATCGTTGACCGCAAGAGCGGAGAGTCAAGCAAACAGAGGTGCAAACAGTGGATTTCCTTCTTGAAGTCGGCATCGAAGAGCTACCTTCTGGTTACATCGGACATGCAATAGACGAATTGGCCAGGAACACAGCCGGCGAGCTCGAAGCCAGGCGAATCTCTTTTCAGGGACTCGAGAAGTACAGCACCCCCAGGCGCCTGGCAATAATCGTGAGACAGCTCGCAGAGAGGCAGACTGACCTCGAGAAGGAGGTCATCGGCCCTTCCGCCAAGGCGGCCTTCGACTCGAGCGGCCAGCCCACGCAGGCGGCAAAGGGCTTCGCCCGGAGCCAGGGCGTGCCGGTCGAATCCCTTTCTCTCAAGAACACGGAGAAAGGGAAATACGTCTGTGTGCAGGTCAAGGTGAAGGGGAAGCCGGTGGCAGAAGTCCTTCAGGAGTTTCTACCGGGGTTGGTTCTCTCGCTCTCGTTCCCCAAGACCATGATGTGGGTGACACCGTCTGTCAGGTTCGCCCGGCCGATTCGATGGGTGGTGGCCATGCTGGACAGCCAGGTTGTGTTTCTCCAGATTGCGGGTGTCTCGTCCGGCAGGTCAACCTTCGGCAATCGCTTTATCTGTCCCGGCCGTATCGAGCTGGCGGGTCCCCCCGAATATCTCACGAAACTGGAAGAGGCGTGGGTGATCGCCGACCTGCCGAAGCGGCGGGCAATGGTGAAAGAACTCGTTGAGCGGGGCGCGAGGGCCAAGGGGGGACGTGTCGTGGAGGACGAAGAGCTGCTGCACATCGTCGCGAACCTGCTCGAATTCCCCGTGCCGGTTGTGGGCGCCTTCGACACGAGTTTTCTCGCGTTGCCACGCGAGGTCGTCATCACCGCAATGAGAGAGCACCAGCGCTACTTCGCTGTTGAGGACGACTCGGGGAAGCTGATGCCCTTTTTCATCACCATGAGAAACGGCGGGAACGAGGGCGAGGAGGTCGTCAGAAAAGGCAACGAGCGGGTCCTCAGGGCGCGGCTTGACGACGCCCGTTTCTACTGGGAAAAAGACATATCCATTGGAATCGAGAAACAACTGGAACTCCTCAAGGACGTCGTGTGGCAGGAATCGCTCGGCTCGGTGTACGAGAAGAGCAAAAGGCTCTCGGAGCTCGCCGCGTCAGTGGTCAGCCAGTGGGACAAGAGCAAGGTCGAGATGGCGAAGAGAGCGGGTCTGCTCTGCAAGACTGACCTGGTGAGCGAGATGGTCAAAGACGGCAAGGAGTTCACCACGCTCCAGGGCATAATCGGTGGTGAGTACGCGGCCAGGGCAGGGGAACTTCCCCCTGTCGTTCACGCTGTCAAGGAGCACTACTTTCCCAGGTTCCCCGGAGACGGAGTGCCGTCAACCCTCACGGGCACTGCAGTAGGGGTCGCGGACAGGCTGGACGAGATCGCCGGCTGTTTTGCCACGGAGAAGACACCCACTGGTTCCGAAGACCCCTACGGCGTGAGGCGGCAGGCCAACGGAATCATGAGAATACTCGTAGAGAAGGAGCTGCATTTCTCTCTGGGCCGCGGCTTGGACAAGGCGATCGAGCTTCTGTCACGCCAGTTCAGACTGCGGGAATCGCTCGCCCAAGAGGTGCGGGCGTTTCTGGACCAACGGCTCGGCTTCGTCCTCTCGGAATCAGGACTTGAACAGGACGTGATAGACTCTGTGCTTTCAGTTGACAGCGACGATCCTTACAGGTGCCTGCTCAAGGCCAGAGCCGTGGCGGAGTGGAAGCCCAACGCAGAGTTCTCCGGCGTCGTGATTTCGTTCAAGCGAGTATCGAACATACTGAAGGCGGATGCCTACCTGCCCGTGGTTCCGGAAGAGCTGACAGAATCAGTGGAACGGGCTCTCCTCTCCGGCGTTACGGAAATCTCGGCGGCGACTTCGCAATTGATATCGCAGGCAAGTTACGAGGACGTGATTGCCCGACTGTTCTCGCTGAAAGGACCGATCGACGCCTTTTTCGACGGAGTCCTGGTCATGGATCCTGACGAACGAGTGCGCGGCCGCCGGCTTTCGCTGCTCGCGATGGTGCGGTCCGAATTCCTCAAGCTCGCGGACTTCTCGAAGCTTTCCGAAACGGCGCCGCCGCAGGCTTAGTGCGGCGGAGAAGCCGTTGTATTTCGTCATCAATGGCAGCAGGCTTCATCGAGGACGGTGGGCTGCATCCTCGGCAGCGGCCTTGCGGGTCTCGCCCCCGCGGACAAGCGCACGGCGCCAGAATTTCTTGTTGACAGTCAAGTAGCAGATGTAGTATTGTTCGGATTGTGGCGGAACTTTGCCCGTGCGCGTCCTGTCTGGAGGGTGGGCCAGGCACGACGGAGAACGCACGAGGGTGTAACATGGGGTCGCTCATGGATCACGTTACCGCTGCCCCTTTTCCTGACCAGGCCTGTTCAACCCGCCGACTCAGTCTCGGCTCGTGTACCCACTCGCTTTTCTTTCCCCCGTCTTTGTGTACCAATTCTGTGTCTTACTGCCCGCACGAGCTTCCCAGCGGAACGTCCCAGAGAGCTTGGCTTCCGGAGAGTCCGGCTACGAAGGGTTTCATGAGGTTGCTCGTTCTCATCCTCGTTCTCCTTGCGGTGTTTGCCGGTATGTCATCAAGCGCGGCCGCCGGAGCGACCTGGAGCCCGGAGCTTCAGGTCAACCAGGACGACGCCTACGACGACTATTACCCGCAGATTGCCGTTGATACGAGCGGCACCCCCTGGATTGTATGGATGGGGCTGGACCCGGTGCAGCTGGACGAGGAGATTTACTGGAGCAGCTGGCAGAATGGCAGCTGGACCTGCCGTGAGCGCTTGCACACAGACAACAACGTGAACGACCGTTTTTCCGAGATAGCAGCAGGCAAGCTGGATGGTGTGCCTTGGGTGGTTTGGGCGCGGTACAATCCGGGGAGCGGAAAGTACGACTTTCTTGTCAGTCGCCGTGTGGGCCTTGCGTGGGCAGAACCCGAGACAGTATTTACGGCTGGGGCGAGGTGGGATGAGTACGACATAGTTGCTCGGGATACGAGTTTGGTGTGGGTTGTATGGAGCACGAGGACACGGGGCGGCAGCGGTGACAGGGACGTTTTTGCGAGGAAACGGGAGAATGGCGCCTGGGGAGATATTGAGCAGGTTGTGAAGGGGGACACAGATGATTGGAGGCCGAGAGTAGATTTGGATTCTACCGGGAACCTTTGGGTCGTGTGGGATGCGACCAATCTTGCCTTCTCTGCAGTGCGTACTGACACGGGCTGGACAGTACCGGTTATAGTAGAGTATCAGCCACCTAGCGCCATAGGTCCGTCAATTACGATTGATGATGATAGCGTCCCGTGGGTGGTCTGGCAGGGCGGCAACGCCTACGGGGGTACTGATGTCCTATCTGCAAGGTGGCAAAGTGATCACTGGGAGTATGTGGGCATGGTCAACGTGCCGGACGACCCGGAGGATATAGACAATAATCCTGTCATTATGTCAGTACCCTCTTCTGGGCCCCTGGTTATCTGGTGGGGAGGTCTGCCTCGTCTTGCAACCAGCATGGATATCTATGAGTCCAAGTGGACAGCGTATGGCTGGAGGCAGGAGGCGCGGGTTTCCACGCCCGATAGCGTGTTCCTTGCTCTTGATGAGCAGCCTTCGGTTGCAGTCACGCGTGCCGGACGTGCGTGGGTCTGCTGGCAACGCATGGGCAAGGTAGCCCCATACGATTATGACATCTGGGCCAGATATTCGGATGATGTTGTACCAGTGGAGGGGGTTCGAGGTTTTGGTGCACTGGCGGGCAGCGATGGCGTGCGCCTGAGCTGGGAAAGTGACGATTACGGTTGGTTTGAAGTGTATCGTGCGAGTGCAGCGATCGGTGCTCCCTCGGGCCAGTCTCAGGCTGTTTCTCGGAGCGCACTCGACTCGTCGCTGAGTCCATGCCAGAGCCTTCTGCCACCCGCGACAGAGCTGATTTCGGATACGTCCATCGAGGGCAAAGGCAAGCTCGTCTTTGTTGACTCCGGGGTAACCTCTGGCAATAGCTACCGTTACTGGCTTGGGCGGCTCGGTGCCCAGGATTGCCATGTCTACGGGCCAGTCAGAGTCGATGTGCCTGGTTCAGTGATTCCAGCTCAACACCCGGCTTCGTTCGTTGCCTCACCCAACCCCTTCCGTTCTGCGTGTGTTGTGAGAAGCTCCAGTGGCAACACTGCTCGGGTCTTTGATCTCCATGGGAGATTTGTGAGAGAGCTCTGCGTTTCGGAGGAGACCACCGGCGCGACCGAAGGCGGTTATGTGTCTTTTTTCTGGGATGGCACGGACAAGAGCGGTAAGGAGGTGGCTTCTGGCGTATACGTTGTGAAGGTTTCGGACGAGCACGATCCCAAAGGCAAGGAGGTGATCGGCAAAGTCATTTTTCTTCGTTGACAGGCTTCTTCCATCTCGAAGGATGTTTGCTGCTGACAGGGCCTTCTGCTGATGGAGGTGAATCACATGATGACGAATAGAGTGAAGCTCAGGTTGGGACTGGGTGTCTTCGCCCTTCTCTCTTTGCCTTGCCTTCTCTTTGGACCCAGGATTGTGCTGGCCAGAGGTGGCGAGGGCATTGGCATAACTGCGGAAGCGGATTCCGTTGCCAGCACGGCACCGGACACAACTGCCGGAGGGTGGGGAGACCCGGATTTTATCCGCTTTGTGGCCGACGCCCCACGCATTAGGAAGGACATCAACTTCCTCGTTAGCGAGTCGTTCAGCGGAGCCTTGCGCTCCCCGATAGCCAGAAAAACGGTTTCCTTCAGGCGTTGGATGACAGCGTCAACAACGAGTATGGATTCCAAATTCATGACTTCGGGCTTACGTTCAACTACTTCGCCTGTCCTGATACCGCGTACGGGGACTACCAGGGAGACTACAACGTCCTTTTCAGGCTTGGCCCGCAGAACCCGTCTGACCCGAACTACTACGGGGTCTCGGAGCGGAACCATCTTGATTACTTCTTTGCCCTGTTTAATGTGGATGCCGACAATTACGGTACTAAGACGTATGGTCGGTACACTTCTGCGTTCTACGATGCGGACGAGGACCCTCCGTATGCGCAGCAAGACCCTACCATAGACACAAAGTACCATTTGAACAGTGGCGAGGGCTATGATGGTGTCACGGGGAAGGCGTCAGCCGATTCTCTTCGCTGGTATTTTTCCGGCAAGCACGCGAACTTGATGTTCGTGCACGAGTACCAGCATCTGTGCTACCAGAGCCATACTAATCCCAATGGTTGGTTGGCAGGAGGTTGACCGAACGAGTTCTTCTCCACGGCCGCAGAATATCTGGGCGGCACTTCGAAGGGTGGTTTCCCCTGGAACTTGTTCTACGACGTCCGGTGCGACGAGAGTGTTGTAGCGGGCGGAGCCAGCCAATTTCAAACCTGGCGGCTGCTCGCAACGTATCTTTTCCATCAGTTTGAGCAGACCGGCTCTTCGTACAGCGATGACCTCGTGTACAAGTGGCTGCGGCGTTCTGATGTGAGTCCGACGACGTATCGTGGTTTGTATCATCTCGCCAGGGAGCTTGAGAATTCACCTTGGAGTTCGAAACTGACCGGTGCGGATGGTGCGGCCAAGCTACGGAGTCTCTTTCAGGATTGGGCGATTGCGAAGGCGCTGAACGACAGCACGCGCTATGCGCCGGGAGATTCCATCACGCTGGGCTTCAAGAGAGGGTTTAGTCCCTACTATGATATTGGGCTCTTCTGGGACGTGGACGCGACCTGCTGCGCCGCCAACTCCAAGGCCCTGCCTCACGAACATGTGGTGAACTCGTCTTGCGTAGACAACTTCACCTGGGTCACCTCGTATACCTCCCACGCTGATAGTGTGTGGGGAACGTGTCCCGACTGCAAGGGCAGCCAGCTGACGGTCGCTCAGAAGGCGGACCCGATCGACGTGCTGACGTGGGGATCTGACTACGTGCTCTTCAAGGCCAATTCCTTGGAGTCGGGTGGACCTTATGACTTGAAGATCAAGATTCGGGGGGATGCCGGCAACGTCCCGCCGGCGAACAACAGGATTCAGGTTACCGTGCTCACTTATTCCTCGGCGGACTCAGTGTTTCGGACTCCTCAGAATCTCCTTGAAGTGCGCAAAGTGAGTATCGGTCCTGATAGCGCGAAGGTCAATGTGACGATCTGCGGTTTCGGCGACAGAGTCAAGGCGGCAGTGCTCATAGTCGGGTTAGTCTACAACAATCTGAACAGTAATCTCGACAGTTACACCTTGTGGAACTACAAGTACGGCTACACGGTGGAGAAGCATTGGAAGAGCGGGCCTGTTCCCTGGAGCGTGACGTGGTTTGATTCCATTCATGTGAACGGGGACGTCACGGTCGGGGAGGACAAGACGGTCACCATAGACCCTGCAACGAGGGTCGAGTTCTTCCCGGGAGACACACAGAGTGGGGGACAGGATCCGAACAGGAGCGAGCTAGTACTGTTGAGCCACGTGATAGGAGCTGGGGGCAGGTTGGTGGCCGAGGGTGCTGTCAGTGACACGATTCTGTTCACGTCGGGGGATAGCACCCCGGGGGCATTTGACTGGTACGGTGTGAGGATGATCCAGGGGAGCTCTCCATTTGAGCCGAAGTATTGCAGGTTTGAGTATGCTGCGTATCCTATCGTGTGCACGGGGAGCACTCTCGTGGTGGATTCGTGTCTTATCCGGGCTTTCGGTTGTGTGGGGGTGTATGCGGGCGACACGAGCACGGTGACGGTCGAGGACAGCAAGATAGATATGAGTGAAGGTATTACAGGGATAGTGCTCACCGGTGGTAGTTCAGGTGTTGTGACGAGAAACGACGTGTCATCCGGTGGTGTCGGGGCGGTGGGTGTTGACATTCTGAACGGCAGTTCAGTGACTGTCAGTCACAACACGTTTTCCGGGATGAGCACGGGTACTGAAGTGAGCGAGGCGGATCTGACGAGCTCGTACAATGTCATCTCTGGTTTTGAGAACGATGGGATAAAGGCCGAGGGTGCGACAGTGAGCATCGAGCGTGACAGCATCGCGCTTGGGGAGGAGGGTGAGCACTCCCCCATTGGCTGGTCCACTCATGACCTCACGGTTTCCAGCCGTTTTTCCAAGTTCTCTGCGAACTCCCTCGGCGTCCGGTTCTTCAACGACTGGTGCGGCCTGACCTCGTTGTAGTCTCTCCTCCACACCTCTATCTTCTCCCTAGCGTCAGCCAGGTCGAAGAACAACTGCTGGCTCAGACACTCGTCCCGGAACTTCCCGTTGAACGACTCTACAAAAGCGTTCTGAACAGGCTTGCCCGGCTCGATGAAACTCAGCTTGACCCCATGCTCATACGCCCACCGGTCTAGAGCGGCACTGGCGAACTCAGGAGCATTGTCACACACGATCTCCGCCGGCAAAGGCCGCTCCGCCCCAAGCCGGTTGAGCTCATCCACGACACTCTCTCCAGTGACGGATAGATCAACCCGGATGGCCGGCGACTCACGCGTGCAGTCATCTACCACCGTCAAACACTTGAACCGACGTCCCGTCACAAACTCATCATGAATGACGTCCATGCTCCACCGCTTGTTCGGCCGCGCCGGCAAGCCCGTGATCACTCTCACCCGGCTCACCCGCTTCGGCCGCCTGCGAAGCCGCAAAGACAGCCCCAACTCCCGGTACAATCGCTCCGTCCGCTTGTGGTTAACCGCATATCCCAACCGACGCAGCAGCACGTGCAGCCGATCCTGCCCCCAACGCAACCGCTCCTCTGCCAACCCTCTCAACACCCCTCGAAGCTCC
>Ga0315294_10002905_pt1 | contig 18622 bp, 8 predicted proteins | sample YL17G13_40_MG_FD_203626 | JGI IMG/M metagenome (GOLD analysis project Ga0315294, IMG submission 203626) | Sediment microbial communities from Yellowstone Lake, YNP, Wyoming, USA - YL17G13_40 | ecosystem: Environmental > Aquatic > Freshwater > Lake > Sediment | place: USA: Wyoming | collected...
AAACATCAAACGATGCAGTAACGCCTCAGCAAGGTTCTGAGGATTTACAAGGTATGTATGCTGCCTACAAAAAGCAAAAAGAAGTAAAGAAGAGATTATCAAAAGAAGAAATACTTGCAAAGTATTTCACTCCACGAAGAGACAGAGAAATCTTTCGTGCATTGCCTCCAATCAATCGTGACCCTTCCGTCCCAATGATTGACAGATATTTCGAAAAGGCATACTTTCACGAAGTAAAAGCTGGAAAAAAATTCAAAAAAGTTTCTTGCCCTGCACACAACGATCCAAGCGTTCAAGCTCTCGATAAAGAAACAGGAAAACCTGCTATCGACCAAAATGGTAACCCAGTAATGGTTAGACCTTCATGCCCATTGTGCAAAAAAGCAAAAACATTGCTTGCTACTCAAGATCGTTCTATTCTTGCAAAGACAAAAGGTAAAAAGAAAGAAGAACTTGAAAAGACACTCACTACCGAGGAATTGAGAATTGTTCAAAAGAACAAAGACATCTATACCGAAGCTAGTAAGATTGAAGCAAAAAAATATTACGTATTGCGTGGTATTGACAGAGGTGCTGAAAAAGATGGTGTTAAATTCTGGAGATTCAAGCACAATTTTAAGAATCAAGGAACATACGATAAATTGATGGCCATTACCGAAGATTATTCACTTCAAACTGGAGATTTTACGGACATCAATAAAGGTACTGATTTCAGTATCGTAGTTATCGATGCACAAATTCCCGGTAAGAGCTACACCTATCGTGATATTTCAGCAATCATCCCAAGAGGCCCATCAAAGTTGAGCAACGATCCTATTACTGAAAAGCAATGGCTCGAAGATAAAACTAAATGGAGAGATGTGTTTAAGCCTATCACTGCACCTAAAATTGATGCACATAAGTTCCTTGAACTTGCTGCAGAAGATTTGAAGGATGCGTCAGGTAAGGTCATTGGAACAAATGCACCATACTATGATGACACTGATGGAAATAACAAAAGATGGGTTATTCCTAACCATCCTGATCTTGAAGCAGAAGCTAATAGAAGAGATGAAAATCTCAATGCTGAGGATGAGTATGTTGATGAGGATAGTGATTTGGCTGTAGCAGCAACAACTGTTGTTACAAACAACAACACACCCCAAAGAGACATCACCACAATTACAGATAATGATGTGAAGACATTCAATCATGGATCAGTTAATGTTGGAAGTGCTCCCGTAAAACAGGAAGCATACGATGACTTGCCGTTCTAAGAGTTAGAAAAAATACTCATTAGACTAACAATAAAGAAGGGAGCCTATGCTCCCTTCTTTATCAATAACCTTATTTCATACACATTATGAAATGGAATTACAACCAAAGAAAGCAACAGCAAAAAAAACCTATTCGTTAAATGATTTTAAAAAGAAAATAGGTGGAGAAGATATACCTGACAAACCATTAGTTTGGTTCAATTGTTCAGAAGCATTACAGCAAGCAACAGGACTCCCCGGTTTTCCAAAGGGATATGTTGGATTAAGTAGAGGATTTACAAATACAGGAAAATCCACTGCAATAAGTGAAGCATTAGTTTCGGCTCAAAAATTGGGAGTTCTTCCAATTATTATCGATACTGAGAATAACTTAGGTATGGAGAGACTCAAGAAATTGGGTTTCAATTGGGATGATGATTTCTATATTGATATAGATAATCAATATCTTTTAAATAATTTTGGAAAGAGAAAGAACAAGGATAAGAAAGAGGCCAGTATTGAAGACCTTGGAGATTGTATTAACAGTCTTCTCGATAGACAAGATAATGGCGAATTACCTTATGATTTATTGTTTTTTATAGACTCATTAGGAACATTGGATTGTGATATGACGATCAATGCTAAATCTAATGATACTAATCAGAACAATATGTGGAATGCAGGTGCTTTTGAAAGAGCATTCAAAGGATTGGTTAACTACCGTATCCCTGCGTCCAGAAAAATCAATTCAACATACACGAACACAATGATCGCAGTTCAAAAAATTTGGACACAAGGATCAGCACCTATGATTACTGTAAAGCATAAGGGCGGTGAAGCATTTGCGTATGGTGCTAGATTGATTTATCATCATGGTGGTATTATGTCACATGGTACTAAGGCAATTGGTGCAACGTATGGTGGAAAAGATATTTTATACGGCATTAAAGCAGGTGTATCAGTTTTCAAAAACCAAATTGATGGCCCATTGGGTGGTATTTCACTCGAAGGTAATGTGATCTCAACACCACATGGATTTATCGGTGCAGATGCTGAATCTATTGCAGCATACAAGAAGAAACATATTCAATTCTTCAAAGAAGCACTCGGTAACGATGTTAGTGCAGATGATATGGAAACAAGAGAAATTGACGTAACTAACACAGAAGAATAAGAATGAGTTCAATTAGAACATTACTTGTCGATAGTTCATATTTGCTAAAAAGATCATTTCATGGAGCTAAAAATAGCTATACCAAAGCTGGCTTCATGGGTGGTCTTTATGGCTTTATGACAACGGTGAGAATGCTTGTAAAACAACATCAAATTAATAAGGTTGTATTAGTATGGGATGGAGAAAATGGAGGCATTGAGAGATATAGACTAGATAATAAGTATAAATCAAATCGTGTTGATAAGTCTTGGTTTAATAGAATTGAATTGACTGATGCTGAGATTAAGGAGATGGAAAAGAAGAAAGAGTCCATTTTAGTTCAAAAAATTAAAGTACAATGCTATGCCGAAGAACTCTTTTTAAGACAAATTCAAGTTCATCAAATAGAAGCAGATGATTTAATTGCGGGTTACATTCTAAAAAATTCGAAAAAGGAAGACATCATACTATTCACTAATGATAAAGACTTCCTTCAATTACTTGAATATGGTATCAAGATCAAATTAGATACTCATGATACCATGATTAGTGCTGGTAATTTCTTTATGAATTTTCCGTACCATTACAAAAATGCGTTGACAATGAAAATCATTTGTGGTGATACTAGCGATAAGATTGACGGTGTAAAAGGGGTACAAGAAAAGACTTTATTAACACATTTTCCTGTTTTGGCTGAACGATATGTTCCAGTAAAAGAAATTTGTCAACTAGCGAAAAAAATCAATGAAGAAAGACAAGTACAAAAATTAAAGCCTCTTGCTGCCCTTAATAACATTAACAATAGTATTGAACGATTGAAACTCAACCATGAGCTAATTAATTTGAGTAAGCCATTTTTAAATGAGGAAGCGATACAAGCCTTAAATGTTTTGGAAGAACCATTAAGCGATGAGAATCGTGGAAGCAGTAATCTCTACAAATTAATGCAGGAAGATGATTTCCTTTCACTGTATTCGAATTATGGTGATTTTGTAAATTACGTTGAACCATTCTACACTGTGATCTCAAGAGAAAAAGTTTTATATAAGGAGTTCAAAAAAATGTTGAAAAAAATTAGCTTATGAAATATTTTTAGGCTATAATTGCTATAGAACAAAACACAAATAACTAAGTTATAAAAATATGGAAGACAAGAAGCAAGAAAATAATTTTAAGTTTGGTCTCTTTTTGAAACAGGAAAACGTTACTGAGAAAATATTCAGTGCGGATTTATATAATCCTGTAGTAAGATATTCGGTAAACATTCGTGAGATGATTCCTAAGATTATTGGGTCATTACAGGGTGTTCTGCAGAGCAAATCGAAGGATTTGACTTTTGTTGATGACCATGACTATAACTCATTGGAGTTTTACAAAAGCTTGTGCGAGATAAACAATCTCGATTATTTCAAATTGAAAGTACCAGTACAGTATCCGAAATCAACCGTTGGCCCTGATACGAAACATTATCAAAAAAGGGGCGGTACTGAATTTAAATTCGGTCTTTACATTAACGCAAACACGATAGTAGAGAGAAATTTCTACGTAGATAATTACAATCCAGAATCAAGATTTTCATTAGAATTGATTGATGCTGTCAACCTCATCGTTGAGAACATAAAAAACTACCTTAAAAATAGTGATCTAAACCACATGTGGGATGATTATAAGATAATCAATACCTACGGTTTAAATATTCAACAAGTCAGAGAGCTTTCTAGAGAAAGACGTGATGAATTTCTGAGAAAAATAGGGGATTATAATTTTATCGAACGTGTTCGCATAGATTATAATAAACAACCAGAATTCACTGTTTAATATTTAAAAGGGAAAGATCAAATGAGCGAAGTTGTAAGCAGTTCCAAGGATTCCCTTGGATATTTGGGGCCGTCATATCAGTTAAAAGTACTTTGGCAGATATTGACAGATGTTGAATTTGGAAATGAAATTGTACCAAATTTACATAGTTCGTATTTTGATATTCCTGTTCAGAAGAAATTACTGAATCTAATAAAGAAGTATCTCGATCAAAACGAGAAGGTTCCTCAATTGGGAAATGTTAGCATGGTAGAGTGCATTAATGCATCGAATTATGGTGACGTTGAAAAAGAGGAATTGTTAGGAACAGTTAAGAGAATCTACAACTGGAATAAAAGTGTCCAAATTGGAAGCCATGATGACGATGGTGAAGCCACACAACGCTATGTGTGGTTATTTGTTAAGCAACAGGAATACAAAAAGTTTGCTGATAGAATATACGAGAAAATCAAAAAGGGAACATTAGAATCAAATGTCTTTGAATTCGAAGAGGATATTAAAAAAATATCGCTTCTAGGCATTAAAGATGATTATGGAAAAGACATTTTTGAAGATGTTGAGTCAGCATTAATTGTAAACTTTCGTAATCCTATACCAACAGGTATTGGTGCTATTGATTTAGCAATGGGTGGTGGACTTGGTACAGAAGAAATAGGTATTATCTTAGCACCATTTGGTGTGGGTAAAACAACAATTCTTACGAAGATAGCAAATACTGCATTTGAAATGGAAAAGAATGTTCTTCAATTAGTGTTTGAAGATAAGGTCGATGAAATTCGAAGAAAGCATTATGCTATATGGTCAAAGATTCCGTTAAGTAAATTTGAAGTATTGGAATCGACCCCCGAAAATCTAACGGGAAAAATAATGAATCCAGAAGTACTAGAAAAAGTAACTGAGTATCGTGCAGAACGTGAAAGACTTCAATTGGGTGGTCGTCTAATCATAAAAAAATTGCCTCAAGAAGATATTACGCTTCCATATATAAAGAATTGGATTTTAAATTATCAAAAGAATTTCAGTATCAAATTCGATATTGTTGTATTGGATTATATCGATTGCGTAGAATCACATAAACCTACTAATGGTGATGATTTAAAAGCTGAATTGATAGTAATCAAAGCATTTGAATCGATGGCTGCAGAATTAAAGATTCCTTGTTGGACTGCTGTTCAGGGTAATAGACAATCGGTTAGTGCAGAATTTGTTCGTGCAGATCAAATGGGTGGTAGTATTAAAAGAGCACAAAAGACACACTTCTTAATGTCAATTGCTAGATCGCAAGATCAAAAACAAGAAAACACTGCAAACATGCAAATTTTGAAAGCAAGATTTGCTAAAGATGGTTTTGTGTTCGAAAATGCAATATTTAATAACGATACGCTAGAAATTAGATGTCTTGAAAACTCAAGACCAAAGCCGAAGCCTAAAATAGCTACTGGTGAGGATAAATCGTTGGATTCAGTACTGGATGTGAAGATGCGTAACGAATACATGTCTAAATCAGCCAATATTGGAACAGAGGATTACATGGCAAAAGAAAAGGAAGTAAAATCATTGATTCAGCAATCAAATGCTTTTATGAACGAAAATAAGCCTGAGAATAAAACGGAAAATTTTATTGAGCCTGATACCCTTGATACGATTTAAAAACACAAAGGGCTGATCTTTAGTGAGATAAAATTTTTACAAAGTACCCTAAAATTATGAAGTATTTTGTATTTATATTTACCCTTCGAAGGTTTAAAATAACTAAAAATTATAATGACATTTGACTTTGATTATTTCAAAGAATGGATGTTTTTTACAAAAAAATAAAAACATGGGATCACATAACGTAATTGCTGATGATATAACGACATCAAAAAAACAAAACAAACAAACATACACGAGAGAAGAAGCATTAGAGGCTTCATTGAAATATTTCAATGGTGATACATTGGCTGCAGAAGTATGGATTAACAAATATGCATTGAAGGATTCGCAGGGTAAGCTTTATGAAAAGACACCCGATGATATGCATAGAAGAATTGCCAAGGAACTAGCAAGAATAGAGAATAAGTATGATAATTCAATTGATGAAGAAGTCATATTTGATTTAATTAAAAACTTCAAATATATCGTACCACAAGGTAGTCCAATGTCTGGTATAGGAAATGATTTTCAAATTGTTTCATTATCTAATTGTTTTGTTATTGGAAATGATGTTGATTCAGATTCGTATGGTGGTATATTTAAACTAGATCAGGAGTTAGTTCAACTACAGAAAAGACGTGCTGGTGTTGGATTGGATTTATCCTTTGTAAGACCTAAAGGATCACCAGTAAAAAATTCAGCCTTGACTTCAACTGGTATTGTTCCTTTCATGGAACGTTATAGCAACTCAACAAGAGAAGTTGCACAAGATGGACGTAGAGGTGCTTTGATGGAATCCTTTTCAATCAGACATCCTGATGCAGAAGATTTTATCGATGCTAAAATGACGCAAGGTAAAGTAACTGGTGCTAATGTGTCTATGCGTCTACATGATGATTTCATGGAAGCGGTTGTAAATAACACGAACTACACTCAAAAGTATCCTGTTGATTCTACAACTCCAAAAGTTACGAAAGAAATTGATGCAGCTAAACTATGGAAAAAAATCATTCATAACGCATGGAAATCGGCAGAACCCGGAATATTGTTTTGGGATACCATCATCAACGAATCAATTCCTGATTGTTATGCTGATCAAGGATTTAAAACGATCTCAACAAATCCATGTATTGCTGGTGATACATTAATTGCAGTTGCTGATGGAAGAAATGCGGTATCAATAAAACAATTAACAGAAGAGGGTAAAGATGTACCTGTTTACTCTGTAAATACGACAACTGGTCAAAGAGAAATTAAATGGGGTAGAAATCCGAGATTAACAAAGAGTAATGTTGAGGTTTGGAAATTAAAATTAGATGATGGTAGTGAATTAATTGCAACTCCTGATCATAAAATTTTAACTAAGAATTTAAAATATGTTAATTTAAAAGATTTAAAAGAAGGTGATTCGTTAAATCCATTTTATAGTTTTGAATCGAACGGATATAGACAAATATCATCGGTAGGTAAAAAAATGGTTGGTGGTGCTTTTAGAAATAGAAGACAATATAGAATTATTCATGAATTTTTTAGTGGAATTGTTGTCGATAGTAAAACACATGCTATTCATCACAAAGATTTTAATTCATTAAATGATGCGTATGATAATTTAATGATGATGCTTCACGAAGATCATAATCAATTACATTCAAGTAAAATGATTGGTAATAACAATCCATATCATAGAATGACGGAAAAATGGAAATTAAAATTTGCTACACATAATGGCGAAGAAAACGGAAGATATTCTGGACATTCTAATGATGAATTGATTGAAGAAGGTAAAAAAATATTTGCTGAATATGGAAAAATCACACATAAAATGTGGGGTGAACATGCTAAGAAAAATGGATTACCACAATTTATTGGAAATGAGTTCAGATTCAAATCTTGGAATAATTTCAAGAATCAAATAGCTACAAATCATAAAGTTGTATCAGTTGAATTCTATGGTTATGATGATGTGTATAATATAACTGTTGATGATAATCATAATTATGATGTTATTACTAAAACAAGTGATGATAAATATATAACATCCGCAGGTATTACTATTAAAAATTGTGGAGAAATTACCCTCTGCGCCAATGATAGTTGTAGATTAGTTGCAATCAATTTATACAACTATGTAGTCAATCCCTTTACAAAAAATGCTTACTTTGATATTGATCTTTTTAAGAAGCATGCTTATATAGCAGAGAAATTAATGGATGATATTATCGATCTCGAATTAGAAAAGATTGATAAAATAATTGCAAAGATAAAGAGCGATCCAGAACCTGATGAGATTAAGAGAACAGAAATGAATCTCTGGAAAAACATTAAAGATAAGTGTATTAAAGGAAGAAGAACTGGTTTGGGAATTACTGCAGAAGGAGATATGATTGCTGCATTGAATTTAAGATATGGTTCTGATGAGTCTCTTGATTTCGCTGAAAATATTCACAAGACATTGAAACTTGCTGCATATCGTGCATCTGTTGATATGGCTAAAGAACGTGGAGCTTTCCCTATTTGGGATGGCGATTTAGAAAAGAATAATCCATTTGTTCTTCGTATTAAAAAGGAAGACCCTAAGTTATATGCTGACATGATGAAGCATGGGAGAAGAAACATTGCGCTACTCACTATTGCTCCAACTGGTAGTGTTTCAATTTTAACACAAACAACTTCTGGTGTTGAACCAGCATTCTTAGTCTCTTACATGAGAAGAAGAAAAATTAACCCACAAGAAAAAAATGTTCGTGTCGATTTCGTTGACGAAGTTGGTGATAGTTGGCAAGAATATCCAGTCTTTCATCATAAGTTCGAAGTGTATTTGAATGCTAAAGGACTTGATGTAAGTGAAGTGAAGGGATACACTAAAGCAGAGATTGAAAAATTAATTGAGAAATCTCCTTATCACAAATCAACATCAAATGATGTTGATTGGGTAAAGAAGGTAGAAATGCAGGGACGTATTCAGAAACATGTTGACCATTCAATATCAGTTACAGTTAATTTACCGAATGAGATTACCGAAGAAATTGTATCAAAGGTATATGAAACTGGTTGGAGAAGTGGATGTAAGGGAATGACAGTATATCGTGATGGTTCACGTTCTGGTGTTCTTGTAAGCGAATCTACAAAAAAAGAAAAAGAAGTTGAGAAAATGTTTAAAGATAACCATGCTCCCAAAAGACCCAAAAGATTGAAAGGTGAGATCATGAGATTCCAAAATAATCTAGAGAAGTGGATTGGAGTTGTTGGATTACTTGACGGAAGACCTTACGAAATTTTCACAGGAAAATTAGAAAATGGATTGAGTGAATTATCATCATCGATTAAAGAATGTGAAATTGTAAAGAACAGAAATGAAGATGGTAGTTCTAGATATGACATAGAATACATTGATCAAGATGGGGAGAAGCAATCGCACAAAGGGTTATCGCATACTTTCAATCCTGAGTTTTGGAATTACGCTAAATTGATCTCATCAGTGTTAAGACATGGTATGCCAATGATTTATGTACAGAATTTAATCAACTCATTGAATTTAAATGATGAGCATTTGAATACTTGGAAGAATGGTATGGCCAGAATTGTCAAAAAATATATCCCTGACGGTGAAAAAGGTACTGGAAAGTGTCAGAGTTGTGGAGGTGATAGTCTGCAATATATTGAAGGGTGCTTAACTTGTAAAAGTTGCGGAAGCAGTAAATGTGGATAATATGCAGATTTACAGCTATTTAGGTACGGAATGCTGGATATATTCCTTGTATGTTCAAGAAATTTTGACAGAAAAAGAAAAAAATTATAACCTTTTATAGTTTTTTACGTATTTATCATTACCTAATTTGAGAAATAAGGTAAACAAAAATTTATTTTATAAAAGACTTGACTTGCATGTAGTAATGTTGTAAGTTTGTCTTCTCAATTAGATACTACGGGGATGTAGTATAGTGTTTAGTACACCGCCCGAAAAGGGGTGGAAACAGGTGGTTTAATTCCCCTTATCCCCACAGAAGAAATTGTTCTTTGAAAATCTTCAAAATATGGGCTGCTTGAAGTCCATGAGATAAAGCCAGTAATGGTTATAAAGGGGCTGTGGTAAGAACACCATAGTTTCGACCTCTCACCGCAAGGTGAAGGGTACAATCAAGCAAGCGTTGTGTTTGATGTTTATGAGTCGAGGGTCTTACGACTGTAGACGATTAGATTTCAAGTCTGACTAACGGAGTCAGAATAAGTATTGAAAGATACGATCATAAAACGTAGGATATGGTTTGAAGTCCCGCAAGGACATAGAGCTATGGCCAATTAGATTTAGTTTTTGTTGCCAAAAGCGTGAAGACGGATTTAATCGTGATCGCAAGTCACAGAGAGTTGTTAGGTATTGGCTATTCAAAAGGTAGTTAGCCGAGTCTCAGCCACAACTTTCTCAAGTCCGATATATACCAAAAGTATATCCCTATTATGGATACATAAAAGAGCAAGTGCTGAGACGTTAGAGTAGTAAGTCGCAAACTACCGTTGTAATATACGGTAATGGTTGGCTCTCAAGGTCAACCAGATGATACGACTCGTTGTTAGGAGGCATCTCCTTTAGGCTGTCATGAAAGGGATAGTGCAGTGATGGACGTAACTGAAAATACTCTGACGAAACGATTGGTTCCCGTTAGGAACTTGCGATTGTAGCGTACTTGCCGAAAGGTGGGTGGATAAGAAGAGAACCCGTTAAGGGATAATTCTCCGAAAGTGCTACTGAAATGCTGTAATCTCAGGCGTTTATACGGATGTAGTTTAACTATTAGAATATCACCCTAACAGGTGAAGATGGCAGTGTGATCCTGTCTGTCCGTGCTAAGAATATTGAAAACGTTCAATATTCAAAATATCAGACAAAATGCCACAATTAACTGCAATTGTGGCATTTTTTTTGTCTGGTATTTAATTTGTAGAGAATTGATTGAAATAATTTTATTAAAAGTTTAATTTATTATGAGAAAAGATTTTTTTAGCTCATTTTTCGACAGTTTCTTCAATGAAGACAGTTTCCATTTATCGATAAGTGGAAAATTGGGTGAGGATTTATCATTTCCCCAAGATGATAATAAAAACTTCAATAAAACAGAAGAAATTTCAGAAACAGAAACACACACAATAAAAAAAGAAGTGTGGACAAACATCAATGGTGGTCAAAGATTCGAAAGAACCACAAAACAAACAAAATCAAAAGCACAGTTAAAACCATCAAAAGATGAGTTAACACTTAAGCTGAATGAAGCAATACAAGCACAGGACTTTGAAAAAGCTTGTACGCTTAGAGACGAGATTAAACTATTGAAATAATCAAGTCCGATTTATGGCAGGTGCATCTGACCATAATTAATAGGTCAATTCTACGTGACCTCTGGTAAACCTCATTGTTAATTCAGTGAGGTTTTTTTATTTTTTAAACTTCGTGTTGTATTTATAAGTAATATAAGAAGACCAAAATCAATGAATTCTTGTAACTCATTGGACGGTCATCAAGTTACATAAAAATATAACACAGATGTCATTTTTTACCAGACCAGATTTATCCGACACACAGTTCAAACAAATGACTGGTTCCACATTAACAATGTCGGGAACGACAAACTTTAGTGGAAAATTAAAATCAAAGGGTGTTGAGATTAATGCATCGATTACTGGCGCAACCAGTGGTGATGTGTTAACTTATGTTGGTGGAGGTAAAATAAAATTAACATCTGGAGCAGGAGCTTCAACATTTAATAGTATTAGACCAACAACACGTGCAGGAATACCAGTGGTTTCTGTAAGTGGATCGACAGTAACACAATTTTTGGAAGGATATTTCTTTCCATCAGTTCCACCAAATGCATTACTAACTGGTGGTGCTACTAGATATTTTGGAAATAATGCGTCTGTAAGCTTGTCATACACTGCAACAAGAAACACTTTACCTATCACATCAATTAAACTTGATGGTGTTGCATTTGCAATAACTAATGGTGGTAATACTCAATCTGGTAGTACTGGTAAGACACTTACGTTAGCTAATACGAATCAAACATTTACATTGGCAGTAAAGGACAGTGGTAATGTAACCACAAACGGAACAACTTCAATCGTATTCAGTCATAAGAGATATTTTTATGCTGATAGTGCAAACTTGATAGGATTGCCAAGTAGTGGTATTACAACAAATGTTAACTTACATGATCCTTCTGGTGCTGAATTTGCCACCACAAGAGTAAAATCATCTTTCAACGTAGTGTTGAGCAATCAGTTTTTCTATTATGTCATTCCAGTAACTTTTGGAACTCCTGCATTTACTATTAATGGATTATCTAATACTGATTTTTCTTCACAATCATTTACGCTTACAAATCCTTTCGGATATGCATCGTCATTTGTCGTGTGGAGAACAAATAGCTTACTAACTGGAACATTTAGTTTTGCCATATCATAATAACATGAAAAGAATAGAAAAAAACATATAATATGGGTTATCCGTTAGGTACAGTTTTAGCAGCACCAATAGTTGGTGGAAGTTCTGGTGATACGTATGGAACACATTACAGCTATTTGGGCGTGGGTGGATGGCAAGAATTCCAAACAGTAGCTCAAAGAGATGCAATACCTGTTGATACTTTAGGTGCTCTTGATGCGTCTGGATTAGGCTCAGGAAGAAGAAGATTAGGCATGTTAGTGTATGTCGCACAAACAGACACTATCTATCAATTATATTTACCGTATGCTACATGGACAGGTTTAACCACTGTTGGAAAAGTTAGTGCGTTAGCGAATAATGCCAACTGGAATTTATTTTCAAGCGGTGGTGGTGATGCAACAAAAAAGAAATATCAACAAACAGCACACTCATTTTCTGTTGGTAATGTTGTTTCTTTTAATGGAACTTCATTTGTAAAGGGTATTGCCAGCGTTGCAAATACATACGAATTTTTGGGTGTTGTAAGCAATGTAATAGATGCAAACAATTTCACGTTAACATATTCTGGTTTTATCGATTTAGCTGCAGTAACAGGTCTTAGTGCTAATACTGTTTATTATGTTTCTCCAGCAATTGCTGGTGCGATAACACCAATAGAACCATTCAATGCTGGCGAAACTTCAAAACCAATTATAATTACACAACAATCTAACAAAGGTTTAGTAATAAGTGATAGAGGTTTTACTGTTTCTGGTGTCGGTGGTGCAACAGGAGGAACTGGTAATGGATTAAGAATACAAAGAACAACGATAACTGGTAGTGCTCATGGATTTGTACTTGGTGATGTTGTTGAATATAGTGGTAGTACCTATCAAAAAGCAATTGCAAGCAGAGCATCTGATTTTCCAATTGGTATTGTAAATAGCGTTATAAGTCCAACTTCATTTATTGTTTGTTTTGGTGGATATATAGATGGGATGACATCAGCATTCGATTCAACCGGAACTAAGCATTTGTCTGGTAGTACCATCTATTACTTGTCTCCAACAGTTGCAGGTAAATTGACAAAAACAAAACCTACTGCTCCAACACATATAGTAAAACCAATTTATCAATCAATCACGACTGATGATGGTGTTGTAATTAATTCAACAGGAATAAAAACATACATTCCAATTTCGGGAGTAACTGGTTTAACTGCTGCATTAAATTTAAAGGTTAATACTTCACTAATTGGTGCAGCTAATGGTATCCCACCATTGAATGCAAGTAGCATTATACCAATTCAATATATTCCTGCGGGATTAAAAGAAGAATTTGTTGTTCCAACAATTGCAGCTAGAAACAGTAAATTTTATGCGTCTGGTGGTACTGGTACTACGGGACAAACTATGTCCTTTAGAGGATTAAAAGTGTTTGTTCTTAATGCTACTGGTGGTCAACCACAAGTTCCACCCGGATATACTGGTTCATCAGAATTTATAGATACGACTGGTTTCTTGAAGTGGTCAGCGACCACGATGAGTGTATTCATTCAGTGGAATGATATTCAAGCAAAACCAAATTTAGTAAATAGAGTTTTAGCTGGAACTGGTATTACGGCATCTAATAATGGAACAGGAAATACTAGAGTTGATGTCAGATACGATAATAAATATATAAACATAACCAGTACTGGTAATAGCTTGCAAGTCAAGCAATCTTCCATAGATGCAACGAGAGTTAAATTTCAAGGAAGTAGTGGCAGTACTGGACAATATATAACAAGGGGAACTGGTAATACATTTCAAGCGATTACATTACCTGCAGCCGTTATAGGTGCTGCGGAAGATGGATCATATCTTGATGGTGCATATCCTGATTTTGTTCCTACAACTCCAGTAGGGACAGCTATTGATAGATTCAATGAGTTATTTTTAACTGTTTTACCTGCACCTCCTGCAGTATTATCTAGTATTGATGGTGCTAGTGCTTTTGTAACAGGTAAGCTATCTTGGGGTGTTTCTAGAAACGACATCAGCTTCGTCAACGTAGGAACCAATGCAGGTAACTCTCCAGTCGATATAAACGGTTCATACCCTATTACTGGTAATAGACTAGGTATCACTAAAACTGCTGTCAGTGGGGTTTTAAATAGCTCTGTGGTGGGTAATATAAGTGGTATACCATATTACGATGGAGCATTCTATAATGGTGATAAGGGCAAGCTTGTAATGTTCAGAAATGGTGTAAATGTAGGACAATTAGTGTTGAGTGGAACTACTGGTGCAACTGCTAGTTTAAGATTTAACGTTAGTGCTGTTAGTCAAGTAAAAACTCCTAGTGGCAATAATGTTCCAATGTTAAAATATAGAACAGGCACATATAGTATTCCTATAAGTGGAATGTCGAACGGATATAATTACGTTCAAATATTTCATAGTGCTTCTACATTTAACGTTCAAACGAATTTCGTTGAATTCGTATATGATCCTGATAATAATAATCTTACTGCTGCTGGTACTGGTTTAACAAACATAACATTAACTGGAACGAAAAATATTTCAGGTGTTAAATACCATACGAGTGGTAGTGTTGACTACAGTGCAACAATATCCAACGCATATAAAAACGTATACAGTTCATCATCAAATGCAATTGATTTTAATTCAAAAATAAATCTTGGAGCGTTAAATAAAATGCTTATAACTGGTGCTGGTATTGTGGCTAGAACAGGTGGAACATTACAAACATTTCCAATTCTTAATACGGCAGCATCTAATCCACAAAACACTGCTATAGCTATAGCAGCAACATTCCCTATTACTGCAACAACATTATTGGGTAGTGTTGGAAATCTTGGAAAGGTAACTGCGGGTATATCTGTAGCACATCCATTCACTGCTCAACAAATTAATGCTGGTGGTGTAGATACTAAAACAGGATTCCTAATCAATGGTACAACACAAGCTAACACATTGAATTCAGAAAACTTTACGGGTGAGGTTAATAGATTGGAAGCTCGTGATTATGTATCCTTCACATATGCAAATGTAAATGCTGGAACATATAACTGGGATTCAACACAAAGTTTAATTGGTGTTAATCCACAACACAATACAGGTCTTCTGGTATTCAATGATGAATTGTTATATCCTAATTCCTCTGCATTAACTTCCTTATATGGAATTACTACAGGTAATTTTGCTGCAGTGACAAATAGTCCAGTAGCAAACGTGAATTATACATCTGCTAGTGGAATAAGAAGTCACTACAGAAAATTCACTTCTGGAAGTGGTGGTGTTCAATCGACATTAACATTCACTATTGATCATACTGGTTCATCAGGTGATTTCCTAACTAATGGTGGTACTGGTGGAACAGCATCTGGAAACAACATTAAGTTTGAATTCTTAATTATGAGAGCTAGTGGTGTAAAACATGGATGGTCTAATCCTTTTGCATCTAGTGGTAATCCAGAAGGTGTTGCAAACACATCAACATCTCAAGTAGGAACGTTGATGACAGTGAGTTGTTCATTATCTACAATTCCTAGAGTGGCATCTGGTGATTTTGTAATTGTAAGAATCTTCGCTGCAAGTGGTTATACAAATAGAATAACAAACGTAGCAATCACCAATATATAACATTATGAATATTAGATAAAATAAATGAGCTTAACAACACAAAATACTGATTTGATTGCATTTAAGAAATTAAGTGGAAAGGTACATACTCAACAAACTTTTGGTGTGGCAGAAGAGGGTATTTCTTCAAACATTCAATCAGCATATGCAACCATTTTTGGTAACCCTATTGTCGCTTTACCTGCAACAACTTCTGGTTTAACTTCACTTTATAGTTCTAACAATATAGTAGAAAGAGTTAAGTTTCAGATTGACATTATTGCTGATACTCAAATTGGTGCAAACAGATCACAAGGATATAGACTAAAGTTACCGTCAGATTATAATGCTAGTGGCAAATTGTTTCCACAATTTAGTGCTGGAACATACCTACACACATCTCAAGGTAAACTTCAAATAATTCCACCATCATTTGGTAAACTTAAATCAGATGGTACTACGGAATATGATCCAATTTTATACCAAACCAATGGTTCAACTATAATCAGTAGATATGATCCAATCAATTGGTATTTCGATCCGTACAGTGGTATTTTATTCGTTCAAGACCCACCTGCAGGATATGATATAAGTGCATCTAGACCGGGATATTTGGAAGCATTCTTATATGTTGGTCAGTATTTGGATAAAATATTTTTAAACAACACGACTAATTTCAAAAGTATTGCAACATATGCATCAACTGGTAACGTTACTCCATTAAGTGGAAATGCTACTATTGATGGATTTGCTGTTGTTACTGGAGATATTATTCTATTAAAAAATCAAGCAACAGGAATAGAGAATGGTACATACGTTGCAAATACTGCGGGTGCTTGGAGTAGAACTTCTGATTTAGCTGCAGGTACTACGATCAATAAGATAATGATTTTTGTTCAGAAGGGAAATACTCAAGGAAATACTTTCTGGTCAACGACTAATACGACACCCGCAGTAATAGGGTCTTCAACATTAGGATTTTTATTAGGTGGATATAATGGTGTGAATGGGTTAACAAGAACTGGTGGTAACATTGGTTTGGGTGGAACATTAACAGGTAACACAACAATCAATGGTGGTGGAAAAAATTTAAATATTGGTACAGGTGGTTCTTCAATAAAACAAATGAATTTCGTGGCAACAGGAAGTTCAGATATTCAGTTTGGTAGTGATGCATATATTCATGATAGTGATGGTTTAAGTAGTGTATATATATCGAATACTAGTGGTATTGAACTTAATCGAAGTGGCTTTGGACTAAACAAAGTTTATATAAACGATAGTTATGGATTTAGAGCACAGGTTAATAATGTGAATAACTCATTAGCATTGGTGAATACAACAACTCAATTCAATATTGCATATAGCGCATCAACAATTGGGTCAGGTGTTTCAAACTATAGAGGTTTAGAATATCTTGGAGATTATTCAACACATTATTCCTCTAGATCATTAGTTGATAAAGCATATGCTGATAACATTGCAAGTACTAGCGGTTGGAGAGTAGCAGGTACAACCATATTAACGTCAGGGGCTTTAATTAATTTAGGAAATAACACACTTCAATTTAATTCATTTTCTGGTGGTTCTGGTGGTTTTTATACTACTACGTATGGTGGTGGTATAGGATTTACTGAACATGGTGGTGGTATATATTTTAATGAGGTTACTACTGGTGGACTTCATTTTCAATCTCATGGTGGAAGTACAAGATTCGATGAATATGCTGGTGGTGGTATATCATATTTTGATCATGGTCAGGGTGGTATGAATTTTAATTCTGATGGTGGTGGTTTCTTTTTTAGCGATACTTTAAATGGTGGATTTTATGTTGACGCTGGTTCTACATCAGTACCATCAGCAAGTGCTCAAATTGGATTAACTGCAAAATCAAATCCCGGTGTTTCAAGATTCACATCTCTTTATGTGACTCCAGATAGTGCATATGTTCAAAGTAATTTAGCAACATTTGCGGGTTTTACTTATGACGTTGATTACTCTGCAAACTTTACACCAAGATCATTAGTAGATAAAGCATACGTAACAGGTTTAACATCTGGCGGTGGTTCTGTAACAGCTAATAACGGATTAAAAAAATCTGGTGCAAATATTCTTTTGGGTGGAGCATTAACAGGAGCCACAACAATAGGTTTAGGTGTTAATAGTTTAACATTTACTGGTACAACAGGTACTTTGAAATACGGTACTAATTTATCAGGTAACTACACACCAAGATCATTGGTTGATAAAGGTTATGTAACTGGTAATACATTAACTGGAGTAACGACCCCTTTCATATATGACACACAAACTGCAGTTCCAAATGTATTCTCATACAAAACAAATACGGATATTCTTGGACAAGGTACAATTACATTAACTAATGGTTCATCGTCAATTGTTGGTAATGGCACTAATTTTTTAGATGCCACAACAGGTCGTGGTTTATCATATTGGTTTGCTCTTTGGGTTAAAGATTCGGCAAATAATTGGTATTACGTATTTCTTTCATCAATTGCAAACAATATTGGAGCAACGATGAGTTCAAACTATTCACGTGCTCAAATAAGAAATGGTTATAATTTTAACACAGCAACTTTCCAAGGTGTTACTGGTACATATAAATATTATATTGGTTCTCGAAACTGGTCAGATGGTTTATTTTCATTAGCACTTGGTAATAATTCATACGCAGATAATTTTTCAACAGCCATTGGTTCATCTGCTGTTGCTACTG
>Ga0315294_10002906_pt1 | contig 18619 bp, 17 predicted proteins | sample YL17G13_40_MG_FD_203626 | JGI IMG/M metagenome (GOLD analysis project Ga0315294, IMG submission 203626) | Sediment microbial communities from Yellowstone Lake, YNP, Wyoming, USA - YL17G13_40 | ecosystem: Environmental > Aquatic > Freshwater > Lake > Sediment | place: USA: Wyoming | collected...
CCTTATCATAAGCCCAACCCAAAGGTATTTTCTCACCTTTCTTGCGGCATAATATTAATTTACCTGAAGAGACCACACTACAGGAAAGATCCAGAACAATGGGTAGATACTTATCGGCAGGAAAAGCGAAAGAGAGAGGGTTGTTTCCTATAATCCGCTCCCGTCCTCCATGGGGAGCCATCATCGGTGCGGTGTTGGTAACGACGTATCCTATAAGATCCTTTTCAACGGCCATCATGGGGAAAAGACCTGCCACACCAAAATGGCCGCTATCCTTCACAGAAACCCAACCTATTCCGAACTCCATCGCCTTTTTGATGGCGATCTCCATCGCTCTATAGGAGACCACGTGACCCATCGAACCATGAGCTTCAATAAAGGTCGTGGCCCCCTTATCGTTAAGGATGGTCAATTTACATACAGCTCGGACATAGCCCTTTTGAAGCCTCTGAATATAGATTGGAAGTCTCATCACTCCATGGGTTTCGGTACCCCGAAGGTCAGATCTCGCCAAAAGGCCTGCCGCAATTTCTGCCTCGGCAGCGGGCACCCCTGCTTTCATGTAGGCCTGGCAGCAGAAATCCTTAAGGTCGGCGAAGAAAATCCGCCGGGGAGTATTTTTCTCCATAACACGCCTCCTTGCAAGAAAGTGTCATTTTCAGTGTTAGGTGTCTTGGTCTTTCGCACTCGCACGGAGAGCAAGATTGCCGCGCCTTATCCCCCGGCTACGGGGACGAAAATGAATACTTCGTCCCCATCCGCCAGCCGGGTGGAGAAATTCGCCTGGTGCCCGTTCACCAGGACCACCCTTTCCACCTCCGAGGGAAATTGGATCTTGGCCAAAAGCTCACTGATGGTGGCCTCGGAGTCCAACTCCAGTCGGAAGATCTCCTTTCCCGTAGGGGAATACCTGGCTATATAACCAAAGAGATGTACATCAACCCAAATCATCTCTTCCCCAGGCGGATTATCTCAATCCCAACTCTTTGAGCTTGGCGTCTGTAGGAATGCCTTCCCGACTCCATCCGCGCTCCTCATAATACTCCTCCAGCATCTCCTCGAGGTGAACGACTTTCCCCTTGGCCGGTCCTTCTGAAAAAGGCTCATGGATCAGCCGGTGAGGCAGGGAGTCATCCTTACGGGAGAACCCGGCTTTGACCAGAAACATTCTTTCGGCGTTCAAGATCCTTTCACCGGCCTTAACCAGTTCATCCATGTTATAACCAGCGCCGGTCACGGCATTCAAATATTCCAATATACCTTCGGGAAAGATCTCTATTTCCGGTTGCAGAAGGTTACGGATCGTGAAAAATATACAGAGCCCGGCCGAGTCAATGACCGCAAATACATCCTGCCAGAGCTTTACGATCCGGGCCTTGCCTTTCCATTCATGGGGATCAATGGGCTTGGGAATTCCCACCATTTCGCAGTAGGCCATATGAGCCCGACAGTGGGAGCCGCCGATGGGCGAAGTAGCGTAATTCAGTCCCGTACCCTGAAGGCCCCTGGGATCATACCCAGGTAGCTCGAGCCGCTTGGACACCATGGCCAGTTCCGGATGGCCGTAGCGTTCTGCTAACCGATAACTGCCTTCAGCCAATTCATTTCCAAAACCTTCTCGATAGCCGGTCAGCTTTACCAATTCGATCAATTTCTGGGCATCGCCCCACTTAATTGGCCCCCCCGCTTGTTTTTCTGTTAAATAACCACGATCAAAAAGCTCCATGGCGCAGGCGATGGTTCCTCCCATGGTCATGGTGTCCAGGCCTAAATCGTTGCATATATAATTAGCCTTGGTGATAGCCGCGAGGTTATCAACCATACAAAGCGCGCCCAAAGCAAACCCGGTTTCAAACTCGGGCCCTTCCCCTTCTCCTTCGAACCCTGGTTCCTCGACTCTGGTAAATCGGCCACAGGCAATTGGGCAGGCCCAACAGGCCACTGTTTTTTGCAGATATTTTTGAGTCAAGGTCTGGCCAGTGATCGCTTCCCACCCACTAAAAGTACCTTGTAAAAAGTTTTTGGTCGGTAAAACCCCGTATTTCTGGGTCAGCGGCATCATCACTCCGATTGTCCCGTGTTGGCTAAGCGGAGAGGGGGCAGCTTTGGCCGCATTCCTGAATTTGGTCAAGACACGCTCCTGGATCTCGTTGAAACGTTCCTTGTCAGCAAGAGGAACTGATCCTTCACCCAGGACCACCACCGCCTTGAGGTTTTTTGACCCCATCACTGCTCCCACGCCCGAGCGACCGGCCGCACGGTATTTATCGTTCATGATTGCGGCAAACAAGACCAGCTTTTCTCCAGCCGGACCGATGCAGGCGACGCGGGCTCTGGGGTCAGTCTCGCTAGACAGGGCGTTTGTCGTGTCGGGAACGGTCTTTCCCCAAAGATGGCCTGCCGGCCTGAGTTCGGTCTTATCTTTATTGACCCAAAGATAAACTGGTTTGGATGCTCGGCCCGTGAATATCAGGACATCGAAACTGGCCCGCTTCAATTCCTTGGGAAAATGGCCACCGGAGTTCGAGCAGGTAACTGCTCCGGTCAGGGGACCTTTGGTCATGACCATATACCTGGCAGCGGTCGGAGCGGAGGTCCCGGTTAACGGTCCGGCAGCCATGATCAACATGTTTTCCGGAGACAAAGGATCACACTTGGGATTGGCCTCTTTATTCAGGTAATAAATTCCGAGGCCACGGCCGCCGATGTAATCTTTGGCCACTTGCGGGTCTAAATTCTCTTCCTTACACTCACCTCTCGCCAGGTCAACCCGCAGTACCCTTCCCCGCCATCCGTACATATCTATTCTCCTTTGCTTACAATTCAATTCATGCATCCCTGCATCCAGATGCTCAAAACTCAGTTAAACCATACAGCATTCGCTTTTAAGTGCCATTTAACCACTTCAGGCATTTCTTTATCCCCCGGCTAGGAGTCTAAAAAAAGTAATGTGGTCTCCATCTTCTATTTTTTGTTGGGGGATTTCATCCCTTGAAATAAACTTTGTGTTGATCCGTATTTGAATCGTCGGATCCAGTTCCTTGATCCCTGGGACCAAGAGAGATTCCTGAACCAGGCTCCCCTTCTGGGAAATAAGCTCATCAACCAGTTGGACTAAGGTTTCTCCTGCTAAGGTATAGGGATGAGCATCTTCCTGGAAAAGGTCGTAGATGAGCGGAAACCCTATGAACTCAATTCTTATCTTCATCGGTTTGCAAACCCTCGAGTCGATCTGTTAAATCTGAAGCCTTTTGAGGGTTTCCTCCGTGGGAATACCCTCTTTGCTCCAGCCTCGCCTTTCGTAATAATCCGCAAGCATGATATTGAACGGGGGGAGGTGATTACCCGCTCCGCCGTCGTTCACCCGGTGGGTAAGGACGCGAAGGGGCAGGGTATCATTTTTCCGGCTGATCCCCCAGCCTACATTCAGCTTGCGCTTAAGGTTGAAGCATCTTTCCCCGACTTCAATCAAGTCCTGGATGGAAAGCTCCCAACCGCAGATGTCTTTCAGCCAACTGCTGATGTGCTGCAGTTGCACTCCGCCGATCACGGTAAACTTGCAGAGGGCCAGGTTCTCCCACAGGTTCATCACGTTCTGAACCTTGACCATCATCTCGGCCTTTCCTTCGGACTGGAACCGGTCCATCACTTTCTCAATCCCGATTTCGGGGAAGGTCGATCCTCTTTCAAACCAGAAGCTGAAACTGTCGGTATGGGCGGGCCCGTGGCCCGAAGTGGAATAACCGAGAGCGAGGCTGGCATAGGCCCTCGGATCGTGGGCCGGCAAAGCCATATTGTTTGTCTGAATAGCATATTCCATGGCCATGCCGCCGATCTTCTCGGCAGCAACTTTTAATCCTTCAGCCAAAAGATCTCCAAAACCTTCCCGAGCAGCGATCATTCGGATAAGCTTTTCCGCTCCCTCCGCGTTCCCCCATTCCAGCGAGGGAAAACCAAGTTCTTTGCGTCCGATCAATCCTTTTTCAAAAAGCTCCATGGTAAAGGCCACCACTGCTCCGGTCTCGATTGTATCGATCCCGAGCCGGTTGGTCAGTTCATTTAACCGCATTATGGCCGGCAGGTTATCGATGAGGCAGTTGGATCCCAGCATGGCCAGGGTTTCGTACTCGGGCCCTCCAATCTCTTCCAGGATGGGATCGATTGTTCCTCCCACCGTCCGGCCGCAACCGACAGGGCATCCGGAGCAGAAAAACTGCTTCTTCAAAAACTTCTCATTCATCTCCTGACCAGATATTTTCTTGGCCTCCTCGGTCCACTTCCCTCTACTCCAGTTTTTCACTGGAAGATCCCCGATGGCCTCACAAGGAACAACTAGCCCCGGGGTTCCAAACATACTCATTCCTTTCAGCTTGCCGATGAGGGGCTCCACCAGGTCCTTCAAACTGGCCCGCAAAGAGTCGAGGTTTTCAATGGGGATCTCCTCCTTCCCCTGAATCACGACTGCTTTCACGTTCTTCGACCCCATCAAAGCCCCAAGTCCACAACGGGCAGCCACTCGGGCATGGGGCCCGTCCGTAAACACCCCAGCGAATTTTACCAACTTCTCCCCAGCCGGTCCTATAGAACAAACTTGGACCTTCTCCCCCCAATCCTTCTTCAACAGGGAATCGGCTTCAAAACAATCCTTCCCCCAGAGATGGGTAGCATCCCGAAACCCCAGCTTTCCATCTATGACAGAAAGGTAAATCGGTTTGCTGGATTTTCCAATTAGAATCATCCCGTCATAACCGGTCCGCCTGAACTCCCGGCCCCAATGCCCACCTACGGAGGCCTCCCCCCAGAATCCTGTGAGCGGCGATCTTCCGGCAACTCCATGCCTTCCAGAGAGGACAACCGATGTCCCGGTCAGGGGGCCGGTCATGATGAAAAACGGACTGGCTGGATTCAGGGCGGGAATATCCCCCTTTACGAACTGGCCGTAAAGATAAGCTGACAACCCTGGACCACCGATGAATTTTTTCAGCACTCCCGGATCAATCTCCATCGCTTGGGAGGTTTGATCTCCTAAATTGACGATCAAAACCCTCCCGTATTTTCTACTCATAATTCCCTCCCCTTCTGATTTCTACTTCACCCCACCCTCACCCTCGAGGGAGAAGGTGGGGTGAAAGGGAACTGGTTATCCTTTTAAAGCCGCGATGATCTCGCGCAAGAAAGCGGGCAGGTCATCGGGCAGACGAGAGGTGATCAGATTGCCATCCCGCACGACTTCCTGGTCCACATACTTGGCGCCGGCATTGATCACGTCATCTTTAATGGAGAAAAGGCAAGTGATCGTTTTCCCTTTTAAAACACCGGCCGAAGCAAGCACCCACCCCGCATGACAAATGGTGGCGACAATTTTCCCCTGATCGAAGCAGTCGCGCACCAGCTTGAGAACAGCCTGACTGCGGCGCAGATAGTCTGGCGCGAAACCACCGGGGACGATGATCGCATCAAAATCAGCAGCACTCACGGCATCTGCATTCACCAAGTCATTCACGCTCTTGAAAACCAGGCCGCCGGGAGCCGGCAGGCCATTGAGGCTGGGATATTCCTTGGCCCCAGTACCGATAATCGAAACCTTGGCCCCGGCTTCCTTCATCCGGAAGTAGGGATACCAGAACTCAAACTCCTGATACATTTTTTCCACAAAGATGCCTACGCGTTTTTCTGTTAGTTCCATTTTTGACCCTCCTTTTCTTGTGATAAATACCCAACGAATCAATCCGGTATAACCGGAGCTAAACGGTTGAACTCAAAAGGTTCTAAATAGCCAGGTACTCTCTTTGAATCTCCTCGTTGTCCTTGATCTCCTTGGGAGAGCCTTCAAATTTGATTACCCCTTCATCCATCAGGTAGCAGCGACTTGAAATTTCCAGGGCCATGTCCGTATTCTGTTCCACAAGAAGAATGGTCGTACCCTTCTTTTGGATCTCCTTCAGCACATCGGCAATTTTCTCCACCATGATCGGACTCAGCCCCTCGGAAGGCTCATCGATGAGCATTAAGACTGGATCGGATACCAGAGCCCGGGCAATGGCCAGCATCTGCTGCTCCCCTCCGCTCAGACTGGTTCCTTCCTGGTTCCATCGTTCCTTGAGCCGGGGAAAGATTTGGGCAATCTGCTCGAAGAGCACTTCCATTTTGGCCTTATCTTTATTCTTCAGAGTCGCCAGCTTCAGATTTTCATAAACGGTTAACCCCGGGATGATCCTTCGCCCTTCCGGAACCAAACTGATCCCTTTCTGGGAAACGAGATGGACAGGAATACCAGTAATTCTTTCTCCCATAAAAGTGATTTCGCCTGATTTGGGGGGTATCAGGCCGATGATGCTCCGGATGGTTGTAGTCTTCCCGGCGCCATTGCGGCCTGAAAGAAGGACTATTTCCCCTTTATCTACACGCAGTGAAACGCCCTGCAAGATATGACTCTGTCCATAATAGGTATGGATATTCTGGACATCCAGCATTATTCTTTGACGCCCCCCAGGTATACCCTTCGTACGGTTTCATTGGCCCGGATCTCCTGCGGGTTTCCCCTGGCAATCACCTCGCCTTCATGGAGAACCGTAATTCTATCGGAAAGATCCATGACCACTTTCATTTTGTGTTCGACCAAAATGACGGAGAGACCCTTGGCGATTTCTTTGATCAGTTCAACGGTCCCTCGGGTCTCTATGGGACTTAATCCGGAAGTAGGCTCATCCATCAGGAGAAGGAGCGGGGCTGTCCCCAGGGCTACCCCGATTTCCAGGTGTCTCTGATTTCCATAGGAGAGGTTCGCGGCCAGGTTATCCCTTTTTTCCCACAGACCAATTTTCTTCAAAATTTCTTCCGTCTTCTCATTGATTGTCTCATGCAGTTCAGCTTTGGACCATAAATTATAAGAGGTCTTTCTGGACTGGACCGCCAGGCGCACATTTTCAAAGGTCGTCAGCTTCGGGAATATATTGGTAATCTGATAGGAGGTGGCAATTCCATTGTGGGAGATGATGTGCTGTTCCAGGCCTGTAATATCCTCGCCGTTAAACCAGATTCGGCCGTGGGTAGGCTTCAATTCCCCGTTTATCAGCTTGAACAGGGTACTTTTCCCAGCCCCGTTCGGACCGATGATGGATTGGATCTCGTTTTTCTCGAGATGAAAATCGACATTGGAAACGGCGGTCAGGCCGCCAAATTTTTTGGTCAGGTTTTCAGTTTTCAGAATTTCCAATTCCCTTACCCCCTTTTCATGCCTGCCTCTTTGTACTGATCAGTCCAATGGCGAATCGTTCCCCAGATTCCCTGAGGAAAAAACAAAACACATAGAACAAAAATGGGGCCCAGGACGATCATCCAGTACTGGGTAAAACCGCTGATAATGTCTTCGAGATAAAGAAAAGCCCCGGCGCCGATAAAAGGACCGAAAAAGGTCCCTGGTCCCCCCAATAAGGTCATCAACAGGATTTTCCCCGAAGTTTCCCAGTAGAGTTGTTCCAGGCCTACAAAATGTATGTAAAGCGTGTGCAGGGCTCCGGCGAGTCCAGAGAATGTTCCGGATAAAATAAAGGAGAGCCATTTAATCTGGTTCGTGTTGTACCCCAAAGCTTTGGCTCTTTTTTCATTTTCCCTTATTCCTTGGAGCACTTTTCCAAAAGGAGATTCGAGGATCCGGTTTAAAAGCAGAAGGGAAACCACGACGCAGGCCCAAACGAAGAAATAAAAGCGAAGCGGCGTGTAAATATTGAGGGAAAACAACCCCGGAATTTCCAGGGGCGGGTGGGGAATATTCCTCAACCCCGGCTCCCCGCCGGTTAGGGATTCCCAGATGCTGGCCGTAAAATAAAGCATCTGGGCAAAGGCCATAGTAAGGAGGGCAAAGTAGATTCCCCGCCGTCGCAGGCAAAAAAAACCAATAACGGTTGCACCGATGCAAGAAACGAGTACTCCCGCACCAATACCTGCCAGGAGAGAACAGTGCGTCCGAATTAAAACGATCCCGGTGGTGTAGGCGCCCAAACCGAAATAAGCCGCATGGCCGAAGGAAAGTAACCCAGTGTAGCCGTATAAGATATTATACCCTAAGGCCAGAAGTCCCCAAATAATCATCTGAGTCGCCAAAGCTTCGTAAGGCAAAAGGAAAGGGATAATTGCTAAAACGATGATGATCATCAAAGCTGAATGATCGGAAACCCATTGGAAAAAAATTTTCAATCGAGATTCTATGAACATGAATGAATTTCCTTGTTCACTATTCTAACAGCCCGGATATTCCAAACAAGCCACTGGGCTTGATTAATAGGACTACTGCCATGGCAATAAAGATAACGATATTGGACATCTCCGGCCTGAATAACGAAGTTAAACTGACGACCTGGCCCAGGAGCAACCCGCTGATCACCGCGCCTTTTAAACTCCCCATCCCGCCAATGACGGTCACCACAAAACACTCTACGAGCATGGCAACTCCCATTTCCGGGTAAACCCCACGCATGGGGGCAGCCAGAATTCCGGCCAGACCCGCTAGACCGGTTCCGATTCCAAACACCATGAGCCAAATCTTGGAAATATCAATTCCCAAAACCCGCACCATTTCACTATCCCGAGTTCCTCCACGGATGATCAACCCCACATTGGTTTTTTCCAAAAATAGCCATAAAGAAAAAATTATGACGGCCGTTACGAGGATTACAAAAATTCGATAAAGGGGGAAAGAAAATAGATTAAAAAAGTTTACGCTTTGCTGAAGGAACACCGGGGCATTAAATGGATACCCAGTCGTCCCAAATAGAATCCGAATTGCTTCGATCATGGTCAAAGATATACCGAAAGTGAGCAATAGAGGGTAGTCTGGATTTAAGCCATAAAGGCGACGAACCAATAAATACTCGATGGCCATGCCGACGGCTCCGGTAACCAAGGGGACTATCATTAAGCCCACCCAGAAGTTCCCGAAATATCCCATACATAAGAGAGCTACGTAAGCTCCCCACATATAAAAGGCGCCATGCGCAAAATTGACGACAGTCAACAAACCAAAGATTAAAGAGAGTCCGATGGCCAATAAAATAAAGATCATCCCCAAGACTACGCCGGTAAAAATTTGAAATATCAGCATATTAACGGGTATCCCGAACATCAGTATCCACTCTCTTATTTTTAGATTTTCAGGGTTGGGGAAAATTCCCATCTTCCCCAACCCATCCCTCTCCATCGTGGTCGGGGGAGGGATGGATGAGGAAGAATTGTAACGAATCAATGACTCAGGCCATTTAAGGGTTATTTAAGCTGTCGGCTGAGAGGAATACCCTCCTGCAAGCCAAGTTCCTGGGCAGAACGTTCCATCCCATCAGAAGCTTTCACGGTATCTATAACCTTGAAAACATCCCATTCTTCAGTCTTCTCCTTACCAGTTTTAGATTGGAGGACAAACATGTCCTGGATCGACCGGTGATCCCAGGCTCTCATCCACTGTTTGCCCTTATAATGGTCGTAGGTATACCCTTCGAGGGCGAGAATGACTTTCTTCGTATCCATGCCACCCGCCTTCTCTACTGCGGTAAGCAGCCCTCTTACTCCACTATAAGCATACCCCGACATATCCGTGGGCGGTCTTCCCCATCGTTTTCTATAATTGGTCACAAACGTTTTCGCTGTGGGAATCGTCTTCTCCAATCCCCAATAGAAGGTTGCTCCCCCAATCATGCCTTCATAAGGTTCATCCCCGGCTGCTATTCTCGAGGTAATTACGATAAGGGGGGCAACGACTTTCATTTTCTTCTTCAGGCCAAATTCATGGACCTGCTTTACCGAATTGAGTTGGTCTTTTCCAAAATTGCAAAGGAGCAGCACTTCAGGTTCGGCAGCCAAAATCTTGGGGAAATAAGTGGTATAATCCGTGGCTCCCGTGGGATGATTGATTAAACCGACCTCGGTACATCCCATCTCCTTGCCGATTCGTCTGAAGCCTTCGGTAGTCTGCCATCCGAATCCATAATTGGCTGCCAGAATGAACCATTTCTTCCCCAGGTTTTGGGCCGTCCAACGGCCTACGGCTTGCGTAATGATGTGTAGGTTAGTCGCCTCGGAGAAGGTATAAGGACTGACATCTTTAGCCATAGTGATTTCGTTCGAGGCGCTGGTTGACATAAAAATGGTTTGAACTATTTTGCATTGCTCATTCATGGCCAATTGGGTATGCGCCCCGATAGACCCGGCCATCATGTGAATCTTGTCCCTCTCTAAAAGTTCCTTCGCTCGCCGAGCGCTTTCTTCGGGCTGCAATTTATCGTCCCGGACCAGGAGTTCAATCTTTCTTCCTAAAACCCCACCCCGAGCATCGAACTCTTCCACAGCCAGGGTCGCTCCGGCCTCCTGATCCCTCGCTTCCGTTCCAAACGGTCCGGTCAATGGCTGGATAAAACCGATTTTAATTGGCTCTTTCGTTTGGCCCCAGGAAACTTGCGAGTTGGAAAGGCCTCCCAAAGCCGCCGCGCCGCCCATAGCTCCCATAGTTTTTAAGAAACCCCTACGCGTGATTTTTTTGCTGGATATCATACCTATCACCTCCTGTTTTTAGTCCAAACCGCTCTATAAAACCCCCCTTATCTATCTCGCATCACCCCCCCTCTTTAGGGAATAAACACGGATCAAAAAACAACATGGGAATCGCTATTCATCACTTCCCCGGCATTCGAACAGACACCGATCTCACCAAGGTCAACGACTTGATAAATCCTTAAGGAGAAGAATTGGTTCTGGTAGATTCCTCAAGAAAAGAGGGAAGTAGGCCCCAACTTTATCCATTTATTTTTCTTGGTTTACATCTATTCATGCTATAGTTACACAAAAAGATTCCGCAAGACATTCGGATGTGCTGAAAAACCTTTACAGCGGAACCTTTGAACGCTCCCCTGGTGAGTCTCTAGACACTTTTCAAAGGTCACACCTGGTGGCATGGAACGTTATCCATAACGCATCAAGAAGAACCACTTTGTAAAGGTTTGGAAGCATACCTGACTGCCTATTCAATGCAACATCAAAGTTAACTATCTATCTGCAAATTCTCAAAATCGAATATTGCTCGGAGCATATAGACTTTCCCACATCCATAATGGGGAAATTTTTTTGCCCGAATTGTCACCCCCCTGACCCCCATTATTTAAAAGGAATGGCACGAAAAGAATAATTTTACCTCTGAACACGTGGGGCCAAGGTGTTTAAATATCCCATTTCCATTTTTATTTTGTCTCTCGCTTCTTTTAATCGATCGAGGGACTTTTGGATGGATTCCTCATCGGGTATATCAATGACCGTTCCTGCCGCACTCAGTGCCGCCTCGATTTCTCCGCTCTCGTTGAAAATGGGAACCGCAAGGCAACGAATATTTTTTTCATGTTCCGCATTGTCGATGGCATAGCCGCGGACTCGCACCGCTTCAAGCTCGGCCATTAAACCCTCGGTGGTACAAATCGTATGGGGGGTATATCTTTGCAGGCCATGAGCATCGATCACCTTTTGAACGGTTTCCTTCGAGGAGAAGGCGAGAAGCGTCTTCCCCTGCGAAGTGCAATGAGCCGGAAGAGACCCGCCGACCTGGCAGGACATTTTAATCAATCGGTTGGGCTCGCTTTTTTGGATAACAATTACGTTGGTGCCATCCAGGATTCCTAAATGGGCGGTTAACCCGAAGCTCTGGGAAAGATCTTTCATAAAGGGGGTTGCTACATTGATCAGTTGATATTCTTTGGAGATGCGATGACCCAGAATGAATATATTTAATCCTAACTCATACCGTCCTCTTTCATCCTTCTTCAAATACCCATTGTCGTGAAGAGTGGAAAGAACCCGGTACAGAGTCGATTTGTTGAATCCTAGAATTTTTTGAATGTCGCCGAAGGATAAACTGGGCTGATCCTTGAAAAGGTTCAAAATATCCAGGGCCCTCTGAATCGTTGAGGAATGATACTCTACCTTCATTTTTTTACCGGATTACGAAATTGAATGAAAAAGCTAAATTATGTTTCAATAGATGAAACAGAGATTTATTTTTTAAATAATTTCCTGTTTAAATTGAATTTTTTTGTCAAAAATTTCAAATAATGAAATCGTGTTTTAGAAATAATAGAAATTTTCGCCTTTTTTGTCAATAGAAAATATGATTTCTCGATGAAGACCCTCCATTTGACAGGTTTTCTACCCTGTCTATCATTCAATCCCTGCCAGACGTTTGGCACAATTCTTTTTATAGTTGATATCCGATTCCCTAAAGATCGTGAGCCGGTGGGCTGCCGGCGAACCTCCTCCATGAATATCGGAGATCGTATCCGCACTCTCCATCGCCATCTTCTCAATCAGCCGCAACATCTTGATCCTCTTTTCCACAGGCACACCTGTAGCGCCCTTCAGATACTTCTTCAAAAGCTCACCAATCTCAGGGTTCTCAAAATCCCTGTCCGATGGGAGATCTGCCACATATCCGCCTGCGATATCGACCATCAGACGCACGGCCTCAGCCATCTCCTTCCCCTCATGGATCTTTGAAGCATTGGCGAGGATGGGATCGATGAAATAGGTCCCCGAAGGCTCCTTCTTTCCTTCATAGGAGGCCGCCAAACTGCAACCGTAAAGGGTCTCCGCCATATGGATCATATCGATGACCTTCTCTTTGTGGTGGCTCACCTTTGCCGTTCCGCTGTAATCCATCATCAGCAGGGCCGCACCGGTCATGGCATCGATCTTTCCCGATTTGCAGCCGCCGTGGGATTGACGGTGAAAGGCAGAGAAGCGGCTCACCATCTCTGCCGCAAATTCAACTTCCCTGAACATGAAAACCCGGTCCCATGGCACCAGTACCTCGTCAAAGATGAGTGTCGGACAGTATTTGCTATACCGGATATTGCCGCAATCCACCCCTTCGATCTCACGGGTATCCATGGAGTTTCTGCCCACTACGTGAATGAGCCCTTCCGTATCCGAAGGAATAGCAAAGGCTAAAGCATAGTCCTCATCCCCTTTTCCCATCGCTCTTGTGGGAAGGACAATGATTTCATGAGAACTCAAAGACCCTGTCTGATGAACCTTTGCCCCTCTCACGATAATCCCTTCTTTCGTTTGGCCGACGACGCGGAGATACATATCTTTGTCGGGCTGCTCGTGGGGGCTCAAACTCCGGTCCCCTTTGACGTCGGTGACGCTGGCATTTCCGGTCAGGTCATTCTTCTGTACGTGCTTCAGAAAGTCCATGAAACGATCGTAGTAATGGGTCCCATACTTCTTATCGATGTCGTACGTCACGATCGAAAGGGTACATAGGCAGTCCAGACCCGTGCACCGCTGATGGCATGTCCCTACATATCCGCCCAGGGCACGGTTAATCTTGACCCGAGCCACCAGATCCTCAATCGATTGCGGTGGCAGGGTGAACCGATTGATCGGTTCTTTTGTGAAAGGTGAGATTGTGGTGATGAGATCCTTATATTTTTCGTTACTAGCCAGCTCATACGTTGCACCCGTAGCGTTGATCCCTGCGCGAATCCTCGGGTTATCTACCACATTCTCTATCCTCTCACCAAACATGTAGGCCGTCGGTTTCAACTTCCTCAGACTTTTAAGGTACTCTTCGAATGTTTTGATAGCCATGTCTTTCCTCCCTTATTTAAAAAATCACAGAGCGCATAGGGCATAGCGTAAGGAGTAATTTCAGATTTTATTTTTTCAATCAACTATCAGCTATTAGCTATCTGCTATCCGCTTACTGCCTACTGCTTACTGCCTACTGCCTTCAGGAAATAAGTTCCAGTCCTCTTCTAAAAGCATTGAGATTCAGTGTCGTCGCCTTCTTCGGGACGCTGACCTCAATGGCCTTCTCCATCGATTCCACAGAGAGAAGGCCTGTCTTTTTGATGAGGGCCCCTAAGATGATCAGATTCGCCACAACGATATTACCCATCTCCTTATCTGCAATACTTGTAGCGGGGATGGTGAGAATTTCATAATCCCCTGGTTTGGCTCCCTTCACCATATCCGAATCGATCACCAATAACCCTTTAGGCTTAATGCTTCCGATATATTTGGGAAGGGCATCCTCAGCCAGGACAATCAGGATATCCGGCTTCCTCACCTGGGGATCGGAAACGGGTTCTTCGGAGATAATGACCTCTGCCCTCGCAGAGCCACCCCTTAGCTCTGAGCTGTAAGATTGGGTCTGAACCGCCTTCTTGCCATCGAACAGGGTGGCTGCAGTGCCCAGCAGAATACCCGATAAGACAACTCCCTGGCCGCCCACTCCTCCAATGAGTATCTCTGTGCGACTCATTCGACTCCTCCTTGCGCTTTACTCTGCATCTTCTTAACCTCCTCCAACATCTCCGGTTTCTCCATGTCGACCAACTCTCCGACCACGATCCTGTCCTTCAACTCCTCCTCTGAGAGTTTAGCTGCCTCTTTCGGTGAGATGGATCTCTTCTTATAATCCTCCAACATCTGAACCGCACTGCCTACTCCTGTCTTTCTTCCAAACTGGATCGGGCATTGGGAGAAAACCTCGATGAAGGCAAACCCCTTCTTCTGTATTGCCTTCTTGATGGAGTTGGTCAACTGCCGCGGATGGGCCGCGGTCCAGCAAGCGACGAAGGAGGCCCCTGCGGCCATGACCAGCTTGGAGATGTTGAATGTGTTTTCAACCGTACCGTAGGGTGTGGTCGTTGTCTTGATCCCCATGGGTGTCGTCGGAGCGGCCTGCCCCCCGGTCATGCCGTAAATTCCGTTATTGACGCAGATGACCACCATCTCAATGTTCCTTCGGGCATTCTGAATCAGGTGATTTCCACCGATAGCCACGAGATCTCCATCTCCGCTCACCACCATGACCTTTTTATCGGGAAGCCCCATCTTGATTCCAAAGGCAAAGGCGATCGGCCTTCCATGGGTGGTATGAAGCACATCGGCATTGAAAAAGGGACTGGGAATCCATGCGGCACAGCCAATTCCTGAGACGAAGACAAAATCGTCCAGATCCATGCCGAGTCCATCGATGGCGCGAAGAATGGCTTGGGCGACGATTCCGTCTCCGCATCCCGGACAGAAGGTCGTGTGGGTAACCGAAGGTCTTATAAACCGGTGAAAGGGATGGACAAGTTCATTCATTTTGCAACCTCCCGAATCTTCCTTAAAATATCCTCTGGATCCTGAATCTGTCCGACGAGTCTCGGAGCCAAAAATGAGACTTCGGAAAAATGAGCTGCCTCAGCCTTGATGTAGGGATAGATCTGGCCCAGATTGTTTTCTAACACAATGACGTGCTTTGTCCTCCTGGCCATCTTCTCGATCTCTTCCTCTGGAAAGGGCCAGACGGTAATGAGTCGAAGCGTCCCAACAGGAATCCCCTCTTTTCTTGCCTGAGAGGCAGCCATCGCCGCTGCTCGGGCCACAGCTCCATAGGAAACGAGCACAATCTCCGCACCCTCGTACTCACGCTCCACTAAGGTGATCTCGTCTTTATGTCTAAGGATTTTATTGCTCAACTTCCGGATAAAGTTGTCCAATACAGAGATATCGATCAAGTTTCTTTTGCCAAACTCGTCGTGGCATGAACTGGTCACATGGGCTTTAAATCCCTTCCCAAAGACCGGCATTGGAGCCACATTCTCATCGAGAAACCCTTTAATGCTTTGGGGATCCGTCCCGGGCTCAGGAATCTTTCGGTACTCCGTTTTGATCTTTTCAGGCTCTGGAATGGTCACTTCCTCTCGCATATGCCCTACAAAAGCGTCAGAGAGAATGAAGACCGGGGTTCGATATCTCTCGGCATAATTGAAGGCAATAATTGTATGATCGAACATCTCCTGAGGGGAAGAAGGGCAGAGGGCGATAATCTCATAATCTCCGTGAGAACCTCTTTTTGCCTGAACCATATCTCCCTGAACTCCGACGGTGGGCATCCCTGTTGTCGGAGCCCCTCTCTGGACATTGACAATGACGCACGGGGTCTCGACACCAATGGCAAAACCGATATTTTCCAGCATCAGGCTGATCCCAGGACCAGAGGTAACAGTCATCGACTTCTTGCCAGCCCAGGAGGCGCCGATGACTGCGGCAATCGCACTGATTTCATCCTCCATCTGGAAAAATCCGCCTCCGACCTGAGGCAACCTTTCCGCCAAACGGTTGGCGATCTCCGTGGCCGGCGTAATCGGGTAGCCTGCTGTGAACTCGCATCCGGCAGCAATGGCTCCCTCCGCACAGGCTACATTGCCCATCATGAAATATCTTCCTGTCAGAACACGTTTCCCATTCATTTCTTTGCTCTCCTCCGCAACTTTTCCCCTGATACAACGATGGCTAAATCAGGACAGAAGATCATGCAGTTTTCGCACTGAGTACACTGATCTTCGTTCACCACCTCGGGTAGCTTGTATCCTTTCTGATTCAATGTCTCGGAGGGTTTAAAGACCTCCTTTGGACAGACATAAATGCATATCCCGCATTCATCGACACCCTTACATAACTCATGATAAATTCTTAAATCAGCCAACTCTCTTCTCCTTTCATGGTCCTTTGGTCAGGGTTAAGGCTAAAAAGCCAGTTTGGTTTAGGGTTAAACGGAAAATTGTTTAACGGTGACGATGCTCGTATCGAAGCAAGAAGCTTGAAAATAGAAGCTCGAGTATCCAGCGTCGGGAAACGGGACTCGATACGAGCTTCGACAACGATAACCCTCAAAGATTTTTAGCTGCAACCACAGGGTTCACCGGATGAACCGGAGCCTTTCCTTCCAGAACACGGATGACATCTTCAGCTACTAAACTCATCCTCCTCAGAGCCTCATCTGTATGGGCCGCCATGTGAGGTGTTCCGATGAAATTTTCCAGTTGAAGCAAAGGATGATCCTTTGGAGCGGGTTCGACTTCGTAGACATCCGATGCGGCCCCTGCAATCCTGCCCTCTTTCAGTACGGAATAGAGGGATTTTTCATCCCAGATAGGTCCTCTTGCGAGATTGATGATGTACGCAGAAGGTTTCATCAGCCCAAACTCCCTCTCTTTGAGTAGACCTTTCGTTTCGGGCAGCATTGGAAGGTTGATAGATATATAATCGGATTGAGATAAGACCTCTTCCAAACTCACCTTCACTGCTTGGATCTCTTTCTCCACTTTTTCATATTGAATAGCATCGTAATAGAGGACCCTCATGTCAAATCCTTTGTGGCCAATTCGGCCGATCGCCCTACCAATCTTCCCAAAACCGAGAATCCCAATTGTTTTTCCATGAAGTTCTCTGCCTATATATTGATAGCGTGCTTCAAATCGGCCTTCATGAAGAGCTATATCCGCTTTTTTAAGCATCTTTGAAAGCATCAGGGCCAAGCCGAAGAAGTGTTCAGCAACAGAGGTATCGTTGGCATCCGGTGTATTCACCACCCATATCCCCTTTTCCGTAGCTGCCTCCAGATCGATATTCTCCACACCTACACCGTGTCTACCAATCACCTTGAGTTTGGCAGCAGAGTCCATCAGGATCCGGCTCACCTTTCCATTGGCTCGGATGACGATCCCATCCATCTCCCTCACTTCTTTGATCAATGAAACCTCTTCGAAAGAACGAGCGAAAAAAATCTCTGCCTTCTCCCTCAGAAGATCCTTTCCAGCTTCGTGCATGTCCTCGTAGAGCAAAATGCTAAAGTCTTTCATATGAATCCTTTACTCCCTCCTGCCTTTTCAAAGGCATTCCTTTCAACTGAGACATATAACTATCTTTAGAGAAGGTAAGGTGTTTGACAATCAGTTTTTCAAATTGGGATAGATTCCTATCTTCAATGGCCCGAATCATCTCGCGATGCTCAAGGATGGACTGTTCGATTCGGTGAGGGAGTGACCAGGCGTTAAATCGGACGATATGGGCTTTTGTACGAAGGAAATCGATCATCTCAGAGAGGTATCTGTTCCGAGAGATCTTAAAAAGGGTCCGGTGAAATTCCGAATCCTTCTCGATCATCTGGTGTGTTTTCTTGCGAAGATTTCTTTCCACCTCTTTGGAGAGCCTCTTTAACTCTTGAATCTCTTTCTCGGTGATATGCTTTAACACCAGTCGGGCCGCTATTCTTTCTAATTCGGCCCGAACAAAATAGATCTCCTCAACCTCCTCCACAGTCAAGTCGGCTACCATCGCTCCTCGATAGGGAGTGGTTCGGATGAGCCCCTTTGCCTCCAGCTTTTTCAAGGCCTCCCGGATCACCGTACGGCTGACTCCAAACTTTGTAATGAGGTCCATTTCGATCAGGCGCTCCCTCGGCTTAAATTGGCCTGAAAGAATGGCCTCCTCGATTTCCTTGGTGACCCTTATTGAATTAACACTTGACATAATATTTGAGTTATGATAATTTGGACAAAATTTTAATACAATAATGTATACAATTTTTATAAAATCGTGTCAAGCTTTATTCTTTATTAAGCACGTCACTTAAGATTTCCGTTCATGTCTTAGTTGAAAGAGAAAAATTTGAATGGTCAAATCTACTTATAAACTGAACTCTTGCACTTTTTAGGCCCATAATTGTTCAAGATAACTGTCGAGAATATTTTGCTTAAATTGAATTTTCATATTTTTCAGCGTTAAAGTGATGTTTTCTAACAGCATG
>Ga0315294_10002907_pt1 | contig 18614 bp, 23 predicted proteins | sample YL17G13_40_MG_FD_203626 | JGI IMG/M metagenome (GOLD analysis project Ga0315294, IMG submission 203626) | Sediment microbial communities from Yellowstone Lake, YNP, Wyoming, USA - YL17G13_40 | ecosystem: Environmental > Aquatic > Freshwater > Lake > Sediment | place: USA: Wyoming | collected...
GCAGAATCCCTGGCGGTCTGTGACCTTGCCTCCATCGACTGAGCCCTTGCCGCCGCGCTCGTCAAAGCCGATGAGCTTTGGCCTTGGAGGACTCCGCCTATGAAGACAAGCCGGGGGTTGCCCATTGTGGTTCCGACGTATGCGAACGAGCCGCCGACGGCCCCAAGCATCCCCCCAATCATGATGGGGGACATTCCGACGAGCACGTATGCTGCCATGGCTGCGATTTGCATCGCCTGCTGCTCGAAGACGGTTGGTGCTTTCAGTGACGCTTCAGCCAAGGCGACGGTCAGGACTACGAACACCGACATTGGGACGCTGAGGAATATCCACGTCAGCGTCTGCTTCATGAGCTTGTTCCCAAGGCCTTTGAGGAACTCGAAAGACTGGCAGAACATCGTGAACGGGAATAGCATCCCGAAGACTAGGACCAGTTCGTATCGGATGAATACGACGAGATAGGGTAGGAGCACGAGGGAGAATATCATGCAGATTATAGGCCCTAGAAGCGCTCCCCCGACGCCTGTGAGCAATGCGACGATTACCAGGAGCCCAAGGGTTGCGGTCGCGCCACCTGTCGCTGAACCCATGTTTTTCATTGGGTCCCAGGTAAGCTTCCCAGCCGGGTCTGGAATTAGCTTGGTCCTGAGTATCTGGTCTGCGACGAAGTTGTTCATCTTGATTAGCATGTCGAAGAAGACGAGGGAGAGGCTGCATGCTATCATGCCTATGATGAGCTTAATCAGCTGGTTTTTCGTATGAGCCCTTATGCTCGCTGAGGACGCACCGTAGATGAAATAGATGCCTGTAAGCAGGATTAGGAAGACGTAAAGCGGGATGAGGATTGAAAAGATGATTGGCGCCATTTGCTGGATGACCCTGTGGCTTGAGTCCAGCCCTCTTCCGAGGAGTCCATACATGAACACCCCCGTGTACGCCCTCATGCCGTCTTTCATCGGCGAGCCGGCGGCGCTCGCTGCGGCTCCGCCTGTGCCGGTTATTTTTGAACCGGATGCAGGAGTGACTATTACCCCGCTTTTCGACATTGGGTCAGACGGACCCTGCCCGCATGCAGGGGATATGAGAGAGACTATGAGGACTATCGCGAGTACTGGGGTCAAAAAACCTTTTGGGAGGTTACCGGCCATACCAGTATTATTTTAGAATTATGGTATATTAAGGGCTTTCAGGGCCTAATCTGACCAATTCCGGAAGCCGGCCATATGCTCCGATGGTTCCTTCCTTGATGACGACCACGCCCCTAACGCCCCCTATCTTCTTCACCGCTTCCAACGCTGGTTCGATATCAGATTCGAGGAACACCAGGTTCCCAATCGCCGAGGCTGCTGCATCAGCCAATGCGGGAGAATCAGCCACGACTGTCGTAGAATCCGATTTCCCGAGGCTGATGGACGGGCCTACGGACGCCGAAGACGTGCATATCCCGCAGGGTGTCTCCTCAGGCCTAAGCATGAAACCGAACTTTTCAGAGAGTATTGACGGGCCCGCGTATATGCTCACCAGCTTCATCCCAGAGGCTTTGACGAAGACGTCCCCTCCGTTGTCGACAATGACATCCGCTGCACCCTCGGAAACGATGCTTTTCCCGATCAATTCAGCGAATGCGCCGGCAACAGAAGCCATCGGACCGACTCCGCAGGCAGAAGCAACTTCGGCCATCAGCCTCACAACCTCAGGGGCGCCGTCTTCGACGCTTACAGGCTCATATGAGGCCTTGAACATGGGATTCCGGTTGATGTATGCAACCAAGAGTGTATACTGCCTGACAAGCTCATCCAACGCGGCGGAACGGCAGTCTATGTCAGAGGCGATATTAAGATGTGTCTCCCCATAGTCGAGGGTGAACGAGTGGCCGCCGGGTTTAGCTGCCATCTTTCTCAACCCTTCAGCTTCAACGCCCTTGTCGGGCAGGCTTCGACGCATGCCTTGCAGAGGATGCATTCGTCGCCGTCCAGTTCCATGCGCCAGTCCTTGATTTGGATTGCCTTGGTCGGGCAGACGCCATAGCATGCGCAACAGTCGACGCAGCGGTCCTTGTCCTTTACGATGTTTCCTTCGAGGACTTCCACGTCCACGCCCCCGCCTTTTAGGTAATCCAGGATTTTCTTCTCGGCTTTTGCGTCGCCTGATACCGTGATTACGAGATGCTCGGTAGAGTATTCAACGTCGGCGGTCAGTATGTTCACAAGGACGCCGGTCTTCAGTATGGCCTCCGATAGGATGGGCTTCTTCGCCGCGTCTGCCGAATATTTCAGGAGATACTTTTTCATCTTGTAATCCTCCCGTACGCCCGGTTGATGTCCGAGAGCGTGATTATGCCTATGAGCTTGCCATCGTTGTCGACTACCGGAGTCGAGTTGAATCCGAACCTCTCGAGCCTTCTTGACACCTCGTCGATCGGCTCCTTCGGTTTCGAGGTCACGACCTTCGAGGTCATCACGTCCGAAAGCTTCCTCTTCTTCAAGGCTACCGCACGCGTGAAATCCAGCGAGGTTACGATGCCCACCACCCTGTTTTCCGGGTCGACAATCGGTATCTGGTCCACGCCCTCCCCCACCATCAGCTTCGACACCTTCTCGATGGAGTCCTTGTATGAGGCAGTGTATACCCTCTTCGTCATGATTTCCGCGACACGCGGCACCTTCGAGCGGACCATCATCGGCTTGAACTTCCGCTCCGATGCGAGAGGCTCGACCTCCTGCGGGAAGAAGAACCGCTTTTCGGCTATCCATTTTCCGAGCTCGTCCATTATGTCGTACGCTAGTTTGAAGCTGGAGAGCGGGGCTGCCTTTATGCATGCGCCGTTCAACTCAACCTTCCCGGACAAAAGCTCGCTGTACCTCACCTTCTTGATTACCGGCCTCTCCCTTCTTGCGACTCCGTAGTCCAGGAGGTTGGTCTCGATTCTGTCGTTCGTGATGGCCGTGCTTTTCGCAAGCTCCTCGTCGAGTATCGGAATCGGTATGCCAAGTCCGACCATCAGGCTCGTCCCGTACTCCGGTATCGTAGCGCCCTTCAGGTATTTGGTGTCCATCCCCCTGAGGTCGGCCTTCACTGCGATGTTGCCGAAGCCTGTCCGGGGGGAATGTTGAGTCCCCTCGCCCACAATCCTTCCTTCGACGCCGGAGAGGAAAATCTTCGTCCCGAATCCGATTGTCCTGTAGCTCGGGTCGTTGATGAGGGGGCTTATCCCCCCCGTTCCTGCGAAGTTGATGTTTCCGCATCTCGGGAGGAGTGTCCCCATATATGTCCTCAGCCTCCTGTCCGAAGTGTTGACTGCGGCATTGTATCTCTGGTAGGCGTTTCTCGGATTGAAGAGGTATGCCTGGTTAAGGTCCTCGAGGGTTATGGTAGTCTCAAGCCTACGTGTGGGATAACAGTCCGTTCCGTATGATGTCGACCTGACATGGACCTCCTTGCCTGCGACAAGGTCTTCGATGACGTGGCCGCCGCCGTATTCGAAGCCCCGGTCCTGCGAGAGCTCGGTTGCGCCGATGTAGCAGTCCACAGCCGCAAGGCCCCCGTACGCTTCGACTTCGTTCAGCCACACCTTTTGCATCTTGATAGGCGGGTCGCTGTGGCCGAAGTTGATGAATGCCCCTGAGCTGCACATCGACCCGAACGTGCCGGTCGTTACGACGTCCACTTCACGTGCTGCCTTGGAAGGGCCTTTTTCCTCCACAATCTCGGGCATTTCATCGGCCCTTACCACTACCGCTTCGCCTTTTTTGATTTTTTCGTTGATTTCGGCGATTGACTTGGCCATGAGATACAACTGCCATATTCGTATATAAATACTTTACCCATATATTTATGCATATTTGCATAAATATTTCATTTCAGCATAAATGGGGGCTATATATACAAAAATGAATAACAATATGCAAGAACGCATATAGGGGTGTTGTTTTGCAGCTTCCGCCGATTACGGAGATAGGCAAGCTTCGCAAGAGGCTTGGCCTTACGCAGACCCAGCTTGCCGACAGGGCGAAGGTGAGCCAGAGCCTTGTAGCAAGGCTTGAGGCAGGGACCGTCGACCCCAGGTACAGCAAAGTGGCGAAGATATTCTCAGCCCTTGACGACCTGAAGGGCAAAGAGGTGACAGCCAGGCAGATTATGACCACCGAGGTCGTCGGCATACAAAATACCGCCTCTATCGAATACGCGGTAAGCAAGATGAAGAAGTACAACGTCTCACAGATGCCGGTATTGGACGGGGATAACGTATTGGGGTCCTTCTCGGAAAGGTCGATATTAGACCTCATATCCCGTGGATTCGACGCCAAATCATTCTCCAAAGAGGAGGTAAAGGGGCATATGGAGGACGCATTCCCAACCGTCAAACCTGACACCCCCCTCACGCTCGTGTCAGCCCTACTCGAACACAACACCGCAGTCCTAGTCCAGGAACACGGCAAAAACACAGGTATAATTACGAAAGCCGACCTCCTGAAGATGGTACACAGGTAATCAATTGACCGACGAGTTCAACTGGTCAAGCTGCTTCCCAATCTGCCTGAGCTTCGAAGTCACCTCAGGCGGCAGGTCATATAGGAGTAGGCTGCCTATCTCAGTCTTTATGGCATTGAAAACCTCCATGTTCCCAGGCTGCGAAAGCGCAGCCTTAACCGCATCAGAAGCCGAGAGGGTAGGCTCTTTGGAACCGGTGGAGTTAGGAACAATGGATTCCACAACCTGACCAATGGGAGCCATGGGTTGGATTGGTTGGGCGCTAACCTGCGTGACAGGAGCCGTAGACGCCATATTAAGATGCTGCTGCCCGTTCTCCATCTTTGCCATCCACTTCAGATGGCGCTCTATCGAGGCGCGCTTTTCAGAGGGCACGCTGCTGCTCATGCCCTTCACCCAGGATGAAGCCCCTGGCAGGCCCTGCCCTCCGTTCTGACCGTTCATAGAGGCGCCTGAATTCGCATCCTTCATCAGACGGTCAAAAAAGCTGGCATATGATTTCCCACCCCCCTTAGACGATGAACCTCCGAAAAGCCCCATAGTGCTCTGGGAGCTATTATGAGCCGATTCTGAAGCGGTTTCAGGCGCAGCCTGAACGCCTTTGTTCCTGACAACCAGAGTATCAGATTGGAATTGGGTTCCCCGGGTCTCATTATACAGTCGCCTGGACTTTATCTCATCAGCCACATGCCGGGGGTCGCTCCTGCCCCATGAACTGAATTTTGACCTACCATTATCTTTATCTCTCATCTAGAACAACCTCTGGTTTTTACACCAGCCAACCAGTCTACTGTTTAGTTATGCAAATATGCATTAAAAAACCTGTCGGTTGCCGGTGTGACATCATCTTTTGCCTTAAGCGGGGGTATATATGCATCACTAGTTATTATCTGTGACAATGCCAGCCGTTGCCGAGAAAATACTGGGAAAACATGCGAAAACCGAAACACCAGAGGAGATAGGCATCACCATGGACCAGACCCTCACGCAGGATGCGACAGGCACGATGGCATACCTAGAGTTCGAGGCGCTCAAGATACCAAAGGTGAGGACGAAGCTCTCAGTAAGCTACGTCGACCACAACACCCTCCAGACCGACTACATGAACGCGGACGACCACAGATACCTTGAGACGGTCGCATCAAAATACGGGATACTCTTCTCAAAGCCGGGAAACGGCATCTGCCACCAGGTGCACCTTGAGCGTTTCGCAAAGCCGGGGGAGACGCTCCTCGGCTCAGACAGCCACACCCCGACGGCCGGTGGAATCGGAATGCTATCAATCGGCGCAGGCGGCCTTGACGTCGCACTCGCGATGGCAGGCGAGCCCTACACAATAAAAAAGCCGAAAATCGTGGGGGTAAGACTGACGGGGAAACTGAAGCCATGGGTGTCGGCGAAGGACGTCATACTAGAGCTTCTCTTGAGGATGGGGGTCGAAGGATGCATGGGAAAAATCATCGAATACTACGGCCCTGGCGTGAAGACGTTGTCGGTTCCCGAGCGTGCGACGGTAACAAACATGGGAGCGGAATTGGGGGCGACAACATCTCTATTCCCAAGCGACGCCGAGACGAAGAGTTTCTTGGTCGCACAAGGCAGGGGCAAAGACTGGGTGAGGCTTGAAGCGGACAACGACGCCGAGTACTCAGAGGTCATCGAGATTGAACTGGGAAACGTCGAACCGCTGATTGCGAAACCGCACAGCCCGGGGAACGTCGCGAAGGTCGGCGAAATAGAGGGGTTGAGGGTAGACCAGGTCTGCATCGGCTCATGCACCAACTCCAGCCTCAAGGACATGTTGAAAGCGGCGGCAGTCCTTGACGGGAAGACCGTCCACCCGGATGTCAGCTTGACCGTGTCGCCGGGTTCGCGGCAGGTGCTTGCGATGTTGGCGGAAAACGGCGCGCTTGCGAAGATTGTCAGGTCTGGTGCGAGAATCCTTGAGTGCGCATGCGGTCCCTGCATCGGCATGGGCCAGGCACCGGTTAGCGGCGGAGTGTCGGTGAGGACCTTCAACAGGAACTTCGAGGGCAGAAGCGGCACGAAAGACGCGAGCGTATATCTGACGTCGGTCGAGACTGCGGTTGCCGCGGCGTTGAGCGGACGCCTCATGGACCCGAGAAAACTCGGAAAGTATCCGAAGGTCAAGTTGCCTGCCAAATACAGAATCGACGATTCGATGGTGTTAAAACCGCACGGAGGCGAAGTCGTGAGGGGGCCGAACATCAAGCCGCTGCCCGCCAACATGCCGATGCCCAAGAATCTGGCAGGGGAGGTCCTGCTCAAGGTCGGCGACGACATAACGACCGACCATATCATGCCTGCCGGGCCGAAGGTGCTGCCCCTCCGAAGCAACATACCTGCCATAAGCGAATACGTGTTCTCGGCCGTCGACCCGACGTTTGCGAAGAGGGCTAGGGATAGGGGAGGCGGATTCATCGTAGGAGGCCTGAACTACGGCCAGGGAAGCTCCAGGGAGCACGCAGCCCTGGCTCCGATGTACCTCGGCGTAAAAGCCGTAATCGCCAAGTCTTTCGCTAGAATCCACAAGGCGAACCTCGTCAACTTCGGCATAATGCCGCTGGAATTCGCGGACCCAGCCGACTACGATGGCATAAGGCAGGGAGACAGTGTGGAGATGGAGGACACCGCCAAAAAGCTCGAAAAATGCAGGTTCGCCGTAAGAATCGCAGGAAAAGACGTCGAAGTCGGCCATGGTATGGTTGAGAGGGAGATTAGGATTCTAAAGGCCGGCGGGCTTCTGAATTTCGCGGGGAAAAGATGACGCATGCGGTCACCCTGATTCCCGGCGACGGCATCGGCCCTGAGGTGGCGGATGCTGCGAGAAGGTGCATAGACGCGACCGGCGTGAAAATCGAGTGGGACGTCCAGTCGGCCGGGGCTGAAGTCTTCGAGAAGGAAGGCGACCCGCTGCCCAAGCGAGTGCTTCATTCAATCAGGAAGAACAAGGTCGCCTTGAAGGCGCCGGTGACGACGCCGCTCGGCAAAGGGTTCAGGAGCGTGAACGTCCGCCTGAGGCAGGACCTGGATTTGTTCGCATGCGTGCGGCCGTGCAGGACCATGGAAGGGATTGCAAATGCTGTCAAGGGAATGGATATAGTCATAATACGCGAAAACACGGAAGACCTGTATGCCCAAATAGAGTACGAGGCATGCAAAGAGGGGGCGAAGAGGCTCATAAAGTTCATCAGAGAGACGACGGGGAAAGAAGTCCGTGCCGACTCCGGGATAAGCATCAAGCCGATATCAAAGCATGCCTCGGCGCGAATCGCCGAGTTCGCCTTCGACTACGCCGAAAAACACGGCCGCGGCAAGGTGACTTCAGCGACGAAGTCGAACATCATGAAGTTCTCGGACGGGCTTTTCATGGAGGCTGCCGGCGATGTTGCGAAGAAGCATCCGAAGACGTCCTATGAGCACGTGCTTGTGGATGCGCTCTGCATGAAGCTGGTCCAGAATCCGCGCCAGTTCGACGTCCTCGTCCTCCCCAACCTGTACGGCGACATCGTATCGGATTTGTGCGCAGGACTTTCGGGAGGCCTTGGCATAGCGCCGGGGGCGAACATCGGCGACGGGTACGCCGTGTTCGAGGCAGTGCACGGAAGCGCCCCGGACATAGCAGGGAAAGGCATCGCTAACCCGACAGCGCTCGTACTGAGCGGGGCCTTGATGCTTGAGCACCTGGGCGAAGAGAAGGCGGCGGCGAAGCTGAGAGGTGCGGTTGAGTCGGTAATAGCCGACTGCAAACACGTGACGCCCGACCTGAATCCGAAAGGCGGCGTAACCACTGAGGGGATGGTTGATGCGTTGATTACGTCCATGCAGCAGGTTTATTAACACTTGTCGTTAATGGTTTTTCATGGGCGATTACGACAGTGAACTGTACAATACGGCGAACCAGACCTACAATGAGGTCGTCAACATATATGAGCTCTTGAAGGACTTGAACAAGAACGTGAGGGACCTTGTTGTCGAGATTAAGGGGTTGAGGGGCGACCTGAGGACGCAATAAGTCCGCTTAGTCCTCTTTGACGACGAAGCCTAATCTTAAGCTTCATCTCAGACGCCTCACGTGCTTCTTCTTCAGAGCCTCAAGCTCCTTCTTCGTAGGCATGGTCGGGCCTATATAAGCCAGGCACTCCTGCCGGATGATATCGCCTCTGCGCACGCTCCTCACGAGGTAGAAGTACTGCCTGCCTTTGATGGTTTTCCTGCGCACGTACATTTTCTCACTTTCCGAGTTCCTTCGACCTTTTCGTCGCCGCGGACACGGCCTTTTCCACAGCCTTCGCAACTTTTAGTTCGTCGAATACCTTCAAGCCCTCGGCCGTGGTGCCCTTCGGGCTTTTCACTTCGTCTATGAGCGCCGTTGGGGTTTTTTTTGTCGTGATTACCATGTCTACCGCGCCCCTGAACGTCTGGAGCGTTAGGTTCAGTGAGGCGTTGGCGGAAAGGCCTTCCTTTACGCCCGCATTCGTGAACGCGTCGATGAGGTAGTAGACGTACGCGGGGCCTGAGCCTGAGAGGCCTGTGACGGCGTCCATCTGGCGCTCATCCATCCTGTATGCGACGCCTATGGAGTTGAGCAGGCTTCCGACGAACACCGCATCCTCCTCGGTGGCGCGCCTGCCGAGACAGTATGCGCCGGCAAGCTCGTAGATTACGGCCGGGGTGTTGGGCATCACCCTGATGACCCTCGCCTCCTTCAGCTTCGACTCAATCCTCTTCGTCGAATAGCCCGCAGCGATTGATATGATGAGCCTTGAGCCTGAGATGTCGCGTATCTCATCCAGGACGTCTTCCATGTCCTGGGATTTCACGCAGAGGAATACGGCCTCCGACTTTTCCACAACTTCGAACGCGGAGTATTCCGAGGTCACGTTGAATCTCCGGGCAGCCTTGGGATTCTTGTCGTAGACCCTGATTTCAGCCGGGTTTAGGAGATTTTTGGATAGGAAGCCTTCAAGGAGGGCTCCGCCCATCCTACCTGCGCCGATAAACCCTACCCGTACCATCGGATTATATTGTGTGGGCAAGGATAAAAAACCAGGATTTTATTCAATCCCATTTCTTGGTGAGGCGCCGGTGGGTGAATTTCCGCTTCACATAATCGCCGACCACGTTCCCCTTGCCTTTCAAAATCCACTTGTGCGTGACAAGGCCTTCAAGCCCGACCGGACCCCTTGCGTGTATCTTGCCTGTGCTTATGCCGACTTCCGCCCCGAGGCCGTACCTGAACCCGTCTGCGAACCTTGTTGACGCATTCCACATCACAGAGGAGCTGTCGACGGTGTCTATGAAATACCTCCCCGCCTGCTCGTCTTCTGTGACTATGGCGTCCGTATGGCCTGAGCCGTATTTGTTTATCCTCTCCGTCGCCTCCTTCACGCCCGAGACGATTTTGACGTTTACTGCGAGGTCGTTGTATTCGGTCGACCAGTCGCCTTCGGCCGCCTTCTCAAGCTCTGGGACTATCTTCTGGGCTTCCTCGTCCCCCTTCCCCTTGACGCCGGCTGCCGCGTACCTTTCCCATATCATAGGGAGGAACCTCTTCGCAATCTTCTTGTCGACAAGCAGGGTCTCCACCGCGTTGCAGACCGCAGGATACTGGCATTTGGCGTCAAACGCGATACTTACGGCCTTTTCCATGTCCGCGTCCGCGTCTATGAAGACATGGCAGACTCCGGCGGCATGGCCGAGGACGGGTATCCTCGTGTTATCCTTGATGAACCTGACGAATTCGTTCGAGCCCCGCGGTATAAGGAGGTGTATGTAGTCGTCAAGTTTTAAGAGCTCGCCCACCTCAGCCCTGCTTTCAACAAGCTGGACCCAACCGTCTGGGAGGCCTTCGTCTTCTGTAACGGTCTTTATGAGGGCATACAGCATCCTGTTCGTGTGTTTCGCCTCGCTCCCGCCCTTCAATACGACGGCGTTCCCGCTTTTCAGGCAGAGGCAGCTTATCTGCACCAGGGCGTCAGGCCTTGCCTCGAAGATTGCGCCGATTACGCCGATTGGGACTGTGACCTTGTAGACTTCCAAGTCCCTGTCCAACTCCATCGCATACAGGGTCTCGCCGACGGGGTCGCTTTGCCTGACAAGGCTTTTTATCCCCTCGATCATGGAATCGACCTTCTCATCAGAAAGTTCGAGACGCTTCACCAACGCCTTCGGCATGCCTTTAGACTCGTTCAAATCCAACGCGTTCGCGTCGAGAATCTCGGCCCTCCGCTCGTCCAAGACCTCGGCCACCCTGTCCAAGGACCGGTTTCTAAGGTCAGTCGACGACTTCCCAAGCTCGTAGGAAGCTGCCTTGGCCTCCTTCACCTTCTCAAGAGTCGAAACCATACGGTAGGATATGGATGGACGCGGATAAAAAAAAGAAAAAGCCGATATAATGACGATTTAGACTATTTTAGGGCAGTTCATATCTTGAGGGATTTGTCCTGTGCGTATTTGACCCGGTTTTTCAGGGCAGTCTCCGCCTTCCCAAGCTCATACCCGATGTAGGCTGCGTGATCCAGCTGAGTGACGAGGTGGTTGCCGAGTATGGTCCGGTAGATGGTTTCTGCATTGTTGCCTTTGAAGACCTTGTTGATTTTACCGGACACAATCCTCTTCCCGGTGCCAGGGTCTTTGACGACGTTCGTATAGTGTTCGACGACTATGTTGCGGTGCGCGTCGTCAAGGTGTATGTAGAAGAAGCCTCCAGGGTCCTCCGAGAACGGGACATAGTTCTTTTCCATGGGCGACGCACCCCATCAACTAAAGCGAACAAGCGCTTAAAAACACGTTGGCAAAACGCATCCTGGACGAACGACGGCCGTATGAGGACTTCGGCGCCTAGGCCTCCAACCTGTCCCTGGCTGAGACCATGTTTTTCAGCTTCGCCTGCGCGACTTCGACATCGAGGTTCCTCAAGCCGCAGTCTGGGTTGAACATGAGCTGCGTCGGCTCTGTATGTTTGAGCGCCGTTCTCATCCTGGATTCGATTTCAGCCGGGGATTCGGCTTTGTTGACGTCGCTTCTTACGACGCCGACGCCTAGGACCTGTTTGTAGTCCACGTCTTTCACGGCTTCCCAGAGCTTTGGGTTGGCCGCGAACTCGTGCTCGAGGTAGTCCACCTTGTATTCGACGAGCTTTGCGAATATCTTTGACACGTCGCCGCAGACGTGAAGCATCCTCGGCGACTTCACGGACGATAGAACCGTCTCAACGAGCCGCCGACCATATTCCGGGTAGTCGACCGAGAAGAACGGCTCGTCGACCTGGACGTAGTCGACCACGTCGTCGACCTCGGAAGCCGCCTTGGCAAGGCCTTCCGCGTATGCGAACGCCAGGTCTTCGACACTCTTGTAGTGGCGGTCTACGCTGCTTTTCGCAAGCGTGTATGGGCCGGTCATTATGCCTTTGAGCTCGACCTCTTCCGGCAGGAGCTCCCTTACTTTTTTCTGGTCTTCGACAAACGGCGAGCCAGTGTATTCTATCTCCCGTATCACCACCGGCCTGTCTTCGATGACCACCCCTGAGAAGTTCCTAGCGAAGAGTTTGACGAAGTCGCCGCGCGTCTGGCCGTCTGAGACTATGTCTATTCTCGCCTTCACCTGGGCTTCGACCGCCTGCCTGAGCGAGTCTGATACCGCGTCAGTCTTCACGCCGTCATGGTATCCGCGGACGTACCTTCCCCCTTCCAACCTGACAGGGAAGCTGCCGATGACTGTAGTGGGTATCATTTCAGCGCGTGATACGGGTGTTTTTCCGAGACCTTCAGCCCGAAGTAGTCTACCGCGCCTTCGGCCATGAGCTTGTCAGCGAATGCAATCGACGGGAAAATCCTCCCGCATGATGAGACTGGGCCGTAGACTATGAAGTCTCCGCAGTACATCGGCACCATTGAGTTGGCGGCCGCGTCGGCGCATCTATAGGCCTCATCGTCGGTCTTCCGCAGGTCCTTCATCCACCCCCAGCTTTCCAGGGTGTTGTGTATCGAACACCCTGTCGGAAGGCCGAACTGGCTTTTGAAGACAGGGATGGCACGCAGTGTCTCGGCGCTCATGCTCCCGAAAGGCGTTGCCCCGGTGTCAAGGAGGAGCTTCTCAATCCCCGAATCCTTTGCGACCTCTAGGAGGCCTTTCCCGGGGACGGACAGCATTCCGGCGCCTGTGACGAGCATGTCGACCCTTCCGTCGACGCCCATGTCCCGCGGATTGTAGCCCAGGACTATGGCAGCCTCGGGCGTGTGTTTCCGAAGCGCATCAAGCTCCTCGAGGGTGAGGCCGAGGTTCAGTGAGTTGTAGATGACCCTGTCCAAGGCGCCGACCTTCGAGAGGTATTCGAGCGTCTTCGCCCTCACGTGTGCGTCGGAGCTGTCGATTGCGAACGGCCTGTCGGTGGCTGCAAGCACTGCGTCGATTTCTTGTTCTACGTATTTCTCATCCTTTACGTAGACGTCAAGAATTCCGGGGACGGCGGTTTGAGAGCTGATTTTCTCCTGAGCCGCTATGAGCTCCCTTGCACGTGCGAAGGCAGGCCCGTCCAATACCTTAAACTCCCGCCCGTAGAAGACGGTCCCAAAAAGCACCGTCGGATTTTCGCCTGGTTGCCCGCCGAACCTTATGCCTTTGACGTCGACGACGGTCTGCTCCTTCATCAATGTGAACATCAGCCTGCCTCCGGCGCATGCGATATGACGCCATACAGGTCAACGTCGATTCTCGAATGCAGCGAGAAGTCGCTGTGGAAGACTGCTACGACCCTGTCGTGCGGTACCTGCTCCACGAACAGGGGTTGCCCGAATGAGCCTGGATTTTTCCTAGCACAGTCGTCAATGGCCTTGACCACGGTGTAGGCATCGGCGATATCGATCAAGTCCACGACCTCCACCTGGGATTGGAACCTCTCGATAGCCTCCCTCGGAAGGTTCTCGATAAAGGGTATGGCGCTTTTCGCGCCTATGACCCGGTTGTTTCCGTCGATGCCGTTCCTCTTGAGGTTGATGAGCGAATCACCGCTCCTGTGGCCACGCACCTCCGTCCCGCAGACGATGAGGAACCTGATGTTCGGGTTGGATACGACGTTGGCGACCACTTTTTCGACGCCGAGGTTCTCGGTCTTCATGCCCCCGTACAAGGCGACCTTGTCGGAAGGCAATGCTAACTCCTCGCTCAATGTGACCACCGCAACGCACGCCTTCGGATTACCTGGGACGAAATGCCCTCCCCACGGATAAAGGCTCCCGCTCATCAGAAGATATTAAACCTACCGTTTTATTAAGCCAGCATCCTCCAAGGAGACTGCGATAATGAGGGTAAGACCCAATCCCGGGAACCAGATATCGCCCGTATGGAAGTAGAGTGAGACCATGAAAAACGCAGCCACAAGCCGGTCTATGATGAAATCCAGCCGTTCCCCCGTCTTCGTCACAGTGCCTGTCACCCTTGCCATAGTGCCGTCCAACACATCCAAGAGGATGTATGAGGCTACGAAGACAGCGGCAAGGACCGGCTGCCGGTAGAGGAAGAACACGCCCAAGAGCCCAGATGGGAGGGAAAGCACGGTGAAATGGATGGGGTGGACGCCGAATTTGCGCAGGCGACATAGCGGCGGCGCCATGAACCTGTCGATATAGCCTTTGGCAATCCTGAGCCTTTTATAGGGCATAAGTTTAATACTGGCAGACTATAACTAATATGCTTGCGGAACTCGTCAGACACTACGGCCTGCCAGGCCTTTTCATCTCATCCTTCATAGGCTCGACCATTTTCGTCCCGTTCTCGGCGGAGGTGGGTGTGCTGGCGCTCGCCGTTGCCGGGGTGGACAAGCTTGCTATACTCACCGTCGCCACAGCAGGCTCGGTCGCAGGAACCCTCGTGAACTACTACATAGGGTACAAGGGAATCGGATTTGCCGGCAGATACGTGAAAAAGGAGGAGATTTCCAAAGCGGAACACACGATGAACAGGTATGGGTGGCTAGGTCTGTTCGGCGTTCTTGTGATACCGATGCCGCTACCGGTCGACCCGCTCACCATCCTCTGCGGCGCCGGAAAAATGGACGTGCGGATATTCATCGCGACCGTCGCAGCCGCCAAAGCGGTGAAATACGCCATAGTGCTCGGACTCGTAACGCTCGTATTCTAAGGAGCGGATGGTCAGTACGGCAGGAAGTGTATCTCGCACCTGCTCATCTTCGAGTAGAATTCCAAGTCCGGGACCTTCTGCCTCGCGGTGTAGAACAGCTGGTCGAGGCCGAACCATGTGGCGAACCAGCCGCCGGGCTCCATGATCGAGAGCAGCAGGTAGTAGAAGAACCTGAATCCCGCAGGTTCCATCGACTGGAGGTAGGTGGCGACCATCATCATCGCGACTCCGACAAGCACCATCAGACCCCCCGTCCTCCTGATTCCCGTTACTTCGGCGACCGTCATGCTGTGGTGTTTCCTGAAGTGCTCATGCAGCCTCTTCTTGATGACATCCTCCAGCTTAGGGTCCCGTATTCCGGAGGGGATGAGGAATTTGAGGTCGATTGTCCCGCTCGTCTTCTCCCTTGCCGCCTTCTTCGACTCGTTCAGGAAATCGTCCGATAGGGCGCGCTCAGAATACGGCCGGGGGTCGAAATCGCTGAATATGTCGTCGTATGCGTCCAGCCAGAGGCTGATTTCACTCATCTGCAGGAGCTTATGCCTCGCATCAACCGACCCGTGCACATGCTGTGGCTCGGACATTGAGACTAAGATTGGAACGCTGGGATAAATACTCATGCTAGGAGGAACCGGATGAAGTCCTCGGGTAAACGGCCTGCTCGTTTGGAGGTATTCCATCTTGCGACCTTGTCTTCGTATTCCCCTAAAGCCTTCAGCCCAGACTCAAGGAGTGACGCGTCAGCCGGGGGTTGTACGTTCCTGCACAGGTTTGAACGGCATAATTCCCCGTGAAGGGTGCGCGGATAAAGCCTGCAGAGGAGGGGGTGTTTGCCGTGGAGGCCGCAGCGGAAACCGCCTTCTTGGCTTGAGGCAAGGACGCACAAGCCGTCTTCCCTCCTCTTGAGGACCATGTAACAGTAGCCGTCCCCCAAACGCACGTCAGGGAAGCTGCAGAAAACCGAGCCCACCTCAATCCAACCGACCGCATCCGCCAAAGGAAGGCCGCATCCCATCAAGGCCTTGACGTCCCGGCAGGTCAACGGGACGAAAAACCGGCTGCAGCAGCCGGCATCGCAGCCCGAACATGGGTCCACATAGAATACTGATTATTTCGGCTTTTAAGCCTTACTTTCATTTGGGTAACATGGCTCACGAAAAGGAAGGCAGAGGCTGGATGAACGCGATTGTCTCGTTCATGGTGTTGGTTGCTGCCCTGGTGCTCGCATACGTTGCGATAAAGTACCTGACACATACGGACTTCAACTTTGACGCATTACTGTCCGGGAGAAAAGCCACGCAACTACCGTAGCATCGTCTGGAGAAACCGGAACGCCATATAGAGGAGGACGGCTGAGGTAACCGCTTCGCAGGGGCTCATATATTAAACATCAAAACATGAGATAATAAGGCCAGTAAAAAATGCCAACGCTTGACAGGGTACGGGGACCGGGTTCGTTGCTTGGGAGGCAAGAGGGGCAGGAGCCGGCCCCCGGGAGGCTGCAGGGAGCGGGAGGCGGACAAAGCCGGGGGGTGGCGAACCCGCTTGAGGCGTTCAGAAACAACCCGGCACTCATAATAATACCAATCGCAATCATGGTAATCGCAGGCCTAAGCTGCCTGAGCTGCGGGATAATGGTCAGCTCTAAGATGGGCGGAAACGCCACCCAAGCCAACGTCACGGCACAGACGATAGCCTCAACAATTGCGACCATAACGACCACATCCACCACCTCTTCTACGACAACGACGACATCGTCGACGACAACCACGGACAGGAGGGTGACCATAACCACCACATCGACCTCGACGACAGAGTCGGAGACCACGACGACCGCCGACACGAAAAAATGCCAGACCTCAAGCGACTGCGGAGGCGAAAAGGTCTACCTGCGCTGTAAGATAGACAGGGTCGTCGAAGTCACGGAGACCGCCACGTGCAAATTCGAAGACGGCGGCTCATACTGCGTGGCGACCCAGAAGATGAAGACCAAGGAGATATGCACGAAGGGCGAGACGTGCTTCAACCTCACATGCGTCAGAAAGACCGACGTCCCGAAGACAACGACCACGATGCTCACGACCACGACCGTCAAATTCGCGATGCCCACCTCAAGCACGACCACAATAACGATTCCGCCGGCGACAACATGCTTCGGAAGGTCGGGTTCCAACTCGGCAAGAAGCCAGAGCGACTGCGACGGCCTCACATGCGGGGGCGTCAGCGGCGGAGTGACACGTACCTGCCAGTATGTCCCAGGCGACGAAGACACGGGCCACTGCACGTGCAAGTAGACATGACAACCAAGGGTTCGATGGAGGGCGCTCGCGAGGAGACTCCTCTGGGTGGGTTCAACCGGCGGCAGCTCACGGGTTTCGCGCTCTTGGCCGCAGTCGTCCTCTTTGGGATGCTGATAGGCGTCGGCGCCATCAGGGCTGGGGAGACGGCAATAGCCCTCCTCTTCATCCTCTGCCTTGCAACAATCTGGTGGGGGAGGGGGAGCTTCGCGCTGTACCTCTACGACCTCACGAAGGCGAGCGAGCGCGAAATCAACGCAGATTACGTCACTATCCAACGGTCGCTTCCCACATGGGTGTTCATCTCCGCATGCCTGGCTGCAGTCATCTACCATTATACGGTGAATGCTGCCCTGGCATTGGGGTCGGCCTTAATCTATCTTGCTTTCTCTTGGTCGACTAGGAGGGGGCGGATAGCGAAGGCTGCCGGTTTGGCCGCCAAGGATGATGCGCGCTGACCGATGCATGGCGTCGGAGACACCGGCCACAGCTCAGTACTGTTTGAACCTTCCTTCGTAGATGACGCAGCCTTTGCACAGCCGGGGTATGTTTTTCCCCGAGGCGAGCCTGCGTCTGAGGCTCTCGTACCGCCTCCCCCACCATATCGGCTTGAGGCCCTTTTTGACTACGCTGCCGAACGAGAGCGTCCGCGGGTCCGTTATGTTGCAGCACGGCGTCACCTCCCCCTCAACGGTTATGAAACACGACGTCCACGGCCAGTTGCAGGTGTGTGCGACGCCCGTATGCGGCATCTTGAAGGCCAGCCTTTTCCCGGCAATCCTATTGCATTTTCCGTATATCCGGTCGAATTTTTCGTCTGCCCTCTTCCCCCTCCGCCTTTTCGCAAAATCCCTGTTTCCAGCCCAGTACTGCATGTTTTGGACGAGGAGCTCGTCGACTCCGAGTTTCACCGCAAGCCTTGCGAGCTCGGGCAGCGATTCGATGTTTTCCTCCATCGCGACCGCGACGATTCTGATTTTCGTCTTCGACTTCAGCCCGTTCCTTGCCAGGACCAGGCGCCTGATGTTTCCTACGACCTCGTCGAACATGTCTTTTCCGCGTATCCCCAGGTATTCGTCCCGGTAGGGGGTGTCGAGGCTCGCACGTATCTCATCGACGCCGAGCGCAAGAAGACGTTTGGCGGTTTTCCCGTCCATCAGAGTCATGTTTGTGTTGAAGAAGACCACTACCCCCCTCCGTTTCAGATACCCGACCATCTCAACGAACGAGGGATTCAAGAGCGGCTCTCCTATGCCGTGCAATGTTACCCGCTTCAGCTTAGGGAACCGGGCTATGATTCGCCTGAACTCCGCTAGCGTCATCAGCCTCTTTCTCCGGTTGCGCGACTCCGTGTTGCACATGACGCAGTCGAGGTTGCAGTCTATCGTCGGCTCCAGCTGTATCTCCGCCGGCAGCCCGGGTTTAAGGGTGGGGTCCATCAGACACACGGCTGAGCAGTATTCGATAGTCCTCCCCAGTGTTGACGTTGATGTAGTCGCCTTTCAGGTCGAACCATCCGACCGACTTGCCGTCGTTTATCATCGTCTGAACAAGGTCGGTCAGCTCCTTCTCCTTCCTTTGCGGATTGACCGCCGTTGAGTCGATGTAGTCGAAAACGCAAGGCTTGAAAACACAGGTCCCCGTCCCCATGAGGTCGTTGACTAT
>Ga0315294_10002908_pt1 | contig 18612 bp, 13 predicted proteins | sample YL17G13_40_MG_FD_203626 | JGI IMG/M metagenome (GOLD analysis project Ga0315294, IMG submission 203626) | Sediment microbial communities from Yellowstone Lake, YNP, Wyoming, USA - YL17G13_40 | ecosystem: Environmental > Aquatic > Freshwater > Lake > Sediment | place: USA: Wyoming | collected...
CGCCAGGCCTGACTGCCAGAGCGCCAGCACGCGCGTCCCCCCTGTGGTGAGCGCAGTCGAACCATCCCGTGCCATTGCGAACGTCTCGAGTCCCGCCGGCTTCCCCAGAACCTGGTAGGAGAACTCCGCCGGCTCCAGCGCTTCCAGCGCGGTGGCCAGGTTGCGCATCATGTAATAGGCTGCCTGCGGCTGCTCTGGGGAGATGGGGTCAGCGGCAAACGTCCGGCGCATCAGGCTCAAATCCATCGCGTAGTAGGAGTTCCACTGTTCGCAGAAGATTGAGGTCACTCCCAGGGCGGCATGCAATACCGTGAGCCGCGCCACGTATTTCGCCTTCTCTATCTCCGAGCAGACGAACTCACCCCACCAGTTCGGTGGCGCCGGCGGCGGATAACTCGCCCCGTATGACCATTCGGAGCACATGAACTCGCCGTGAAATCCCTTCCCTCGGCACCACGCCTGGAAGGCGCGGATGTCCTCCGCATATGTAAGAACGCGGGGATCCTCCGGATTGGTTTGGTAGAAGGGGTGCCACCCGATGGCATCCACCTCTCGCGCCTGTTCGCAGACCGGCCGCAGGGAGAGCCCCTCCCGCTCCTCCACCGCCAGTTCATCCGGTGACAAGATGCTCATCCTCGGGAGACCCCCACACAGCATCACTTTCGCTTTCGGCGCGACCTCTCGTATGATGGGGATGGCTACTCTCGCTATGGCGAGATACTGCTCAAGGTTTGGCTGCGCCCCGAAGTAACAGCGAACGCCCCACTCGTTCCAGATCTCGAAATAGCGCACCCGGTCGCGAAAATGCGTCACTATGAACCGCACGAATCGTCCCCACGCCTCCAGCGCCTCCGGGGTGGTCGGCGGCAGAGGATTCTCGTAATACCACTCCCATAATTGCGGCAGGTATCGGGTCGGATCCTCCTGGGTATAGAGCCGATTGCCGAAGCCAATGGCCATGACCGTTTCGATGCCGTGCTCCGCCAGCCAGGTGATCGAGGCGTCAGCCTCGGGGTCAACTGACATTACCCCCTTCTCGCGCTCCACCCAGTGCCAGTTGATGGGATCATCATGGTAGCCGACCCGCACCCATTTCACCCCCAGATCCGCCTGCAGCGGCCATAGCCAGCGGTGCACCTCCACGGTCTGGCCGAGAGAATGCTGCGTGGAACTCACCGTCACCCCCGTGCCGCGCGTGGCCAGCGCGACGTTCTCTCCCTTTTCGTCGTAAACCTCCACCTCAGCGATGGAGAAGGAGAACAACCAGTTCTCCACGCGCACCAGCCGACGCCCGGTGATGAGAATCTGCTTGGCGCGCCGCGCCCCGATGTCACAATCGAACTCACGTCGCTCCGGCGTATCGCCGGTCGGCCCCGAAAAAGCGGTCTCCCAGTGCAGACCATCGCAACTTACGGCGATCTTCAGTTCCCCCGGCATGGCCATCCCCACTTCCACCGCGCCGCGGTCAACCTTCATCGAGCCCGCCTCGTTGCCCCGCGGGCCGGGTGGGCGCTTCCGCAGCACGATGCGCGTGATGGTTCGCTCCAGCGGCAAGTCGAGGCGAATCCAGGCCGGCTCGGCATCCGCCTGCGGCTGCGTCCGACTGCACCAGCAGGTCTGCGGATCACCATCAATCAGGTGTATCGCCTCGAGTGGAAGGTAATCCACCACCGGGGAACGCGGCATCCGCGTGGCGTTCACCCCGATCTGGTTCCGGCTGATCTGTTCGCTGGTCTTCAGCGGCAACTTGCGCAACGGCGCATCATTCCCCACCTGCACCCGCGCGTCATCCACCAGGTCCGGGCTCTCGGCCAATACCCAGGTGTACCCGTAACCGCAAATGGGAATCCCCCGGCATTCCGCCCGAACAACCGGCTGGGCGAACACGGAGGGCGAACTGGACGCCTTAGCTGGTTTTCTCATGGCCGTTATGCTCCTCCCGATTTCGAATGATCCTCAGTCCGTGAAGAAGAGCAGCACCGGATAGTCCCGCACGAGGACTCCAGGGATGCGGGTCAATTGGCCTTCTGGCTTCATTTGCAGCGTTTGCTCGGTGCCGTTCAGCGGGTCATAACCCACTCCAGCGCGCGGGTGGCCCTCTATGAGGACGTCGCAGGGAGTCCCCGGGCAGACGTCCTTCGCCAGGCCGGACTGCCAGAGCGCCAGCACGCGCGTCCCCCCTGTGGTGAGCGCAGTCGAACCATCCCGTGCCATTGCGAACGTCTCGAGTCCCGCAGGCTTCCCCAGAACCTGGTAGGAGAACTCCGCCGGCTCCAGCGCTTCCAGCGCGGTGGCCAGGTTCCGCATCACGTAGTAGGCCGCCTGCGGCTGCTCCGGCGAGATGGGGTCGGCGGCGAACGTCCGGCGCATCAGGCTCAAGTCCAGCGGATAGTAGGAACTCCAATTTGTGCAGAAGATCGAGGTGACTCCCAGGGCGACGTGCAACACGGTGAGCCGCGCCACGTACTTGGCCTTCTCCATCTCGGAACAGATGAACTCACCCCACCAGTTCGGCGGCGTCGGAGACGGATAGGTAGCCCCATATCCCCACTCGGAGGCCATGAACTCGCCGTGGAACCCTTTTTCTCGGCAGTAGGCCTGGAAGGCACGGATGTCCTCCGCGTATGTAAGAACGCGGGGCTCCTCCGGGTTGTTTTGGTAGAAGGGGTGCCAACCGAAGACGTCATACTCTCCCGGCTGTTCGCAGACCGGCCGCAGGGAAAGTCCCTCCCGCTCCTCCACTGCCAGTTCCTCCAGTGACAGGACGCTCATCCTCGGGAGACCCCCACACAGCACCACTTTCGCTTTCGGCGCGACCTCTCGTATGATGGGAATGGCTACCCTCGCGATGGCGAGATACTGCTCAAAGTTCGGCTTCGCCCCGAAGTAAATGCGAACGCCCCACTCGTTCCAGATTTCGAAGTAGCGCACCCGGTCGCGAAAATGGTCCACTATGAAGCGCACGAATCGTCCCCACGCCTCCAGCGCCTCAGGGGTGGTCGGCGGCAAGGGATTCTCGTAATACCACTCCCAGAGTTGCGGCAGGTATCGGGTCGGATCCTCCTGGGTATAAAGCCGATTGCCAAAGCCGATGCACATCACGGTCTCGATGGCGTGTTCGGCCAGCCAGGTGATCGCGGCGTCGGTCTCGGGGTCAACTGTCATCACGCCCTTCTCGCGCTCCACCCAGTGCCAGTTGATGGGATCGTCGTGGTAGCCCACCCGCACCCATTTCGCCCCCAGGTCCGCCTGCAGCGGCCACAGCCAGTGATGCGCCTCCATGGTCTGGCCGTGGTGCGTAGAGCTCACCGTCACGCCTGTGCCGCGCGTGGCCAGCGCGACGTTCTCTCCCTTTTCGTCGTAAGCCTCCACCTCAGCGATGGAGAAGGAGAACAACCAGTTCTCCACCCGGACCAGCCGCCGTCCCGTGATGAGAATCTGCTTGGCGCGCCGCGCGCCGATGTCACAAACGAATTCACTCCGCTCGGGCGTATCGCCGGTCGGACCGCAAAAGGCGGTCTCCCAGTGCATCGCATCACAACTGACCGCGATCTTCAGTTCCCCCGGCATGGCCATACCCACTTCCACCGCGCCGCGGTCAATCTTTACCGAGCCCGCCTGGTTGCCCCGCGGGCCGGGTGGGCGCTTCCGCAGCACGATGCGAGTGATTGTTCGCTCCTGCGGGAAGTCGAGGCGAATCCACACCGGCTCGGCATCCGCCTGTGGCTGCGTCCGACTGCACCAGCAGGTCTGCGGATCGCCGTCAATCAGATGTATCGCCTCCAGCGGAAGGTAATCCACCGCCGGGGAGTGCGGCGTGCCTGCGGCGTTCACCCCGATCTGGTTGCGGCTGATCTGTTCGCTGGTCTTCAGCGGCGCCTTGCGCAGCGGCGCATCATTCCCCACCTGCACCCGCGCATCATCCACCAGGTCCGGGCTCTCGGCCAATACCCAGGTGTACCCGTAACCGCGAATCGGAATCCCCTGGCATTCCGCCCGAACAACCGGCTGAGTAAATACGGAGGGCGAACTGGAACGCTTAGTTGCTTTTCTCATGATTGCTTTGCTCCAATCCGGATAATCTGCACTCCCTAGTCTCGGCTAGCATCCTACTCCCCCAGAATCTCTCCCGCAACTCAGGGCTGAACGGTCCCGCAGCCCGTGGGTTTGGCCCTCGACAGCGCCCCGCCTCTCCAACGCCCATGCGGCTTTGACACCACCTCCACTCCGGTGCTAGATTGTGGTTCGACAGGCTCACCACCCTGAGTCCGCCCAGGCTTGGGCGGATCGAAGGACCGCTAAGTTGGTTCTGAGAGAGGCAACAGAACAGGATCGCCAGAGATTCAATGATTTCGTCGCCCGTTTTGAGTCCGGCGATTTGCTCCAATCGTTTGAGTGGGGGGAGTTGAAATCACGCAGCGGTTGGACTCCAATTCGCATCTTCGCAGAGAGCGAAGACACGATAGTCGCCGCCGCTTCCCTCCTCAAGCGGCCGGTTCCCAGGGTCGGACGATCGGTAATCTACGCTCCTAGGGGCCCCGTGCTCGATGCCAGGAACCTTGATCTCCTGATGGAATTCACAGCCCATCTCAAGAACGTCGCCCGCCGGCACAAGGCGGTATTCCTCAAGATAGACCCGCCGGTTCCGGCCTCTGATTCAGCCACCGTAGCCAACCTCCACTCCGTCGGGTTCATCCCGGTGGCCTCGGGAGCCTTCGGCGGGATCCAACCCAAATGCGTGATGCAGCTTCCCCTCGACGAGAGCCTCGACGACCTGATGGCCTCCTTCAAGCCCAAGTGGCGCTACAACATTCGCCTTGCCGAGAGAAAGGGCGTCGTCGTCCACCTGGATTGCGACAAGTCCCACCTCAAACCCTTCTATGCCCTCTTGCAGGAGACCTCCGTGCGAGACCGCTTCCTCGTGCGGGACCTTCGCTACTTCCAAGACATGTGGGACATCCTCGCCCCCGCCGGTTACCTGCGCCTCGTCCTCGCCTACTACCAGGACGCCCCCGTTGCAGGCGCAATAGCCTTCATCTTCGGAGACAAGGCCTGGTATGTCTATGGCGCCTCCTCCAACCAGCACCGGAACGTCATGCCCAACCACCTGGTGCAGTGGTCTTTGATCCGTTGGGCCAAAGAGGCCGGCTGCAAATGCTACGACTTTCGCGGCGTCAGCCCGAAGCGAGGCGATGGCTCCGACGACCACCTCCAGGGGCTCAACCGCTTCAAGGAGGGATTTGGGGCTCACTTGGTAGAGTTCATCGGCGAATATGACCTGGTGCTCTCGCCGGCCTTCTATTGGCTCTGGAACGTCGCCCGCCCCTGGGCGCAGAAAACCTTACTGGCACGAAGGCGAGCCGAAACGGCCGCCCAACTCACCGAGGTCTAGCGATGGAGACAATGGCTCACGACGTCTGGGTAGAGGTTGACCTCGCCGCCCTCAAGCACAATCTCAAGCAGGTCAAGAGCCTCTTGGCCGAGGACGTGAAGATCATAGCCGTCGTCAAGGCCAACGGCTACGGCCATGGCTACGTCCAGCCCTCCCGCGCCTTCCTCGAAGCCGGCGCCCACGGCCTCGCCGTCACCCGTTTCGAGGAAGCCTTGGCCCTGCGCGGCGCCGGCATCCTCGCGCCGGTGCTTCTGCTTGCCCCGATACAGGAGGAAAACATCGAGGCTGCCCTCGACTGCAACCTCGACCTCACCGTCGGCAGCCTGCCCTGCGCCCAGGCCATTAACGCCGCCGCCGAAAGGATTGGAAAGGCGGCCAGGATTCAAGTGAAGGTGGACACCGGCATGGGAAGGCTCGGCCTGCCGCCGCAGGACGTGGCAGCCTTCTTCAAATCCATCCGCGACATGCCCCGCCTCCAGGTGGCAGGCACCTTCACCCACTTCGCCACCGCCGCAGACCGTCCGCCCAAGCTTGGGCGGACCCGCCGCCAACTTCAACGCTTTCAAGCAATCCTGGAGGAACTCCGAGGGCAAAAGATTGACTACGGCCTTGCCCATGCCGCCAACAGCGCCGCCACCATCAGGATGCCCGAATCCCATCTCGACGCCGTTCGCTGCGGCAATGCCCTCTACGGCCTTTACTCCTCCCTCCACGTGCCGCACACACTGGATCTCAAGTCCGCCTGGAAACTCAAGGCCAGGATCTGCGAGATCAAGGAACTTAGCAAAGGCTCCCACGTCGGCTACGGCGCCGAATATCGCACCAGGCGCAAGACGCGGATCGCCGTCATCCCCGTCGGCTACGTGGATGGCTTCACCTTGGCGCCCGAAGGCCCCTTCTATCGCCAAAGCCTCTTCAAGTTCGCCGTGAACAAGTTGCGGCGCCGCCCCTACCTCGAGCTTCACGGACGCAAAGCCCCCGTCATCGGCCGAGTCGCCATGCAAATGACCATTCTTGACGTAACCGACCTCCCCGGCGCGCAGGTGGGGGACGAAGTCATCGTTCCCGCCCTCCGCATACCCTCCAACCCGTTCATCCCTCGGGTTTACCTCGATTCCCCCCAAGAGACCTGAAGATTTGGGCTACGATCCGTCATTCCGACTCCGTCCCGAACTTGCCTGCCCTGATCTCGACGACTGATCGCTGACCACCGGCCACTGATCACCGCGCGGTCGCCACCGTTGACGGCCATCAAACCTCCTGGTAGCATTGAGGCGGCAACCTCAATGTTCCTTCGGCCTGAGGGAGGCAAGGCCGTTACCCCGGAAGCCATCCGGAGAACGGCCGAAATAATCTGGTGGGCGATGCTGGCGTCTTTGGCGGTAGCAGTTGGCCTCGCTTATCTTCTTTATTCGAGGACACTCAGCGGTGCTGGCCATGCCCCCATCGTCCCTCATTACCCCGCCCGACTTGCCTGGCCCTTCTGGCTCGCCGCCGCGTCCAACATCTTCTTCGCTTACAAACTCGATACCCGTCAGCAGAAGAGGATTGAAACCAGGCTGTCCGAAGAACTTGAGGACAGCAACCGTCTCCCTGAACGCGATCTCAGGATCAGCATGTATACCGGTGTCGTCGCAACTGTCATCGGGCTGGCGGCGCTGGGAGAGACAATCGGCTTCTACGGCCTGATCCTGGCCATTCTGGGCGTCCCACCGAGGTCTTGGCTGCCCTTTTTCTTCCTTGCTTTTCTTCACCTGCTTTTCTACAAGTCCAGGCGTGACTCCTATTTCCAGAGCGCGGACGAAAGGGTCAGGGAGATCCTTGCGGGCTACACTCATAGGCAATCCTAGTTCCGGCAGCGGCCGCGGCCAGCGCGCCCTCACCGTGGCGGCCAAGGTCCTGGCCGACGCCGGCTGGGAATTCGACCTCGTCCGAACCGAGGAGGCCGGCCACGCCCGCACGGCTGCCGCCCAGGCCGTCGAGCAAGGTCGCCAAGCCGTGGTCGTGGTGGGGGGAGACGGAACGATAAACGAGGTGGTCAACGCCCTCGCCAACACCTCCGTGGCCATCGGCGTCATCCCCGCCGGAACGGGCAACGTCTTCGCCCGCGAAATGGGAATACCTTACGACCCGAGGCGCGCCTGTCGAATGCTCCTGGCCAGCCGGCCCATTGACGTGGACCTGGGAAGGGCTTTCTTCCTGAGTGGACCTGGAACTGCCGCCTCGCGCTATTTCCTCTGCATGGGCGGCGTCGGCTTTGACGCCAAGGTGGTGCAGGCAATAAGCGCAGGAGCCAAGTCGAGACTGGGAATCTGGGCCTACGTCTTCGCCATCCTCAAGGAGGCGTTCCGCCCACCCATATCCGACCTGACCATACGCCTCAACGGTGAGACGATAGATACCAAGGGATGGTTCTTGCTCGTCGCAAACGCTGCTTATCACGCCTGGCGCTTGAAGATGTGCCCGGGAGCCAGGATGGACGATGGTCTCCTTGACCTCCGTATCTTTACCCATCCGGGCATACCAGGCTACCTGCAACAGATACTCAAGGCCGTCCTTAATCCCCGTTCGCCCGATGCAGGCGTCTTCGTCCGCCGCTTCCGCGAGGTCAGGATAGAGGCTGATCCTCCCCTCCCTGTCCAGCTCGACGGCGATCTCCAGGGCACCACCCCTATTACCTTCGCCGTGGCTCCTCTAGCCCTCCGCCTCCTCGCGCCCAGCCGGCTGACAAGCCCGAAGCGACCCTGAATCGCCATCCTCTCGCCTAGATCAGACCCTCCTTCTCTCCTCCGCTTTGCCGCACGGCTCCCCACGGTTTCCGAAAAGTGGCACCAATATGTTATCCTTTCTTGGCCATGAAACTGCGAAACCGCCTTCCCCTCGCGAACCTGACAATCTCCCCCTGCCGGTAATGACACTTTATCGCACAGCGGTTCCGCTTCATTTTCCGCAGGATACAGGTATCCTAAAGCATGACCACGGAGGTTAGAAAATGTCGAGACGATTCCTGACGGCCGCAGTTGGACTGCCCATAGGCATTCTCCTTCTCTATCTCGGGGACGTCTGGCTCACCGTGGGGGTTTTCCTGCTCGCTCTGGCAGGGCTGGGCGAGTATTTCTCCGCCACCGCGCTCAAGGGCTTGACCCCCTATAAGGTCGTCGCCTATGTTTCTCTTCTGGCCTTTCTGCTCACCGCCCACTTCGCCCGCGGCATTACCGCCGAGGCGCTCCTCGGCTGTCTGGTTGTCTTATTCATCCTCATCTCTCTGGCTGCCCCCGCCTTCAAGGGAGATACCTCCTGGGCGATTGGAAACTCCGCCACCACCCTCACCGCCGTCCTCTATGTGGCCTTCTTCTTCACCTTTTTCGTCATGCTGAGAAACAGGCCGGGCACCCTCAACGCCTTTGCCCCCTTCAACCTCAATCTACCCACGGGGTTTGTCCTGCTTTTCTACGCCCTTGCCATCTCCTGGCTCACCGATACCGGCGCTTTCTTCGTCGGCAGAAGCCTGGGGACGCAAAAACTTGCCCCCAGAGTCAGCCCCAATAAAACCCTCGAGGGCGCCGTGGGCGGCTTCATCGTTGCCCTGCTCGTTGGCGCCTTGCTCGGCACCTGGATGGGTCTTCCGTTCAGACACGCCGTCATTCTTGCCTTCCTCGGCAGCATAGCCGGTCAAGTCGGGGATTTGGCGGAGTCTGCCATCAAGAGAGATGCCGGGATCAAGGATTTCGGCCACCTCTTCCCGGGGCACGGAGGCGTCCTCGACAGGTTCGACAGCCTCCTCTTCAACGCTCCCCTCTTTTACTTCTATGTGAGGCTCGTCGGACTTTGAAGAAGATATCGTCCGCCGTCCGACCCTGGGTCGAAATCTTCCGCTCTTTCAACCGCCACTATTCCTCCGTCAACGGCCAACTCATGGCCGCCGGCATATCCTTCTATGCCCTCTTGTCTCTAATGCCCCTCTTGCTCTTCGCGGTGGCGGTCCTGAGTTACCTCCTCCGCTCCTCCGACCAGGCCGTCGCCTGGATAACCCATTTCATCAACGAATATGTCCCCTCCGTTCCCGACCCCACCGGCCGCCGCATGATTGATGCCCTCGTCATCCGTAGAGACCAACTCGTCACCGGCGGCTTTGGCTTGCTCGCCCTCATGTGGTTCGGCATGCGCCTTTTCGAGACCCTCGGAAGGGCGCTCACCACCATCTGGACCGGAGGCGAGCAGCGTCCTTTCTTCAAGCAGCAACTGGTCGGCCTCCTCACTATGTGGGCAGCCGGTCTCATCTTCTTCCTCTCCCTCGGCCTCTCTTTTCTCCTCGCCTTCATCAAAAAATCCTATTTCCTGAGGGAGATCATCTCTCAGGGCGATTGGACCTTCGTCTGGCAGGTCCTGACCGTCGGCTCTTCCTCTGTCGTCGTCTGCGCCGCAACCTTCCTCGTCTATTGGCTGGTCCCCAAGGCTCACGTCCCCTGGAAGGCGGCCCTGGCCGGAGCAATACCCGCCACCATCATGTGGGAAGTCCTCCGGCAGGGATTTGCCACCTTCGTCACCCATTACAGCCGCCGCTGGGAACTCTACGGCAGCCTCGCCAGCGCCGTCTTGCTCACATTTTGGATCTACTGTGCCGCCACTGTGCTCCTGTTGGGCGCCGCAATCGCCAGAACATACCATGAAAGATTGACCCAAAAAGCCACCCTCCCCCAGCCATCCGATGCTTAGACACGTAAGCAACATGACCAAACAAGACCCCTTGAGACAGCCGCAGCCCGCCCAAAGGGTCGGTAGCCGGCACTTTCTCGGCTATCGCCGGCCCGACGGCCGCGTCGGCGTCAGAAACCACGTCCTGATCCTGCCCACCGTCGTCTGTTCCGCCCACGTCGCCCAGAGGATCGCCCTCGCCGTCCCGGGAACGGCCACCTTCTACCATGCCTACGGCTGCCAGTACGACTTCGAGGACAACCAGAGGGTCACCGAGGTCTTTGCCGACTTCGCCGGCCATCCCAACGTCGGCGCCGCCCTCATTGTCTCCCTCGGTTGCGAGACCGTGAAGGTTGATCAGGTTGCGGAGGCTGCCGCCCGCGCCGGCAAGGCAGTCCAGGTCATAACCATCCAGTCGAAAAAGGGCACCCAGGCCGCCATCGCCGAAGGCATCGGCTGGGCCAACAAGTTTCTTGCCTGTTGCGCCGCCCAGGAAAGGGAAACCTGCTCCCTCGAAGACCTCATCCTCGCCACCGAATGTGGCTCCTCCGATGGCTTCTCCGGACTCTCCGCCAATCCCGCCGTCGGCTTCGCCTCCGACCTGATCATCCGCAACGGCGGCTCGGTCATCCTCTCCGAGACCTCCGAATGTGTCGGCGCGGAACAGTTGATGGCCGCCCGCACCCCCAATGTAAACGTCCGCAAGGCTCTCCTCGCAGCCGTGAATCTGGCTGACCGGCACTTGGCCGCCACCGGCCTCGGAGATCCCTCTCACGTCTCCACCCTGGCTCCAGGCAACATCGCCTCCGGCCTCTCAACCATCGAGGAAAAGTCCCTCGGCTGCATCCACAAGGCCGGCACAACCAATTTCGTCGAAGCCCTCGACTACGGAAGGAGGCCCACCAAGAAAGGCCTCATCTTCATGGACACCCCCGGCTTCGACGTCGAGTCAATCACCGGCATGGTCGCTGGCGGGGCACAAGTGGTCGTCTTCACCACCGGCGGAGGCAGTCCCGTAGGCTGCCCCATCGCCCCCGTCATCAAGGTTTCCTCCAACTCCCAGACCTTCGAAAGGGCCTCCGGCGACATTGACATCAACGCCGGCGCCATCATTGACGGCCTCAAATCCATCGAACAGGTCGGAAACGAAATCCTCGCCGAGATACTCGCCGTCGCCTCCGGCAAACTCACCGCCTCCGAATCCTCCTCCCACTCCGAATTCGCCATAACACAACCGAGTTCGGGGAGGTTGAGATAAGTAAGCCATGGCCTGCACAGCCACGGGGCATGGAGAACCGAGAAGACATATCGGTTATCCAATGGCGTTCAGTCTGGCGAGTCCCGCGGTGCCAGGCCGGAGGTGTGCAACCGATCGCATTCGGGCAGGACGCTTGCAGGCTACTTGAGAGCACGGTAACAGGGCACCTCTCCCTGGGTGGGCGCAACCCTTGAGAGAAGTTCCGAGTGCCTCCAGACGCACGTGGCTCGGCCGACTGGGAGGCACTCCGGCCAGAAATTGCTGGGGCCTCCCACCGCGCCCGATGTGGCCTGCACAAACCGTGGAGAAGAACCGCCCAAGACAGTAGCTAATGGCGGAACGACGCGCTACGGGGCGGCATACTGATGCAGGACTTCGTCGATCAGTTGGGCAAAGGCTTTACTATCGCTGGAAGAAGGCTTCGAACAGTAGAAATCGACGCGGTTCAGCCGCCTGGCGAAGTGGCGCTGAAACTGGTGAGAGGTGGAGCCGAGGGAGCCGAGGGAGTATACTGTTTTGTCATCCCTGAGAATGAGCAAACCCCTGTCCTCGTCCCTCAGCGGGGTCACGATGCTGGGCACTGGGACCTCAGGCAATGAACGGCCGGACCGTACTATTGCTCGCAGCAGTGGCTCCCAAGCATGCCAATCAGACAGGTGCGGCTTGTACAGCGGTGAAACGTCCTCGAGACGGAAAGTTGTGGGCAACTGTACAAAACCACTTCCCCACTTGGACGGGTCATCCAGGGTTTCCCGTAGCTGTTGGGCCATCTTCTTCGCGCCGGTGACCACAGAGTCCATCTCGTCCGCGCGGCTATCCAACAACTCCAAGAACCACTTCGTGTAGGTCTGGTCATTCATCTGCGCGACGAACTGGCCCAGAATCTCCTCGTCGGATCCGCACGAAGCGTGCGCTGCCTGCGCAACTTCATTGCGGAGCCCTTCCTCGCCAATCGCTTCTCCAAGCAACCAGAATACCACTACGTAGGTCCCTTCCAGGGCTCTTACCTCTTCGTGGAAGTACACGTATGAGTAGAGAAGCAGACGCAGCCACAAGAACCGCAAGACTTCTCCCAAATACTTTTCTTCCACGCAGAGCACAAAGTCTTCGGCCCCATCGACTCCCGTCAAGCCGCGAAGCGTCAGTGACTCGATAAGAGTTGTGAGAAACTGCCCATAATCCGCCTCGGTCCACGGTAGCAACCCGATCCTGATGGCATCCCGCAGCACAAAGTCTAGCCTGTCTATGTCCAGTGCTCCCGAGAGGAGTTGCCTCTTGAATGTATGGGGCTTGAAGCCATTGGCCCCAAGCTCCTTGGGCAGAGTTTCCGCCGCCTCGGGCCGCAAAAGCCACTCTATGGCGCAAGTGAGCTGGTCCGGAAAACCTGCGCTGTCACACGCCTGCCTGACAAGCCTTAGGGATATCTCTTTGTGGGTAGGAGCCTTAAGAGGCGAGCCGAGGAAGGCGCGCTCCGTCGCGTGCGACAAAGGGTAGTGTCCAATATCATGCAGTAAAGCTGCGCCCATCAGCGCCTCAATGTCAAAATTGGTGACCGGCCCATGTGTCTTGAGCCGTTCCATGACCTGAGAGCAAACCAGTGTGGCCCCACAAGAGTGTTCAAATCTAGAGTGATCGGCTCCGCCGACCAGAAAGGGAAGCAATCCTAGCTGACGCACGCTCTTCAGACGCTCGGCCAAATTGGACGCCAGAACCTTGCCCAGCTGTGACGGCAACGAACCCGCAAATCCCTCTGAAGGTCCCCAAAGGAGCTCTCGGCTCAACAGGGCCCCCTAATCTCCGGTCCCGTCGGGCAGCCTTGGAATCTCGTCCTGCGGGCCCGGGTGCGCCAAAGTCCACTTGCCTTCCCCATTCTTTAGGTGAAACTTGACTTCGGAAATCACGTTGGCCCCCTGCGACCTGTCCCCCACCACCTTGCCCCCTCGCCGCTCCGGTCTGTCCGTGGCCTCTAGCTCAAGGTTCAGCTGCTCAAACGCGGTGCCAGCGGCGTCTCTCATTTCCCCGCAGCCCTCGACGTACTTCTGTCCAGCCTGCTGCAAATCCCTCGCATCTACGGCAAGACCCGTGAAGCACAAATCAATGGCATCCACCCCCGCTCTGACTAGGTTGCACACTTTCTTCAGGACCGTCTCTGCGACTCGTTCCGCCGTCCCGCCCTTCATGGGCCCATTACACACAAAAGTTGCAACGGTCACCACCCTACGATCTTCCCTCCTCAGCTCCCAATCCCTGACGCCTAGGACGACCTGTGCCTCGCCAGTGGAGCTACGCCCCCAATCCGCGATTTCATCCGCAGCTACCAGGCAGGGCAAACGATGCGAGACAGCATCGCGAAGCTCAGGGGGCAGCTTACCCATCCCAAAGTCGTGATAGAGAATGAGAGTGGCCGCCACAAGCGCCTTATGCAACTCGTCCACCGACAATCCTACCAACTGCAGCCTGCTAGGAACCAAGCTCGCGAAGGGTCTTTGCCCGAGAAGGGGCCTGAGCGCAGCCTTCAGATACAGACTCGCCGATATGAACGCGTGAGACCCGGGAAATGGACGACCGGCTATGCAGTCAGGCAGGCACCGGACGAACTGATGGGAGAGCAAGCAGGCAATTTCGCTCGAAGGGCTCAGATCATCACCGGTCCCGCACAGCGACATACGATTAAGCCAAAAGTAAATTCCCGACGCCAGAACCGGTAAGATGTCAAACTCGATGTCAACCGGGGCACCAGCCCCGGTCAGTTCCTCGAAAATCTGTGAGTATGGGTCCGCAATGTCTTTGCGAAGGAAATAACCGAGGTGCTGCGACAGAAACCCTATGTCGTGAAGCAGGGCCGCCTGGAGCAGTTCGCCACTGTTGGGGTCGGTAGCGTAGCTCAATAAGAAGACCCTAACTGTGTGCAGCGTATGGTCACGGCAGAAAGCTTCGTGGGCCGCTAACGCCTGTTTCTCAAGTCTGGAAAACGGCTGCCATGGGCTCCCAAGATTGTAGCTTTGCGCCACGCTTGTGAGTAGTTCGAGTCCGCTGCGGGCTTTCTGATCCACCGTCTCCGCAACAGCCCACTCCCTTGCCACCTTGTCGATTGCCAACTTCCCAATGCTAACGCTGCCCCCGCCCGCGCGCCGTGCAGACTCGTAGGCCTTGTAATCAGCAATCGCCACTTCGGGGAGAATGACCCCGATATCCCTAGCCTCGCGAGGCACTATCATGATGGCTACCTCTCACCATGATAGCACCCACGGTCTCCTTTTTCAAGCTCAGCCCTCTGCCGGACCCCGGCCTGAGACAGCGCAGTTCCAACCACCCCAGCCCTGCGCACCGGACGCTCAGACCCCCCTGTCCACCAGTCGCCTTCTCCTTCACCCGGCGATACCCGCTCTTCTTCCCCGACCCGCACCCCCGCACAGGTCCGCGAGTGCATTGCCGGAAGCGGACAGATCCGCCATGGCATCGTCGGAGAATGTCCTTTGACCTGAAGTCCCTCAAGCCCAAAGCCTCAGGACTCCTGACTTGAAACTTGAAACTTTCAACTTGAAACTTTCGGCCTCGAAACTCGAAACTCTCTTTCTCGAAACTGCGCCGCTAGCCGCGCTTTAGCACAATCTCAGTTATCTCCGGCCTCGAGAGGAAGCGGAACGGCACGTTCGAAACGCCAATCCCCCGATTGATGTAGATTTTCGTGCCCTTAAGGTCGGCAAAGCCGCGGTAAATCGGCGGATTCGGAGGGCGGGTCCAGACCAGGCGGGTCACCAACGGAAGCCAAACCTGCCCGCCATGAGTATGGCCGGACAAAACCAGTGCCACTCCTTCTTTCGCCGCCTCGGTCCAAATCGAGGCGCTGTGCGACAGAAGGATCGTCGGCTCTCCTCTGTATCCCTTGTTTGCGGCGTCGAGCAAGGTAAACCGGGTGAACCCTGCCGGCTGGATGCAGTAGGGCACTCCTAGCAGCCAGATTCGCGCTCCGCCCACCTCGATGGGTGCAGCCTCATTTTCGAGGAACGTCACCCCGCTCGGCCCCATCCTCTCCCGCAGGTAGGCCCGGGTACGGGGAAAGCCCTGATCCCAATTCCCCCAGACGACGTATGCGCCGTGTTTCGAGCGAAGGAGGGAAAAGAAGGGAGGCGCCTGTGTCTTCCCTCCGTTGGGATTGCTCATCAGGTCTCCGGTGACGACGACTACGTCCGGCTGAAGTTGGTTGGTCATCGCGGCGACCCGGCGAAAAAAGGAAGGAAGATTAACCTTCGCCCGGGAAAAATGGAAATCGGAGAGTTGGACTATGCGAAAGCCATCGAATTGTTCAGGCAGACCCGCTATCGGCACCTCAACCCTGGTCACCTGCACCCAATTCGGCTCGATGAAGCCCGCATAAATCAACAGCAGCGCGAGGATGGTCATCTCGAGGACTCCAACTTTGCGCAGGAAAACCCTTCTCACTATCCTGCGCAACGCCGTCAAGGCTCTTGCTCTGGTTGCAGCCACCGGCCCTACTTGACGGGCAGATAGCGCCTGGGAAGTTCCGCCCCCACCGTGTAGTTAAGCCGGCCGAGCCGCACCGCCTGGTAGATGTTTATCTTGAAATCCGGGCAGACGGAGAAGAGCATATAGACTTCCGCTGCGTCCATCCCGTAGTCATTCACCAGCCAGTCAAGCAGGTTGGTGGCGGCCATCTCCATCGCCCCTTCCAGGGGACGGAAGCAGTAAAGGGCCACCAGCGAGTCCGGCTTCTCCAGCCTCAGGAAAGGGATCCGCCTCCCCTTTATCACCTCGCAACTGAGCGTAACCTCAGCTCGCGTTTCGTCCGCCGTGGTGGTGAGTTCGCCATCCCCCTGGGAACCGTGCACGTCACCGCAGTAGAGGAGCCCGCCCTCGTTATAACAGTTGATAAGCATCTTGGCGCCCGGGCGTATATCCCAGCAATCGAGGTTCCCTCCCCAGGGCCCCTGCCCTACCAGGCTGGTCTCGACCTCCCTTTCCGGCGCCAGCCCGATAGTGCCGATGAAAGGCCGCAGGGGAAAGGAGATGCTATCGGAAAAGCGCGCTATGCCGTCCTTTAACGTCCCGCTAGGGCCGGGCAAGTGCGGGATTATCTTCGTTATCGGCTCGGAAAGCATCGGCCAGGTCTTCGAATCACCCAGCCAGCCGGAGCCCAGCCTCAGACTGGTCGCCCCCTGGGAATCAGGGATTATCTCGTGAACGGTCACCGCGAGGACATCGCCTGGCTCCGCTCCTTCGACGTGAATCGGCCCGCCCATGGGATTGGAGAGAGGAGGCGTGTGTCTGAGGCTGGGCCGGTGCTCGGGAACAGACAGTTGGTCTGGCGACCTGACCTCGCCGGAGTAGGCATCCTCGGTTTCGATGACGAACTTTTCCCCCGCTGAAACCCGCAATACCGGCGGATGATTGCGGTCAAAGACGTATTTATTGGCATTTTCCCGGCTGATACGTTTAAGCGCCATTTAGGCACCCCTTGTCCTGTGGTTACCGGCATCAGACTACCCAGTATTCGGCACAATAGCGGCCTTAACGACCCTCTGCGCCCGGACATCGTCGAGCGCCTGGTTCGCCTCCTGGAGGGTATACTCGCGCGTGATGATTCTTCCCAGTGGAAAACGCTTCGCCAGGCGCGGGAGGAGGTGAAGGGATTTGTAGAGGTGGCTAAAGTCAATCCCCCAACATCCTCGGACGTCCAGGTGCTTGCGGTTTATTAAGTGGTGAGGGTTGATGGGCACCTCGCCGAGGTCGGTATATTGGCCCACGACCACATAGGTTCCTGCGTCCCGGGTCATGTTCATGCCCTCGGGCACAGCCTGGGGCGAGCCGGTTGCCTCGATGGTAACGTCAGCGCCGCGGCCGTTGGTGGCCTGTCGAACGGCCTCAACTCTTTCCGCTGGCGGCAGTTGGTCAATGTCAATCACCAGGTCGGCGCCGAAATCGCGGGCCGCCTTCAAGCGGAGGTCGCCGTTGCCCAGGACTATCGTCTTCCCGGCTCCGGCCATCAGGGACAAGGCGAGGGCCATCAATCCCACCGGGCCGGCTCCCTGAATCGCGACCGTATCCCCCAGGCTGACCTGCGCCCTTTCGAGCGCATGGAAGGCGGTGGGGAGGGCGCAGCCGCCAGCGATGAAGGTGAGCGGCACCACTCCCGCAGGAAGGGGCAGGATTTTGACTCCGGGCTTGAGATAGACCTTTTCGCTCCAGCCACCGAGGAGCCCGTCATTGGCCCCGTAGGTGATGCCATAGACCTTGCGGGAGGGGCATTTGGTCGGCGCTTTGGCCACGAGGCAATACCAGCAATTGTTGCAGGTCTTATGCACGTCGAGGAAGGTGACGACCTGGCCGGGATGGAGGAGGTTTCCATCCACGTCCTTGAGTTCGCCCTGGACGGCCTCGAGGGTGCCGACGTTCGCGTGGCCAGGTATCAGAGGATAGGGGGTCTCCGCCAGTCTGCCATCCTGGAAGTGGATGTCCGAGCCGCAGACTTCGGAGTAAAGGGTCTTGAAGAGGGCCGAGCCAGGTTCCAGAAGCGGTTCGCGGAACTGACGCAGTTCGGCGCGAAATCTTGGGGCTGGTATCACGACCGCTCTAACCATGTGTCACCTCAAATCGGGAAAGGGTATGGAGTCAATTGCCTGGGAGAGCACTCAATTAGGTTTTGCCGGACGGAGTAAAGTAGCGCAGACCTTCAGGTCTGCATCCTGTAGCGAGGCCGAACACGACGGAATGCCACCTCAGGCAGGGCTGAAGCCCTGCGCTACATGTTATGAGTGTCACCAAAACCCTCACTCAATCCCGCAAAACCCAATAGGAAGGACGATAGGCGTCGAATCGATTGATGCGGCGCGATTGAGGGGGGGTTCACTCCTGCCTCTCCGATTCGGGAACATGGACGGCGATGAGGACGGGCAAACCGAAGGATTGGTCGCCGGCCTCCGAGACCTTGCTGCCGTTCATGGGAATGAAGAGGGTGGAGCCATCCGAAGAGACGACGAGGCCGAAAGTGCCGCCGAAGCGATAGTCGTATTTCGCTTCGTAGTAATCTTCGAGGAAGGCGAGAACCTTGCGCTGGCGAGACTGGATGTCATACTGGACTATGGGGGTCCTGACGTTATAACAGGTGCCATGGGCGCCGGGAACGTAGTAGAGGTAGCGACCACCAGGACTCAGGCCGATGGTGGTGGTGTAATGGCCCTTCTCGAAATTGAAGCCGAGATCTTCGACCTCTTCGGTCTCCGTATCGAAACGGAAGAGGTGGCCGCTC
>Ga0315294_10002909_pt1 | contig 18611 bp, 13 predicted proteins | sample YL17G13_40_MG_FD_203626 | JGI IMG/M metagenome (GOLD analysis project Ga0315294, IMG submission 203626) | Sediment microbial communities from Yellowstone Lake, YNP, Wyoming, USA - YL17G13_40 | ecosystem: Environmental > Aquatic > Freshwater > Lake > Sediment | place: USA: Wyoming | collected...
GGTGAAATATTCAGGGCTTCTGCCACATCATAAATCGTAACATCTTTTGTGGTTTTCATCCGAAAATCTATAAACAAACAAATTTAATATAAAATGCATCAAATTGAAATGATTTTAAAAATATGTGCAATCGGTTGCGTTTTCCTAGAAACAAATTTGATTTACGGAATTAGTTGTTTAATTTTATAAAGCAGATTTTCCCAGACTTTCCAACTCAAACAGGGAGAAACTTATAAAACACTGATAATATGTAATATCCCGTTTATAGAAAACTTAAATAAATCATAAAATGAATAAACTTAATACATGTTTTAAAAAGTATTCGCTTGTTATTCTTTTCGGTTTAATCAGTCTCCATTCTTTTTCACAGAAGATCGCTTCCCTGGAAGTAATACTGACAAAGCCAGCTTACGGATTAAATGTGCCGGTAAGTATTAATCTTGATGAGGTAACTTATATTCCTGACACACTTTTAGTTCTTTATGAGGTTAAAGAAAAAGGTAAAACAGCAGTTCCTTTTCAGATTGAGCCCGGAGATCCCCGGAGGCTGACGTGGATGGTAGCAACTGGAACCGGGAGTGCAGGTGAAAAACACCTGTATGAGATTGTAAAGGGCAGGCCAGATCAAATTGAGGCAATTCGGGCTTCAATAAATGATGGGGCTCTTTTAATTCATTCAGGAGACAAAAACATGCTTCAGTATTATTTTAAGACTGTTTATCCTCCCAAAGGTGTTGATACTTCATACAAGAGAAGCGGATTCATCCACCCTCTATGGTCACCTCATGGCCAGGTTTTGACCCGCATACAGCCGCCCGACCACTATCATCATTATGGTATCTGGAATCCCTGGACCCATGTTGCGTATGAAGGAGATACTGTTGATTTCTGGAATATAAATTCCAGGCAGGGCACCGTCCGTTTTGCATACTTCGTTTCCGTGGAAAACGGACCTCTCTATTCAGAATTCGGTGCATTGCATGAACACGTGGTTTTCAAAAAAACAGGCAGGGAAAAGGTCGCAATGAATGAGCTTCAGCGTGTAAGGGTTTATGCTCCCGGTAAGAACCAGGATTTCTTTATAGTCGACTTCAACATGCAGATGAATTGCGCCGACGAGAGTCCGGTTAAACTGCTCGAATACCGGTATGCCGGGCTGGGATGGAGAACCACTGAAAAATGGGATAATAAAAACAGTATGGTTCTGACATCAGAAGGAAAAACCAGGAAAGATTCAGATGGAAGCAAAGCACGCTGGTGCATCGTACAGGGAGAAATTGACAACGATTATGCAGGTGTTGTAATGATGTCATTCCCTACCAATTACAATTATCCGGAGCCATTACGGATCTGGCCGGAGGATCAATACAACCGCGGAGATATGTTTGCAAATTTCTGCCCGACTAAAGATATGGACTGGCTTTTAATTCCTGGAAAAAACTATGCCCTAAGGTACAGATTTCTTGTATTCAATGGCCGTTTCGATAAAGAAAAGGCTGAAAGTGCCTGGTATTATTTTGCTTTCCCTCCTAAGGTAACGATCAGGAAGGAAAAATAAAAATAATTGCAAATCTTTGAAAAAAGTTTCGCAATCGGATGCATAATTCAATTTATTTAGTGAAATTTGACTTCGACTAACCTTTTTCTCCGAATTTATATATGAATTTTATCAACCCTTTAAATTAACTCTATGAAAAAATTTCTACTATTACTAATTGTGTTTATCGGATTTTCAATGAGTCTGGTGGCACAAAAAGTTGTTACTGGTAAGGTAACGGATGAACAACAAAGCCCTCTCGTGGGAGTATCGGTTCAGGTAAAAGGAACCATTATCGGTACTCTTACTGATGCCGACGGTCAGTTCAGATTACAGATCCCTGTAGATGTAAAGATTCTCTCCTTTTCGTTTATCGGAATGAAAACCCAGGAAATTGAGATCGGCACACAAACAACCTTCAATATAGTTATGCTGGTTGACGTCGGCCTGCTTGAAGAAGTTATTGTTATTGGTTATGGTACTGTCAAGAAAAAGGACCTTACGGGAGCTGTCTCCAGGATTGATGCAGAAGATCTTCAGACAGAGGCTAGATCGAATGTAACTTCCATGCTTAGGGGTGCAATACCAGGCTTGGCTGTCAATCTTAATACAAGTGCTAAAGGTATAAGCAGTCCGAGCGATATGCTGATCCGTGGGGAAACCTCATTAAGATCAAATGATTCTGACCAGGCAAACGCAAATGCCCCTCTGGTAGTAGTTGATGGAATGATATATTACGGCGACCTTGCTGATATTAACCCGGTGGATATTGAAACATTTGATATCCTTAAGGATGCTTCTTCAGCAGCAATTTACGGCGCCCGTGCAACTAACGGGGTAATACTGATCACCACAAAAAGAGGCCTGAAAGGAAAACCTGTTATCAGTGTCAGTTCCAGTACAGGGCTTGCATATATCTCTCCTGCCCATTATGAAATGATGAACGGCGAACAACATATTGCCCGCAGGATAGCAGGTTTTGAAGCCAATGAACGCCGCCAGACCACTATCGGTCCGGGATATTATAACAGTTATGAGAATCTACCTTCAGGAGTAACTCTTGAGCAATGGAAAGCATATGATGGTTCAACAGCTGCAACCGACCTGGATGAAGTTTGGTTATCCAGGATAGGTTTTGCCCCCATTGAAATAAATAATTATAAAGAAGGTAATATAACTGACTTCAAAAAATACACATGGCAGACAGGTCTTACCCAGGATTATAACCTTAGCTTGTCAGGCAGTTCTGATGTCGTATCATATTACTGGTCGCTTGGATATACCGATAATGAAGGAATCAGGTATAACGAAGAATTTAACTCTATCCGTTCGAGAATTAACCTTGAGGCCGCTGTTAACAACTGGTTAAAGGTTGGATTAAACACTCAGATGGCGTTCCGAGATGAAAGTCCTATCTCCCCGGGGAACAGTCTTTTTAACACTCCTTATTCATCAATGTTTGAAGAAGATGGAAAGACTCTGATCATAACGCCTTCCGGATACATAAATGCCCCTAATTTCTGGCTGGAGATGAAATATCGCAACCGGTTCCGGAAATATAATACTCTTAACAGCAAGATCTACGCTACAGTAACTTTCCCGTTAGGTTTTACATTCACTTCTGAATTTATCCCCCGGTATAACTGGAACAGGGATTACAACACTTATTCTACCGGCCATTTTGAATGGGCTCTCCAGGGAGGAAGAGCCTCAAGGGGAAATACAACAATTTTTGAGTGGCAGATAAACAACATGCTGAAATGGAATAAGACTTTCGGAGATCATAATTTCGATGCAACATTTGTTCAAAATGCTGAGAAATATAATTACTGGTACGACTACATGGAAAGAAAGAATTTTCAGCCTTCCGATGTACTGGGGTATCACAGGATGCAGGCAGCCACTGAAGATGTATCTCTGACAAGCGATGATCAGGTTAGTACAGGAGATGCTTTGCTTGCCCGTTTGAATTATACTTTTAAATCGAGGTATAACCTTACAGGTTCTTTCCGCCGCGATGGATATTCAGCATTTGGCCAGGCGAATCCAAGGGCTAATTTCTGGTCAGTGGCAGCCGGATGGACATTAAGCGAAGAAGAGTTTTTTAATGTCAGCTGGATCGATCAGTTAAAATTCAGACTGTCATATGGTGTAAACGGTAACCGCGGTGTCGGTATTTATGATGCCCTTTCAAATCTGAACTCAGGGAAATTCCTGTTGATCTCCGGTAACGTTACATCTTATGTATCCCAGCTATATACCAGCAGGATGGCTAACGCCAATCTGAAATGGGAAAAAACATCAGCGTATAATGCAGGACTTGACTTTTCTATCTACAAGGGCAGGCTGAGAGGTAGCGTGGAGGTATATTTTTCAAAAACCGAAGATCTGATAATGCCAAGACAACTACCAAATGTAACAGGCTACTCTAGTGTGTTTTCAAATCTGGGACAGGTGAATAACACAGGAATTGAACTTAACCTTAACTCGGTTAATTTATCAACAACTAATTTCACATGGACTTCCGATTTCTCCCTTTCACATAACAAGAATGAGATCATTCATCTGTTTGGAGACTATACAACAGATGCTGTTACAGGAAAGACGAAAGAAGTTGATGATATTACGAATGAATGGTTTATCGGTCATGCAATTGATGAGGTATGGGATTATAAGACTCTTGGTATATGGCAGGTTGCTGAAACTGCACAAGCTACGGCATACTCGCGTTCAGTTGGTGATTTTAAACTGGAGGATGTAAATGGTGACGGCAAGTACACTAATGACGACAAACAATTCCTGGGATTCACAAGACCTAAAGTAAGATTGAGTCTGAGAAATGATCTGCAATACAAAAACTGGCAATTTTCAGTTAAAATGTATTCCTATCTGGGACATCTGAAAGCTAATAACTACCTGAGAAACAATGAAGCATTCTATGACAGGGGAACCTATTACAATGTTCCTTACTGGACTGCAGAAAATCCAGGTAATAAGTGGGCAAGAGTCGACAGTTATGAGACTAACTTTAATGTCTGGGAAAATAACTCGCTTGTCAGGCTTGATAATATATCCTTATCCTACAATATTCCTGTAAGTCTGCTTTCCAAAATAAAAGTTTCCAATTGCAGATTGTCTGTTGTGGCTGATAATCCATGGGTTTATGCTCCTGAATGGTCATGGATGGATCCGGAAAACGATGCCTATACTCCTTCCTACATTTCATTCAAACTTAATATTACTCTTTAAAAATACAGGATATGAAAAAGTATAGTATAATAACTCTGATATTAGTGATAATGGTTTTTCTGGGCATCAGATGTTCTGAGGATTTTCTTACCCCGAAGCCATTATCGTTTTATGCTCCTGAAAATACCTTTGTTGACGCCAAAGGATTTAATGCAGCACTGATAGCCTGCCTTCGAAACGCAAGGCATGAGTACTATGAGGATACTCCTCCGTTTGTTTCCGAAATGATATTTTCAGATGTGGCAGTTGAGGGAACCACCGATAAAACCGGGGTACATATGGATATGCCGGCAGTTATTCTGCCTGATGCCAATATGGATTACGGTGATGTTACCAAATTGGGAAGGTACTGGACAGAAGCCTACAACAGGATAAAATACGCAAACGTGGTTATATCACGTATTGATAATGCTGACTGGACAGGCAAAGAAGCCCAGCGTAACAATATCCTGGGAAAGGCATATTTCCACAGAGCAAATGTCTATTACAGAATGGCAAATCAGTACGGTGACGTTCCTCTCATACTGGAAGAAATTACGGGACCCAAACTTGATTTTTACTCATGTACGCGTGAGAGTATTCTCCAGAAATGCAAAAAAGACCTGACGTTTGCAGGTCAATGGGTAGATGCAAACTCACCTATCGGAGATATAAATAAAGCGGCAGTAAATCATTTGCTGACAAAAGTTAATCTTGCGCTGCTTGATTTCGATGGTGCAATAGCATCGGCTAATGCTGTAATCAACGATGGTATCCACAAATTGATGACCACCAGATTCGGAGCTTATAAAAATGATCCGACTCACGACATTATTTGGGATCTGCATCAGGAAGAGAACAAAGCCCTGACTGAAAACACTGAAAGGATTTGGCTTTTTGTGTGCAGTGAATCAATGACTGAAGATGGCGCCAGCGAGAAGCTCAGGATCATGCGCCAGACTGTTCCTTACTGGGGAGGGGCCGGAAAGGTTAAGACTCCTACAGGGCAGACCGGAACCACTGACCAGCCTCTGGGAGCAAAGGTTGGAGGTTTTGCTGTTGAAATTGACCAGGTTGCCAAATATGGAAGAGGAATTGGCCGTGTCCGTCCCAGTCCGTGGTATCAGCATGACCTTTGGACTGATGCAAACGACCTTCGGCACAAGTTTCCAAACTGGATAAAAATGGAAGATCTTGTATATAATGTTCCAGGACTGAAAGCTTCCGGAGACCCTTATTATAATAAGCACCTTCAACTGCGCGATGCAGGAGGCGGAATTCTTTGCACCGATACAATAAGATCGTGGTTCGACTGGCCGGCTTATAAGCTGTTTATAATCGATCCCACAGATAATACCCCCGATGGAGGTTATGGTGACTGGTATGCCTTCAGGCTGGCAGAAACATATCTTCTGAGAGCCGAAGCATATTTATGGAAAGGTGATGCAATATCTGCTGCTGCTGACATTAATGCAGTCAGGACAAGAGCCGGTGCTGCAGCTTATCCGGTTGCCAGCATAAATATGAGCATACTGCTTGATGAACGGGCCCGCGAATTGTACTTTGAAGAGCCAAGAAGAACTGAGCTTTCACGAATAGCTTTCATATTTGCAAAATCAGGTAAACCCTGCTATAATGGAAAAACATATAGTATGAGTAATTTTTCAACAGATAATTTCTGGTATGACAGGATTATTGAGAAAAACATATTCTACAGGAACAACGTTAAAGCTCCATTTTACAACTACAGGATAGCGCCTTATATAGTTCTCTGGCCTATACCTTCATCTGCAATTAATGCAAACAGTCTTGGTCATATAAATCAAAATGCCGGTTATCCGGGATTTGATAAAAATGTTACGCCATTGAAATGGGTAGATGGAGAAGGGGAAGGTTCATTAGTAGAACAGTAACCTGAATAAAACAGGATTAGAAAGAAAGCTGCTTTTTTAATAAGCAGCTTCTCTTTTTATTTGCGATATTTGTATTACTTATCATAGCTTTAAAAACTCAGGATAACCAAGTCAATAATAATATGAAAAGAAGAAAATTTATTTCTAATTCGATAACGGCAGCTGCAGGTACAATTATTTTACCGACAATTGTACCTTCATCCGTAATAAGCAAAAATCCTCCCAGTGACAAGATCAACATAGGGTGGATCGGTTGTGGCAGGCAGGGAAGTGGTGACGTTTCGGCAACAATGAGGTTTGATACAGCCATGCTTGTAGCTGTGGCTGACGTAGATTCAAAAAGGACTGCACTCGGTAAACAGCGCATTGAAGCTTTCTACAGCAACAAAACCGGTAATATTAATTACGTCAGCGTAAAGAGCTATGGTGACTACAAAGAATTGCTTCTTGATAAATCAATAGATGCCGTCATTATCACAACACCGGATCACTGGCACTCTCAACCTGCCATTGAAGCAGCACTGGTTGGCAAGGATATTTATCTAGAGAAACCAACCTCACTTACTATTGCCGAGGGAAGATTGCTGAGTGATGTCGTAAAACGTAAAAAAGTTATCCTCCAGGTTGGCACACAACAGCGTTCCAGTGCCCAGTTCAGAGTTGCTGCCGAATTTGTCAGAAACGGAAGGATAGGAAAACTGCAAACCGTGAAAATAGGTCTTCCAGGTGATCCTTCAGGTCCGGAAGCGCCTGAAATGCTGGTGCCAAAAAACCTGAACTATGATATGTGGCTGGGATCTACGCCAGTGGTCTACTATACTGAGATCCGCGTGCATCCCCAGAACAGCATAAATGACCGCCCGGGTTGGCTCAGGTGCGAGCAGTTTGGTGCAGGTATGATTACAGGATGGGGACAGCACCATTTCGATTCAGCCGCCTGGGGTATGGATACCGAACTTACCGGTCCGATCTCCATAGAAGCGGTAGCGCAGTTCCCGAAATCAGGACTCTGGGATGTTCATGGTGACTTTATGTCAAAAGCTGAATACAAGAATGGAATTACGATGCTTACGAGCGGAGGTTATCCGAACGGCGTGAGGTACGAAGGAACAGAAGGTTGGATTTTCGTAACACGCGGGAACTACAGGGCAACAGAAAGCGACCCGATCCCGCAGGGCCAGAATAACCCGGCCCTTGAAGCCAGTGATCCCAAGATTCTGACTTCAGTAATTGGCCCTGATGAAATACATCTGTATAAGAGCGAATCGCAGCAGGGAAACTGGCTCGACTGCATCAAATCACGCAAAGAACCGATCTCACCTGTTGAAATCGGCCATCGCGCATGCACTGTGTGCCTTGTTACTCATATTGCCATGAAGCTGGGAAGGAAACTTGTATGGGATCCTGACACCGAGAGATTTACGGATGATGCCGAGGCAAACAGCATGCTTTCGAGGCCGCAGAGGGCTCCTTATGGAACAAATTATATAAAGCTGTAAATCGTCAAATAATGAAAAAGCTTTTATTAAGCGCCCTTATAATATTATCGGGTGCAATAGCTCCTTTATCCGTATCTGGTGCAAAAATAATGGCAGTCAGGGTTGGCTCAAAGATCAATGTATCCATTGATGAAAAATTCTTTACAAGCTATATTTTTTCTGAGGATGAAAAATATCCGTTTTTCTATCCGGTGAATGGTCCTGTATCAGGCGGGTCGGTTACTTCAATGAGAAATGCTGTTTATCCTCATCACAGTTCTCTTTTCTTCGGATGCGACCTGGTAAATGGAGGCAATTACTGGCAGGAGGGGCTTGAGAGAGGCCGGATAATCTCTGTCAATGCCCAAATTGAAAAACAAGGCGGCGATTCCGTCATAATAACTGATGAATGCATCTGGAGCCGTCCCGGCGCTTTGTCACCGGTGAAGGATACACGTAAATTTATAATCACCTCTCCTTCGGCATCGGTGACTCAGATCGATGCTGAGATCACTATGGAAATGCTGATGGATGTTCATATCCTGAAGACAAACCATTCCCTTTTCAGTGTAAGAATGGCTGCCGATCTGGCAGTGACAAACGGCGGAACAATGATAAATGCTGAGAGTGCCAAAAGCGAAAAGGAGACATTTGGCAAAGCATCGCCATGGATTGATTTTTATGGTCCGAGAGGAACATCAATAGAAGGGCTGGCTATAATGCAGCATCCCTCAAATCCCTGGTATCCTTCTCCATGGTTTACACGCGATTATGGATTTATGTCACCGACACCTATGTACTGGCCTGCAAATGGAGAGGAAAATTTTATGAAAGCAGGAACAAAGCTCCTGTTAAGGTACCGGGTTCTGGTGCATTCAGGAAGTCATCTGGATGCTAAAATCGCAGAAGCTTTCGACAAATACAAATCAGAGAAGTAATTACAATGTAACTACTTCTAATGTTTTTCGCACTTATTACTTTTATCTTTTATCTTTCTGTATATACATTCTTTCATGTCGCACAACCTGCAGGTATAGGGATTATATCTTATATGTTCCCCTATGCCGATAAATCCGCTTACCGATTTTTCAGGGATCATTAAAGCAGAATCATTAAGTTTTATTCCGCAATAATTATCGGGCATAAGCTGAAACACCTTGTGCTGTTCAGAAACATTCCATCCGCAATAACCCGGACTGTAACGGTTTGTGATTTTCATGCCTTCCGCTGACACTGCTCCCTGAAGATTATCCTGCATAAGATCGACGGCTGCTTCAACAAGCTCACTGCCTATTACATCATAAACATAACCTGTTAAAAGATCACCGTCTTTCATTGCTGCTCTGCTCCGGATACCGATTTCATGTCCGGCTGTACATAAAAATACTGCAATTTTTTCAGCCTTTTTTATCTGCCCGTAGACAATCTTTTGCACATTGAAGATCAGACTGTTTATCCATATCGATTTTTCTGAATCATCAAATTTCTCAAGCGGAAAAACCCTATATTCTGCTTTTATATTGCATACTGATTCTGTCTCTTTCAACAATTTATGGATCAGTTCCGAAATTGGCTCATGCGACTCCCCATCCTTATACCCCATTACCTGCTCAATCTGAGCTACATTGAGTTTCAGGTCCGAAAAATTGAATTGGAAAGCAGAGTTAATCATGTGTTAAACTTACAATTCATAAATGATAAAATCATCTCCTGCTTCAATATAATCGCCCCTAAATCCCCTGAAGGGGACTTTTTTAGTCCAGCTTGAGCGGGATTGGGGGGCATAGACCTGATTCAGTCACAATCCTCCCCACAACTTCCTCCCATCCAAGGGTCATCAGGTGAATTCCGTTTACGCCTATTTTGTTTTTTATTGAATCAATAAGTTCCAGAGCGATCTGCACTCCTTCTTCAGGGGCAGCATCTCCTGCTTTTTCCATACGCTTTAGAATGTTCTCCGGAAGATATACTCCCGGAACCTTATAGTGAAGGTAAAGTGCAGCTTTATAACTCTTGAGAGGGACCAGTCCAATCATTATATAAACCTTGCTGAGAACATCCCTTTTATAAAGTTGTTCAAGCCATAGATCGAGCCGTTCAGGTTCAAATATCAGGTTGGTCTGAAAGAACTGGGCGCCAGCATTAACTTTCTTCTGGTCCTTTATTGCCTGTAATTCGGGATCTGATGCAAATGGCGTGCTTGCCGCTCCAAGAAAGAACTTCGGAGGATATTTCATTTTTCGTCCGTCGAGGTAGACACCTTCATCCCTAATCCTCCTCAGTATCCACAGCATCTGGACTGAATCGAGATCGACAAAATTCATATTACTTGTAGGGGCCGGCCCGACTATTGGATTATCGCCGGTAACGCACAGAATATTTTTTATTCCGAACTGACCTGCACCGATTACGTTCGCCTGAAGTCCGGTCCGCGTAGTGTCGCGTGCTGCTATCTGGTAAACAGGTTCAGCTTCCTGGTCAGAGGCAACCTTACAGCATGCCAGGGACGACATTTTGGGATTTGCAGATGAAGCATCAGTAAAATTGATAGCTGTAACATAAGGTTTAACCAGCTTTATGTCCCTGATCAGCTTACCAGACTCCGCACTGATCGGGGGAGTTACCTCAGTGGCCACAACAAATTTACCTTCACGCAGATATTTTTCGAGATCTGAAGCTGGTTCACTATAAGCTGGAGGATGATAGTCAGAATCCCCCTGCCACCATTTCGGCTGTCTGACAGTTTTGAAAACTGAATCCCATATCTGGTCTTTTTTAACGGTGTCTTTAAGGAACAGAGAACCAAAGAACCTTCCGGTTCCCACTTTTCTAATCTGTTTCAATACATCTGTCCATGTTTCTGTTCCGACCTTATTCCAGTCGAGGGGAGGCAGGACCTCAAGAAGCGTCTTTTCGCGTCCCGTTTTATGAGCACGTTTATAAATTGAATACCAGACGCATTTTCTTGTCTCATCAACATAACATTGTTTTTCTGGAGTCACTCCACCGCAAGGACCATTCCTTAGTCCTTTAGGACATTCCATGGGGCAAATAAAAGCAGTCTCCTGCAAGAGGCAATTGCCGCACATCCGGCATCCCCAGAGAGGACCTTTAATCAATAGCTCAATGTTGGCCCGGAAGCGCCTGCCGAATGTTTCCTTTTTAAATGGATAAAAATGAGGCTGCCATCTTCGGGCAGGTTTAATGGGTGTCATTAAATTATGTCCGGCTTTGAAAGTATTCAACAAATCTGATAGCAAAGTCGTCTCTGCCACGGATAAGGTCGGTGGCACGAACAGCCGATGTTATTTTTTCAGGATTTGCGATGGGACATGTAAGCCCGCAATAAACAGCCAGGGTCGCAAAAGCTGAGTTCAGGGATTCCCTGCCGGGTAATCCGAAGGAGATATTGCTTGCACCCATTGTTATATTGTGACCCAGTTTCTGACGGACCAGCCTGATAGTTTCCAGCGTGATCAAGCAGGCTTGTGGATCAGCGCTGACAGCCATTGCCAGAGGATCGATAATGACATCCTCCGTTCTGATCCCTGACCTGACAGCCCTGTCTATTATCTTTTCAGCAATCGCAACTCGTTTTTCCGGATCATTTGTGATACCGTCATCATCCATGCATAAGCCAATTATCGCTGCTCCATAATCCCTTGCAACAGGAAGAAGAGCCATCATTGATTCTTCTTTTCCGTTAACTGAATTGATCAGGCATTTGCCTGCTGATACTTTCAGGGCAGCTTCAATGGCTTTTGGATTCGGAGAATCGAGACAGAGAGGAATGTCGAACTTATCCTGGATCGCCATGACGGCATCGGGAAGAAGCCTGATATCATCAACGCCGGGAAATCCGACATTTACATCAAGAACATCTGCCCCTGCCCTGGCCTGGCTCTCAGCAAGCTCAAGCAGATAAGTAAAATTATTTTCCTGCAATGTAGCGACAAGCTTTTTACGGCGTGTTGGATTAATGGATTCCCCAATTATAATAACTGGTCCGTTCGTATCTATAATAACCTCTGAGATTTTACCTTTAAGGATAGTTTTCATATGTCAAACCGCAAGCTGTTTAAGATAATTTACAGCACCCTGTGGATCGGGAGAATAGAAATCGGCGCCTATTTTATCGCAATATTCCTGAGTGACAGGTGCTCCTCCTATAAGAATTTTCACTCCTGAGTGCTTTTCCTTAAGGGAAACCACAGTCTTTTTCATATTCTCCATCGTTGTGGTAAGAAGAGCTGAGAGCCCTACAATTGCGTCAGGGTTTTCATCAATTGCCTTAAGGAACTTTTCTGTTCCAACATCAACGCCGAGATCGATAACCTCCCAGCCGCCGCCTTCTATCATCATAGCTACCAGGTTTTTCCCAATATCGTGCAGATCGCCTGCTACGGTTCCTATGATAAATTTGCCTTTCCGTTTTGTTTCGCCCGATTGAAAGAAGGGTTTCAGATGTTTCATTGCACTGTTCATGGCTTTTGCAGCCATTAGCATCTGCGGAACATATATCTCTTTTTTGCTGAACCTTTCACCCACAACAGCCATCGCAGGGATCAGTGCATTTTCAAGGATTTCATCCGGCTTAATTCCATTATCGATTGCCAGTTTTGTCAGCTCATCTGCACCATCCTGTCCTTTCATATCTGGTGGATATGGAGAAAGCTTGTCTGTTTTGCCGGTTTCAATGCAACGGGCAATTTTATTGAGAATATCATTCATGGATTGAACGTTTTGACAAAATACTTACTTTTCCTAATCCTAAAGTTAACAAAGTTTTGCAAATCCCAAGCATCAAAATTAATGAAATTAAATAGCTCATGCAATCGATTGCAGATAAAATTGAAATTTAATATATCCTGATTTTAAGAAGTGTCTCAAAAATCACTAATTTTATTGTATTAAACTAACCATAATTATGAAATATTATTCACTTTTAATATGCTGTTTTTTAATAAATTCGGCTATGGCTCAGAAGGGATCAACAGGCATTTTTGAAAACAGCACTGACATAGGCAATCCGAAAAATGCTGGTTCAGCTGAATACAATGCTGCAGACCAGTCCTATTCCTTAAAAGGATCGGGCTACAATATCTGGTTTGCCAGGGATGAATTCCATTATCTGTACAGGAAGATAAAGGGAAACTTTATACTTACAGCAAATTTCAGGTTTGAAGGCAAGGGAACGGAAGCTCACAGAAAGACAGGATGGATGCTCAGGGCTTCAACCGATGAGGATTCCAGGCATATCTCCGCGACACTTCATGGCGACGGGCTTACAGTTATGCAATGGAGGGATTTTAAAGGTGCCGAGATGAAAGATCCTGAAGATGAAATATTTGCCAAAGGTTCAGGCTATGAGGTAATCCAGATAGAACGTTCAGGCAGAATTATTTTCATGAGAGCGGCGCATGCCGGCAAACCTCTTGAAACTATTGGATCGTATGAGATGGTTAATCTGCCTGATGAAATACTGGCAGGATTATTTATTTGCTCCCATAATCCTGAAATCTCCGAAGAGGCAAAGGTCTGGAATGTCTGCATTGATAAACCCGTTGGTGATAATTACAATGCCTCCAGGGATGGTCTTGTTGGATGCCGTCTTGAAACAATGAATGTATTTGATGGCAAAAGAATGGTAATTTATGAAAAGCAGGGTAGGTTCGAAGCGCCCAACTGGATGCCTGACGGAAAACAGCTTCTTTTCAACATGGATGGATTATTGTACAAAATCCCGGTTACAGGGGGAGAGCTTGTGAAACTCAATACAGGTTTTGCCACCAGGAATAATAACGATCATGGCATATCATTCAACGGCAAACTGCTGGCTATAAGCTGTGCAAAGGATGGGGCAAACGGAAAGGGCGGAGGATCGGCAGTTTATGTTTTACCGCTTAAAGGCGGTACACCAAAATTGATTACTGAAGAAACACCTTCATATTTTCATGGATGGGCTCCGAATAACAAGGAACTGGTTTATGTTGCTCAGAGGGGAGGAAAGAATATTTACAATATCTACCGCAATTCAATCAGGGGTGGCAAAGAAGTGGCTCTCACTGATCTCGGTCAGGGGGAACATGTAGACGGATGTGAATATTCTCCTGATGGTAAGTATATCTATTACAATGGAAGTCATACCGGAAATATGCAATTATGGCGAATAAAACCAGATGGGTCAGGAAGGGAACAGCTTACTTTTGATGAATACAGGAACTGGTTCCCTCACATTTCACCTGACGGTAAGTGGATAGCATTTATATCATTCCCTAGTGATATTGAAAAAAACAGCCATCCTTCTTATAAACGGGTGATGCTCAGACTGATGCCTGCCACAGGTGGAGAACCAAAGGTTATTGCATATCTGTACGGAGGACAGGGGACCATTAATGTACCCTCCTGGTCACCCGACAACCGGCAGATTGCATTCGTCAGCAATTCCGGCAACTAATCATTAAATTATTATAAAAATCAGTGATCTGGTTTTTATATTGAAAAAAAATATACTTTCGGCTCTGAAGAAATCAGCTGTTCCTGATGGGATCCGGTATCAATACCATTCTTACAGTTCCGGTATACGCAATTTTATACAGTTACACTGCCGTTGGAGTTGTTATTGTTTTTTTCCTTTCGTGGTTTAAGGCAAAAAAACCGGTTCAGTTCCTTTGCAGGATCTGGGCAAAATCAGTGTTCATGGTAATGGGGAAGAGGCTGAATGTCATCGGCAAGGAAAATATTGATAAAAAAAGTAAGTATATCCTTCTTGCCAATCATGCAAGTCTGTTTGATATAGTAGCCATTACTTCGTTTTACCCGAATGTTTCATGGTTTGGACATGAACGGCTTCTGAAAGTTCCAGTTTTCGGGCGTTTCTTAAAACTGACAGATTATGTTCCGTTTAAAGAACCTACTGTTAGCAACACAAGGCACATGCTCGAGCAACTAATGGAGAAAGCAAAAGATCAGTCAGTTGCACTTTTCCCTGAGGGTACTAGAACACTGAACGGGAAAATTAATCCGTTTTTCAGGGGATTTATTTACCTTTTCAGAACAAGGGATATCGGGATCCTGCCTCTTACTTTAAACGGCTTCTATGATCTGAAACCTAAAAACAGGTTTTATATTGATTTCAGTTCAAAACTGGAGATTATAATTCATAAGCCAATTCTCCATAAAGAGCTTATCGATAAAAGTGATATTGAAATAATTGATAAAGTCAAAAGCGTAATTGAATCTGCTTATCATTAAGAACTTACAAATATCCAATGGATTTCCTTTGTGCCACTTTGTGCTTTCCTTTGAGTCCCTTAGTGGTTTAAATAGTTTACCACAAAGGTTCACAAAGTGCATCACCAGGGAACACAAAGGATTAATTGAATAAATAGATTATGGAGTCTGAAAAAAAAGAAAAATGGATTTTCATAGTTAATCCGATAGCAGGAAATGGTTTTGCAAAGACCATGATTCAGGTAATCGAGGAGAAACTAAAGAAATATGATATTGATGGAAAAATAATACTGACTGAAAGAAGCGGTCATGCGGTCGAACTATCAAAATCATGTTATGAAAAAGGATACAGGTATATCATCGGAGTCGGAGGAGACGGTACAGTAAATGAAATCGCCAGGCCCCTGGTCAACAAGCAGGATGTTGTTATAGGAGTCGTTCCGGCCGGGACAGGTAATGATTTCATTCAGATCACCGGATTTCCGGACCGTTTTTCAGAAAAGGATTGGGAAATTCTTTTCAATAAGAACATAATTGCAATGGATGCAGGTTCCGTCAATGGTATGATATTCCTAAATGGCATGGGACTTGGATTTGATGCCCAGGTGGCTGCAGAAAATTATACCGAACCCGGTAAGGTGAAAAAGGGCGGGAAACACAAGTATATATGGCACATTATTAAAACGATACTGTTTTTCAAAGAAAAACGGATGAAAATGACCAGCGGACAGAGTACTTCTGAAACCGACTGTTTTATCAACACAATTTCAATCGGCCGGAGGTTTGCCGGAGGTTTCTTCCTGACACCCAAAGCTATTGCCAATGACAGTCTGCTTGATGTCTGCTCAATAAAGAAATTGAATCTGTTTCAAAGATTCAGGATTTTTCTGAAAGTCCCCAAAGGAGAACATATTAATGATAAAAAGGTCAATTATTACCAGACTGCCGGGCTTGAAATTGAATTTCCAGATAAGGTTCCTTTTCATGTTGACGGAGAGCTTAATTTTTCAAAAGAATTCAAGGTAAGCATCCTTCCCAAAGCCCTGAATATTTTATACAATCCTGATGGGAACCATTTCTTCAGAAAATAATCTAAAGGGAAAAAGGTACATTGCCTTCTTTGATCTCGATGATACTCTGATCAGAGCAAACAGCGGCAAACTGCTTGTCAGGGGCGCTTATAATAAAGGGATGATGAGCTTGTCAGACCTCATAAAGGCTTTATGGCTCTCCTTCCTTTACAAATTCAGGCTTTTGAATTCCGAAAAAATCATTGCGGGAATGTTTAAATGGCTTGAGGGGATGTCTGAAAAGAGTCTCAGCGACTTATCATCCGAAGTATTTGAAAATCACTTGCTACATGCAATTCCTGAAGAAGCCAGGTATGAAATAAGAATGCATAAAGATAAAAATGCCGCAGTGGTGATACTTTCATCAGCTTTGTCTCCTGTCTGCCAGGCTGTTGCCGGTCATCTTGAAATGGATGACTATATCTGCTCGCACATTGAAACAGATAGTGGCAAATGCACAGGACGGCCGGATGGCAAGATCTGCTATGGAAATGAAAAGGTTTCCAGGCTTAAGGAGTATTGTGAAAAAAATAACAGTAAAGTTGAAGATGCCTGGTATTATGGAGATTCCGTTTCAGATTATCCTGTATTACAAATAGTTGGTAATCCGGTTTGTGTTAATCCAGATAGAAAACTTATAAAAACCGCAAATAAAAACAGCTGGAAAATTTACCTCTGGAAATGATTAATAAACAAAATCTTTTACAACAATTTCACCAAAAGCTACATTAAGGAATGGTTTACCATTCTTCAGCCCGACGTTTCCGAATCCAGTCTCAGTCGAAATAAAGCTTGTGAAATCCCCTGTTTTTGAATCAACATACATTGTTTGCGTCAGTGCATCATACCTTACTCCTGTCAATCCCTGCAACATTCCATAACTCGACATTGCCCTTGCATACCAGTGCCCGCATTCATATTCGTTGAACGGATTTCTTAGTCTTCCGTTATACCTGTCACGGGCTGTCCTGACGATTTCCAATCCCTTTTCAATTTCACCCATCATCATGAGATGAGAGGCTACCTGGTATTCAAAACCTGTCCATACCTCATCGCAGTATACAAACGGAAGGGACAGTTTTCCTCCCTTTGGCCAGGTGCAGAGCAGAAGGCCTCCCTCGTTTCCAAGTGCATATGATGGCCTTTGAGGATTTGAATGATCTGTAAGGTCTTTTTTGAAATTGTATTTGTAAACAGAGTTGAGATGGCTTGTAACTTTTGCTGAATCAACTACATTTTTAAGGCCACAGACCTCACCTATCCAGCTTCCCAATATGCCGTCCGAGAGGCAGCCTGATCCGTACTGGTATTTTGGGCCCTCAGCCTGTAAAAGCTTTACTGCGTCATCAGAATATTCAGAAGACCATGATCCTTTTGAGGCAGTAACCGGATCAGGAGCATTCAATCCCTGCCATTTTATTTTCTGATAGAAATATTCCCCATTGAAGAGCTCATTTTCAATGGTATTTTTCCCCTTCATGTAGAGCGCCTTATACTTTTCAACATCTTCACCCAGGTAACTGCCCATCTCAGAAATTGCTTTCAGTGCTCCCAGGTAAAAGCTTGTGCACATCCCGTCAGGTCCCCAGAATTCGATATCATAGGTATTGTGATGCGGTTCTTCAAGCGTGCCTGTAGAACGCGGATCCCACGTCCGGATTGAATAATCAATGCTTTCAACAACTTTCGGGAACATTTTTCTAAGCCAATCGGTATTGCCCGAAATATGCCAGTCGCGGTATATCTTCATAATTCCGCCAAGCTGGCCATCGGCTGCAGCGTAAAATGTAGTGGCTACAGGCCGGATGGGAAGAGCAGCCCTGAACGTCTGATGACCCTCCTTATCCTGGCTGGGTCCGAATTCCGTTTCCCTGAGGGTACGTTCAAGCTTCGGAAACAGATGAGGGATTGCCTGTGCATAATTCCAGACATGCTCGCATGAACCGGCGCAACAGCCTGAGTTATCACCGCATCCTTCCCAGTTCCATAGCTTTCCATCGCGCTGGCGAAGAACTGTCGGCGATTTCAGAATTGTAAGATTCGCAGCTATTGCCTCAATAACTTCCGGCGGAACAGAGGTGTCATAAAATGAGTTACTGAATAATTCGCTTTTGGAAAGAAGGTCTGTATAGTTAGTCTTCCAGTAATTGGC
>Ga0315294_10002910_pt1 | contig 18609 bp, 14 predicted proteins | sample YL17G13_40_MG_FD_203626 | JGI IMG/M metagenome (GOLD analysis project Ga0315294, IMG submission 203626) | Sediment microbial communities from Yellowstone Lake, YNP, Wyoming, USA - YL17G13_40 | ecosystem: Environmental > Aquatic > Freshwater > Lake > Sediment | place: USA: Wyoming | collected...
ATGCTGCACCACATCGGGGAAGTTTGTGGCAAGCTCTTCCAGTGCTGCCGTTAAGACGGGTGCTCCAACTTTAGAGCCACAGCCAAAGCAACGCATCTGCTCGGGTTCTGCTGGTGATAGTTGCTGGGGCGCCATGCTGGGCGCAGCTGGCAAAGCGCTAAACTTGGTCATGAAGCGCTGGTCAATAGCGTGTTTCCAGCGCCATATCCAGGCCCCGCTGGTGGCCCAATCGCCGCGAGCAGCGACGGCGCGGTGATCGCCGGTACCAATTAAAGATAAAAATTCGCGCTGCAAGTGGACCTTTTTTAAGGCTTTGCCTTCTAGAGCTAACTTAAGATTCTGAAAAAGTGGTGCTCCCTGGCGCACAGCGAATACACCGGATCTGGGTCGTTCTTGGCCAATCACCGTGGCACAGTCGCCAGCGGCGAAGACGCCTGGTGCGTTCACCGACTGCAGACTTTCATCAACGGCTAAGTAGCCCTGTGCGGTTAACTGAAGGCCTGTCGCACGGAACCACTGTGGTGCTTGAGCCTGAGTGGTTACGTAAATGGCGTCAAACGGCAACTCTAGTCCTGATGATAGGGTGAGCGAATTCTGACGGACCAAAGCCGCAGCGTCACCCGTGATCACCTTGATAGCTTTGCGGTGTAATTCGCCAGTGAGTATTTTTTGGACCCGTTTATTATGGCTACTCATGAGCGTGTTGCCGCTGTGAACCACGGTAATATCAGCGGCGGGTCCGAGGCGACGGCGCATCGATAACGCTAATTCCACGCCACCAGCACCGCCGCCAACTAAGATAATGCGCAGTTGCTGGTGTTTAGGAAGACGAGTTGCGCTTTTTAGCAACTCTTGCCAGTGTGCTAGAAAAAGTGGCACCGGCTTGACCGGGATGGCCCACTGGTCAGCTCCGGGGATCAGAGCAAGCTTAGGACTGCCGCCGACATTGATCGAGGCCAGGTCAAAGATTAGTGGGGGGCGAGATTTCAGGGTGACAGTCCGGCTAGTGAGATTTATGCCCTCGGCGGCCGCCTCGACAAACATCGCGCCAGCAGCGTGGGCTAGGCGGCGGAGATCAATGTGCATCTCTGCCTCTGAATAATGTCCCGCAATGTGACCAGGCAGCATCCCGGAGTAAGCCGCCATGTCCACGGGGCTGACTAAGACGATTTCGGTACCTGGCCGCGGTGCCATAGCCCACATACGCAAGACGAGGGCGTGTGTGTGACCACCTCCGATTAAGACTATGCGTTTTTTCAGCAAGTGATCCGCCTATGCCGTGAAGGTCTAACCTGAGTATCTGGCGTTACATAATTTTAGCAGTAAGCATGAGGTCGGTGATAGTGTGGCCGAGTCTAGACCAGAGATGGGATATGCGGGCGGAAAAAACTGGGTATCTTCGGTTCAAACAGATATTTATGACAATAATATTTAAAATCATGGCTGAGTGAGGGTATAGATATGGCAGTTGAATCACATGCCGGAGCAGAAATACCTGTTCGCGTGGTCGGTATCGGAGCATCGGCTGGTGGTCTCGAGGCGCTGAACAAGCTCCTGCAGCAGCTCCCTGCCGACAGTGGAATAGCCTTCGTGGTGATCCAGCACTTAGATCCCACGCGGCCCAGTCATTTAGCCGAACTATTGTCGCGAGTCACTTCCATGGTAGTGACGACAGCCCTTGACGGCGTAGCAATTAAGCCAAATCGCGTATATACGGCACCGGCTCATGTCTACGTAGAGGTGATAAAAGGCTATTTTCGCCTTACGCCGCATAACCCAACTGATTTGAAGCAATTTAAGCCTATCGATACTCTTTTCCAATCGTTAGCTAACTATCTGCATGATTTGGCGATCGGAATTGTTCTGTCAGGTAACGGCGCCGACGGAAAGGCGGGTTTAGCAGACATTAAATTTGCGGGGGGGGTGACCTTTGCGCAGCTGCCGAGTACAGCCGCTTTTCCCGCCATGCCTGAGGCTGCGATCGAGTTAGGTGTTGATTTTGTCCTAGCTCCAGAGCTGATGGCCAAAGAGTTGGTAGCGTTGGCTAAGAATGATGATGGCTGGCAACCTGCCGATCAATTGGGGTCAGCGCCAGCAGAGGAGCCCGCGCTTAGCTCAGTTGATCCCGTGGTAACTTGGCTGCGCAGTGCCAAGGGCACAGATTTTATGCGTTACAAGCGTCCCACGATCGAACGCCGCATCAGGCGGCGCATGGGATTTTTGAAGATTACGAAGCCTGAAGATTATGTTCGGTACCTCTCCGAGCATCCTGTGGAGGTGGATAGCTTGTATGAAGACATTTTGATCAAGGTGACCAGCTTCTTTCGCGATATCGACGCATTTGATGCCCTACGCAAAGAAGTTTTGCCGGATATCATAAAAAAGAAGGGTCTTGAGTCTGCGATAAGGATCTGGGTGGCTGGGTGTGCCACTGGCGAAGAGGCCTACTCCATCGCCATATGCTTGGTTGAGGCCTTCGATGAACTTGCCATTAAGCGGCCAATCCGTATCTTTGCGACCGATATCAGCGTGCAAGCTATCGCAATTGCGCGAGCGGGCATCTACAGTGGGGATGCTGTAAAAAATGTCTCCCCTGAGAGGCTCGCAAGGTTTTTTGTCCGTTTGAACGGTAGTTACCAAATTAGCAAAGCCATTCGTGAGATGTGTGTTTACGCCCAGCATGACGTAGCTAAAGATCCGCCGTTTTCGCGCCTAGACTTAATTAGCTGCCGCAATCTAGTGATCTATTTTGGTCGGGAATTACAGCGGCGCGTGTTGGGGACCTTTCACTTCAGTCTTGAACCTCAAGGTTTTCTCTTCTTAGGTGGTGCTGAGGCGGTGGGGTTATCATCGGATCTATTCGATGCCTACGGCAAAACGGGCAAAATATTTGCTCGCCGCGCCACGCGTAGTGCGGCGCCAGACTTTTCGGCGGAGCATTTAAGCACCAGGCATCTGCACCAAGTGCAGGTGAGTCAGATCCAGCTCCCAGCATTCGAAGATGGCGTAAAGGCCGATGCCGGACGGGCGATTATTAGTAAATGGAATTTGAATGGTGTGGTCATAAGCCATGACATGGAGATCCTCCAATTTCTCGGTCAGACCTCCGATTATTTGACGCATAAACCAGGCGAGTTGGCGTCGTGCAACTTATTGAAGTTAGCACCGACTGAATGGTTGATAGACCTAAGGTTGGCAATTCATGAGGCGGCAGCAACTGGATTAGCGGCGCGGCGAGATGATCTGATTTTTAAAGCGCCAGATGGAGCGTCCAAAAGTGTTCATATTGAAGTGATTCCCTTTGAAACCTCAGCCAGTGCCCAATCATGCTTTGTGGTGCTTTTTCGCGACCAAAGGCCTGGACCTTTGGGGGCGACTGCAGATGCAGCGGGACATATTGATGCCGCAACTGATGCGCGATTATCCCATCTGCTAAATGAACTAGCTGAGACTAAAGCCTACCTCAATAATCTGCTGGAAAAGGAACAGGCGGCGCATGAGCAGTTAAAATCAGCTAGTGAAGAACTGCTGTCCAGTAATGAGGAGATGCTCAATACCAATCAAGAGTTGCAGACCGCGAAAGAGGAAGCGCAGGCCGCCAACGAGGAACTGCACACCCTTAATGAGGAAATGCGTCGGCGTCACCTAGAACTGAGCCAAGTGTACGATGATTTGGCTAATACAGTATCGAGTGGGCAGGTTGCGTTGATCATGATTTCCAATGATCTAAAGTGCCGGATGCTGACGCCGGCCGCAGAAAAGATCCTTAAGCTGAAATCATCGGCCGTTGGTTTGCCTGTGTCCCAACTCATGTCCCAATTCAAGCGTCCCGAATTGGAGGGTGTGGTACGCGACGTTATTGAAGCGCTTCATTCATGCGAGCTAGAAATTTCTGATTCAGATCAGCGTTATTATGACCTGCGCATACGCCCTTATCTTACCGGGACTAAAATGGTCAACGGGGCGGTTTTAGTGTTGGTTGATATCACAGCCCAAAAGAAGACGATTAAAAGTTTAGAGAACTCGCAAGCATACACCACGGATTTACTGAATTCCGTGCCTGTAAAGCTATTGATTCTTGACGCTGATCTGCGCGTCGTCATGGCTAATCAGAAATTTTTAGACAAGTTTAAGGTCAGCAGTGGGCAGGTGAAACATGCGCTCATTTACGACCTTGTGGACGGGATGTTTAATGTACCTGGGCTAAAGCTGCTGCTTGAGAGTACATTGCCTCAGCAGTGTCTGGTTGATCAATTTGTCATGGAGCGACAAATCCCAGGCCTTGGACGTCAGGTTTTGAAGCTAAATGCGCGTTATCTAATAAAACACGATGACAATCCTGCTAGAATTCTTTTGGCGATTGTCGATATGACAGAGGCAGGATCGGTTTATTAACTTCGGTCAAGCGATCATAAAGTCCAGTTTGAGTGAGCATGCGGCTGCTGATGTTACGGCATTCCGTGAGTGTGTCCGCTTATTCGATGCGCTGCTTGAGTTACAGGCAAAGATTGCTCCCAGACCAGTACCAGAGACGGTCTGGCGAGATTTTATGGGCCTCTCGCCGCAGCGTAGGCGTACCATCATCGAGCAACTAAGGCATTACACGGCGATACTCTCAGCGGCGAGCAAGGACGGGATTTCACTGATTGGTGAAAAACGTCTAGCCTGGTTCGCTATGAGGTTGCTTAAGTTGGTGCCGCCAAGTGGGTTTCTCGATTTGATCGACGATGGAGATTACTTCGAGATTTACAATGCTGACGGCTTGCAGATTTTTAGGAATTTAGAATTTTATAAACTAATCTCGTACACCATCGCTGAGATCGCGGTTTATCGGTGGGATCAGCTTTATTCTCGACCAGCACATTGTCACAGTCAAATTGTCGAGCAGTGCTTTAAGAGAGGATTTTCCGGCGATAAAACACCCTACAATTTAACGATCGAGGATCATGAGACTTGCGAGGCGATGTCTAAAGAGGCTCGCATGTTTTATCTTTGGCCGGGTTGGTTGGTGCCGCTACGTGATCAGAACCATAGGGTTGTGGCCGTTTTTGGCACGAGTAAGCGCAAGCGCTTGTACATGTAGCGAAATGGACGAGACAGCTTTTGGACAAGTTTTGTTTTGCAAGTAGTGACATTATTGTTGGTGGCGGTATTCTTTGCTGATAACATCAGTTAAATTTATGTCGTGATTGCCCCCCCCCCCCTCATTGCATGGTGAATTATGACCGCTTTAGCGGTAAGACGTCGCGTCGCAGCCAATATTAAACGCTGCCGTCAGCGAGCCGGCTTGACGCAGGATGCTATGGCTAAGCAGCTTGATGTGTCTTTACGCTATGTGTCCATGTTGGAGCAAAACGCCCGCAACTTGAGTATCGAGTCGCTGGCAAAGATCGCGGCGTGCTTAAATATCGATATTGCTGAACTCGTATGCGACGAGAAATATCTCGACGATGCGAAAAAGTCTGCTGCCGAGCTAGGTATTGAGCTCCTGCGCCAATTCGTTAAAAAAGAGGCGTAGTAGTAGCTCGCACTAATTATTCTCACATCTCTTTGGTCTCAGATCTCTTCTGACAAGATATCGATAATTTGCGCCAGTGCCACCGTTTGCCAGTCGTCGCCGTAGTCAAATTCGGCGCGGCACAGGGTGTTGCACGCGCGGTCCCAAACTGCTGCCGAGATGGGTGCTAGGCCTTGGGTCACACGGATCGCATTGGCCTTGTCCCGTACCGTTGCGGTCGCCTTTAGAGCCTTGAGCCGGGTGCTGTGGCGGACTGTGGCAAATACTGAGGCCTCTTGAATCGCGGTCATCAGCGAAGCTTGGGAGCATGGGTCGCTGAGGGTAGCGGCCACATCGGTCATGTCTGTCATGTCTGTCATAAAAGTCGAATCGTCCGTTGGATCGGTAACCGCAATCACACCGACGGCAAACAGGCGGTGGTCGAATTCGGCTTCTTGAACAAAACGCCAGCCTGTAGTCTGCGCCCTGCTAAAGTCTGCGACTAGGATTATAGGCGAGACTTGCGAGGCAAGATCCGGCAACGCATCTCGGATCTCATGGAAGCAAAGTACCCGATGTCCTGCAGTCTTAAGGAAAGGACTGCTGGCTAACACGTGCTTAAGATCGTCATCGATAATGATGGTCGCTTGAAACGGAGCTAACATCATGTCCTCATGTACAGTGGCAAACTTCCAGGTAATCGTCTCTCATGAAGACTATGCCAAAATTTCTGCTCACAGAGAAGCTTTTTTGTTCTCGATTTCGATATCTTTACACAAAGCGTAGGATCCATGATGTTTTAAGATAAATTAAGTGATAAGGCACTGCAGGGGGCTTCTGTTGTGGGGATTTTTTAGTTGCACCGACATAGATCCTAGGTGTATGCATCTTATGCTAGTGAAGCTATGTTTATGATAATCTAGAATCGATGAGTTCGTCAACGTTTGGCGGGAATTGAGCATTGGTCTACCGTTCGACTCTGGTGTTTTAGTTTTCATGGAGCGTCGTTATGGCGGAACGTAAAAAAAACTCTGAGCGGTTTGGCGATTATCTGCGCGCGAAGAGACTGGCAGTAGGTTTGAGCCAAGACGCTGCCGCTGTGGCTTTGGGCTATAACGAGCGCTATTTTCTCTCACGTATTGAAAACGACCGGGTGGCCTTACCATTTGAAAAGATACCGGTGATCGCTCAGCTCTACGGCATTCCTATCGAAGAACTGGTCGAAGCTGTGGTGCGCGAGCAGTCTAGGCTAGTCCGAGCTAAGGTAGATGCTATCGTAAAAAATGCTGCCACTATGCAGCCGGCTTCGTTTGCTAAAAAGGCTTAAAATGAGACGCTTTGCTTTACTTTTTATATCGCTACTGGGCCTGTCTAGTCATGCATTTGCATTTGATCATGACCATGCAGCCTGGACAGCACTCCTCAAGCAACATGTGTCCGTCGATGGACGGGTTGCTTACGCGAAATTAAAGGTGGGTAAAGCGACCGCCGCGGGTGGTGCCCTTCGTCAATATTTAGGCAGCCTGCAGACGGTGCGCGCCGAAGAGTTCGCAGCGTGGTCGTCTGACCAGCAGAAGGCTTTCCTAATCAACGCCTATAATGCCTTCACCGTCCAACTGATCGTGGACAACTATCCGGTAGCCAGTATCCGCGACATTGGCGGTTTTTTGAAAAAGCCTTGGTCTATCGAATTTTTTAATCTTCTGGACGGCAAGGCAAAAACGCTCGATACCATCGAGCATCAACTTTTACGGCCGGTATATAAAGATGTCCGCATTCACGCCGCGGTCAACTGCGCCTCAATTTCGTGTCCTCAGTTGCGTGGTGAGGCCTACAGCGGCGCGCGCTTGAATGAGCAATTAGAGGCTCAGATGCGCCTCTGGCTCGCCGATGCCAGCCGCAATCAATTTGCAGCTGCGAGTGGTGCCGTCAAGGTATCGAAGATTTTTGATTGGTATGTGCAGGATTTTGTTGCGTGGGGTGGTGGTGTGCGCGAGGTTTTGACGCGCTACGGACCGCCGCAAGCCAAAGCGGCATTGTCCCGGGCCAGCACCATTGGCTACCTCGACTACAATTGGCAACTTAACTCGCAGAGCGAGTGATTTGCGGGGATTTTGAGCCAGCGCTCTCGCTCGAGCTCGCGCTCGAACTAGTCGCTAGGGGGCGCAGGACTCGCCAAGCCAGAATCGTGCGCATGACGATGGTGAGTGCTAGCACGGTGATCCATATCCAGGTGAGCAGCGGCAAAGCTGCGGGAAAGAGCAGAAACACGGTATAAGCGAGGCCGGTTTCGCCGCCTTCAGCCAGACCTGCTGCAAGCCGCAGGCTGCGGTTGTCTGTCGGTCCGATGCCCTTTTGGCGTTCTATTTCCCCCAGAGCCAGCGCGCTGGTGATGCCGAGTACGTAAAAGCAGAGGATCACTGACCATGCGGCAGCAAGCTCGGGAAAGCGGTAGGCAAAGCCTAAAATCATGACGCTATAAGCCGTCATGTCTAAAAGTATGTCTAGATAACCACCAAAAGCTGACACCTGCATGGTGGCACGAGCGTAGATCCCGTCGGTGCCGTCAAGCAGCCTGCCGGTCCACCATAGGCAAAGTGCGGCTAAAAAATAGTCCGTAGCGACAGCGTAGGCCGCTGCAAAGCCGAACATGCTGCCGGTAGCGGTGAGCTGATTAGGGGTGAGTCCGAGTCTCTTATAGATCGTGATGAGCCATCCCGTGGCCTGGGGTAAGATACGGCGGAAAGGTCCATCGATCATGCGCCGCGCCTCCAGCTATGAAAGAGCGCTACCACGCGCAGGAGCTGCTGCGGTGCGTGAGCTTTTTTCCACACTCCGGCAGCGTATTTATTGGCCTCGGCAAAGGTCGGATAGGCGTGAATGGTGCCGAGGATTTTGTTTAGTCCTATGCCGTGCTTCATCGCGGTGACAAATTCGACGAAATATTCGCCTGCGTGAGCACCGACCACCGTGGCACCGAGAATTTTATCTTTACCCGGTACTGTAAGTACTTTGACGAGTCCATGGGCGTCGCCGTCGGCTATGGCGCGGTCAAGGTCATCGATGCCGTAGGTCGTCAACTCGTAGGGAATGTTTTTTGCGGCAGCGTCTTTTTCCGTCAGCCCGACCGTGGCGATTTCTGGATCGGTGAAAGTGACCCGCGGTATGACTCTGTAATCAGCCTTGAAGGATTTAAACGGCGAGAAGAGTGCATTGACTGCGGCATACCATGCTTGATGTGCGGCCACGTGAGTAAATTGATAGGGGCCCGCAACATCGCCCACGCAGTATATGTTGGGGAAGTTCGTGCGCATGAACTCGTCGTGCTCAATGGTGCCACTTTGCTCTAGGCGCACGCCTAAGTCTTCCAGTCCAAATCCCTCGGTGTGCGCGCGGCGTCCCAGTGCCAAAAGCACTTCGTCAAATTCCAAATCCAAAAATTCCACGCTACGTTCGCCGTGTGAGCTTTCGACAACCAGAGAGCGGACGCCCTGATTCAGCGTGAAGTTTTTGGCTTTATGTCCAGCTAGCACGGTCACGCCTTCACGGCGAAGGGTCCCTGAAATGAGGGCGGAGACGTCCGCATCCTCGCGCGCGAGTAGCGACGGAGCCATCTCGACTATGGTGACCGCGGAGCCGAGGCGTTGGAAGGCCTGCGCCAATTCACAGCCTATGGGGCCGCCTCCGATGATCAGAAGGCGCCTGGGCAGCTTACGAAGGTTCCATATCGTATCGGACGTGTAGTAGGGGTGATCTTGGAGTCCAGGTATGTTTGGCACCAGTGGCGAGCCACCGGTCGCTATAATCAAGTTGCGGGCTGTGATGCGGCGGCCGCCTACTTCGACCTCGTAAGGGCTAATGACGCGTGCCGTGCCTTGGATACAGTCGACTCCGAGTGATTGATAACGATCTATAGAGTCATGGGGCGCGATTTTTTTTATCACATTCTGGACGCGCTCCATGACGTCAGCAAAGTCGAAATCAATGCTTACAGACTTGAATCCGAGGTCTTTTGCCTGGCTAGACAAGGCTGCTGCCTTTGCCGTGCGGATGAGGGCTTTGCTGGGGACACAACCAGTGTTGAGGCAGTCGCCGCCCATAGCACGCTTTTCGATGAGTGCCACCTTTGCTTTGACGGCGGCAGCAATGTAGGCCGACACTAGGCCACCTGATCCAGCTCCGATGACAATGATATTGAAATCGAAGCGTCGCGGCTTGGGCCACTTTTGCAATATGTGCCTTTTTTTCACACTTGCGATCACTCTTTTGGCGAGCAGGGGAAATAGTCCGAGCAGAGCAAAAGAGATCAGCATAGTTGGAGATAGGACGGCGTTAACGCGGTCAATCTTGGCTAGTTGAGTGCCGGCGTTGACATAGACTAGCGTTCCCGGAAGCATGCCTAACTGGCTCACCCAGTAAAAAGTCAGAGTACGGATTGGTGTTAATCCCATCACCAGATTGATCATGAAAAATGGAAATAGAGGCACTAAGCGCAGGGTGAAGAGGTAAAAGCTACCATCGCGGCGGATGCCTTCATTAATTGCGCTGAGACGGTCACCAAATTTAGTGGTGACTACGTCACGCAGTAGGGACCTGGCCGTGAGAAAGGCAAGGGTCGCGCCGATGCTCGAGGCGAACGATATCACCACAACTCCGGTGCCCAGGCCAAATAAGGCACCGCCAAGCAGCGTCAGCACCGTGGCGCCAGGCAAAGACAGGGCTGTTGCTACTATGTATACGACAGCATAAACGGCGAGCGTCTCTAATTTGTGTAGAGCGTAATAATCAGCGAACGCCTGCTGCTGGGCTTTGATGTAGTCCAGGCTTAGGTAGTGCAATAGATCGAAGGTATAGAGGCTCACGATGATGGCGGCGATCAGAATGACTGTGATGATTCGGAGGAACGAGTTACGCATCGGTTTGGCTCTATAGGTGTGGAGGATGCATTTTGCGTTTTCATCCTAGCATGGGCCATCAGAGATTAAAAAATAATCTATAGATATCATAGTCTTATTTATAATTAGTTGATTTTCATAACATCTTTTTATAATATTATTAAGACTTATGAATTGCCCTTAGAAATCGAGGATTTAATGAAGTCTAAATCCCTTTTTGCCTCCGGGTCCCGGGTTTTCACTCTACTCCTGACTTTCGCGGCGTTGTGCTCAGGTGCCTGCTCGCAGTTCGATGAGTACGATGGCTTTAATAGAAAGAAGGCTGACCCGGCACCGGCGTCGCCCAGCAGCGTAGACGCAACCAAGACTAAAGTTCCAAGCCCCACCAACACCAGTGGCGTCGGTGGGACTGCCCAAGCGCAGCCAGGTACGCAAGCCCCTGGCGCTCAGTCTTATCCGCTGACGACCCTGTTGCCGTCCAAAGGCACAGTGATATCTCCCTATGACCAAAAGACTCTGGAATTACCGTTTGCGGTAACCGGTGGCGCCGTGTCCGCCACGATCAACGATTTTCGCTTCCAATGTAAGCGGGAGAATCAGTCAAATTTCAGCCCTTGTCCCGAGCCATACAAATACACGTTTAGTGATCTGAAGAGTGGCTCAGTTTATTCGTTGGCCGTACGTGCGGTTAGTGTCAGCAAGGGAACTGTGGCTAAGCCTGATACGATCAGCTTTAGGGCAAAGTGATACTTGCTTAGGTCTTTTTGTCCGCTTACTTTATTGGTAAGCATTTAAATCTGAGGACAAATCCTGAGGAAGATCTATGAAAGTAAGCTTGCGTTATGCCGCATGGGTTTTGGTAATTTCAGCATTTAATGCTGGGTCCTGCGCTAAAGTTCGGAGTGACGATCAAGCTTCGACGTTGCGTAGTACGAGCGATCATCTGTTCACAGAGAGTTATCAATTTATTAGCTTTGGTGAAGACGACCTCTATGCGGCGCTTTCTTTAAAGCCTGATTCGCTCGAAAGGAAATTTGATTCCGTCAATGGTCAGTGGCTTAAGGTCGATGCTAAGCATGTCAAATTAACGCAGGATTCTAATGGTTCTTCCGAAACTATCTTGATCAGACGCACGGAAGATTTGAGCAAGATTTTTGGTCGCACTTTGGTGACTAAGCGCAAAGAAAAAATATCTGATGAAGGCCCGCTCAGTTTTCGGTCCATCACTCTGAGCCAAGATGGCACATTTAAAGCTCAGTCTTTTGTTGGTGGAGCCGAGGTCAAGGGGGATTATGATCTTGGATTTAAGCCTGTTTATGATCGCGAATCTACCAACAGTGCCTTTGAACATGTGCTCATAAGTGCAATTGCATTTAATATTGCCGGGGTGTTGAATCCGATGAGCTTTACCGTAAGCAAGAATGGTGAACTCACGCTGGAAGATCCCATGGCACACGGTGATTACCCGATTTATCGTTGAAAATCAGGTACTAATCAGACTAAACTAAAATAATTTAGCGTTTTTTGACATTGTGGCATCGCGATGCTACCTTTCAAAAAATGCTTTTTTATTTTGTGTTCGTTTTTAGTTTGATTTTTTAGATTCGTTGCGTGGATATCGTGTATACCGCGTCGGATCTATTTCATGAGGAAAGGATTCCCCGATGAAATGGACAGCCCGATTGGCTAAGTTTGTATGGTTAGCTGTGTTTGGTGGGTTGAGCGCGTTGAGCGCGTTGCTCCCTGCTTGTGGGCCTATGGAAGGACAGGTGAGTCGGCCTAAGGCAGATGGTTGGTACGGAGCTGATCGTCTACCGGGGGTAACTCTCGAGGCGATTAATGCTGCCTGCGGTGATCCCCGCGGCGCGGCTGAGGCTGGTGTTTCTTACGACGAATGCCGGCTGATTATTGCAGGCGCGGCGGTGCGGGAATCATCTTGGGATGTGAATAAATCATGCGAGGCTTGGGGGGACTGGAATGATCCCGCGTGCGGCCTGACGCAGTCGCGTTGGATGGATGCGAGGGCCGTTGGACTCGACTGCAGTCCGTCGGAACAGTCATCTAATGGCTATAAATGCAATGCTTTGACAGGTTTCCGAAATCTGCGCTGCAAAGCGGATGGTGGCACAAGCTGCGACCGTTGGGGCGGTGGCCGGACGCTGCATACCGGGATAAAAAAACATTTAGGCCCTAATCAGGGGGTCTTTGAGAGTTACAAGTACGATATGGAAACTGTCTACAATCGGCAGGATATCCGACAAAGACTGTATATTAGTGGTGGCGTGCGTTCTTGGTACGATCTACTGCACGCACCGCAGTAATCTGTTGATGCCTGGTGATGCCTAGCCGGCGTTGCGGGCTTCTGTTCTTTACAGGTAATTACGAGTATCGATCAGCTCGTGTGCGGTAAGCGCCGAGCTGGACGGTGATTCAATAACTGTGCTGTGTTCCAGCTGGACGACTTTGGCTTCCTGCATTTCCGGTGCTAGCACCTCAGTGATGAGCACAGAGATAGCGTCGTGTTGACGTTGTAATATGCCCCTTACGCATAAAAATGCCTGGCCATCAATGAGCGAGCGATAACGTGCGTAAAGTTGTGGTGTCGCTGCTACGTTCAGCATGCCAGTTTCATCTTCTAAAGTCATAAACACCATTCCTTTAGCCGAGGGTGGCGATTGTCGTACTAGTACCATGCCGAAGACGACGACGCCGCGCTGTGGTGTTAGGGTGGCTAAGGCTTGTATAGGCCGCAATTGAGCTACTGGTACTCCGTAACACCAATGCTCGCGAATAATAGCTGCGGGGTGCGGGCCGAGTGAGGTGGTGGTGGCATAAAAATCCGACTGACAGCGCTCCATCGTTGTTTCTGCTTGGAAGTCGGGCGGCGACTCCACATCCTCGAGGAATTCGCAGAACGGCGCGGCAGCTGCCAGCCAAAGTGCAGATCTGCGATCAATGCTGAAAATATGCAGGGCATCAGCCGCCGCCAAGGCTGTCAAATCTACTCTATTCAATGAACACGAGCGCAGCATGTGTAGGATGTCTCTCCAGCCACCAAGTGCGCCTCGGCGCTCGCATAGTTGCTGGGCTGCTTGCTTGCGTAAGGAACGGACGAGGCGCATGCCGAGACGTATCGCTAAGTCGCCATTCGGGCTGCGTTCGATGATGTGGTCCCAATGGGAGTGAGCCACACTGATTGGTAAAATCTTGACGCCATCTTGACGAGCGCTGTGAATTAGCACGTGTGGTGGATAAAAACCCATCGGTTGAGAATTTAGTAGCGCCGTAAAATAAGCCGCAGGCGCATGGCGTTTGAGATAAGACGATGCATAAGCTAGCAGCGCAAACGATGCAGCATGTGATTCAGGAAAGCCGTAGTCGGCAAAACCGCGAATCTGGCCGAGAATTTGCTGCACGAACTCTTCAGCAATGCCATTTTTGCGCATGCCTTCTTGTAATTTCTCGCCCCAACGCGAGAGGTCGCCTTTGATGGCAAAAGCCCCCATATTCTTCCGCAGCTGATCGGCTTCACCAGGGGTGAAATTACCAACCGTCATGGCAATGCGCATGACTTGCTCCTGAAAGATGGGGACGCCCAAAGTACGCTGCAGGATCGGCGCTAATCGCGCATCGGGGAAGGTCACAGCCTCCTCGCCATGCCGCCGCCTGAGAAAGGGGTGCACCATGCCGCCCTGAATCGGGCCAGGGCGGATGATCGCCACCTCGATCACGAGATCGTAGAACTTACGCGGCTGCAAACGTGGCAGCATCGACATTTGGGCGCGGCTCTCGATTTGGAACGTACCAACGGTGTCCGCTTTGCAGATCATGTCGTAAGTCGGACGGTCGTTAGCAGGTATGGTCGCTAGCGAGAGGTCTTGGCCTTGATGCTCCTTCACTAGAGCAAAGGTCTTGCGGATAGCTGTCAAAATGCCGAGGGCCAAGATATCGATCTTAAAAAAGCCAAGAGCCTCGATGTCCTCTTTACACCACTGAATCACCGTCCGTCCTGGCATGGTCGCGGGCTCTTGCGGCACCAGCCAGTTGAGGGTGCGGTCGGTGAGCATAAAGCCACCGGAGTGAATACCGAGGTGGCGCGGAAAGCCGCGTAGGCGCTCGGCTAAGCGGGCCCAGTGTGCATCCTGTTCTTGCTGCTGCGAGGTCGGCGTATCTTCTGCTGGCAGCTCTGTAATAGTGCGTCCACAATCACTACGGCGATAATCGCGACTGCTGAGTAATTTGCCGGCTTGTTCCAGGCGTTCATTTGAGTAGCCAAGAGCCTTGCCGACAGCGCGGATCGCGCCGCGAGTGCGAAACGTAATCACATTCGCAATCATCGCAGCGCGACCACGGCCGTAACGCTGATAAATATACTGAATCACTTCTTCGCGGCGTTCGTGTTCGAAGTCGACATCGATATCTGGTGGGTCGCCGCGTTCGACCGAGATAAAACGTTCAAATAATAGATCGAATAAGTTGGGATCAACCGCGGTGACGCCGAGCACAAAACACACGGCAGAATTAGCGGCTGAGCCTCGCCCTTGACAAAGAATCCCCTGTTCGCGCGCCCACCTTACGATGTCCCAGACGGTGAGGAAGTAATCGGCAAAGCTAAGTTGTTCGATCAAAGCTAGCTCGTGCCGCAGCAGCGTCTCAAGCTTGGTTGGGATGAGGCCGTAGTGCTTTTGAGCGCCCTGCCAGGTGATTTGCTCCAGGTATTCCTGCGCGCTGACGCCGTCGGGTAGCATTTCCTTAGGGTAGCGGTAGCGTAGCTCGCGGCAGTCAAAAGTACAGGTTTCAGCTAGTGATCTGCCGGTGGCAAGCGCCTGGGCGTATATCGGTAAGTCTCGGTAGCGCGCGGCAATCGTTTTAAGATCGTGCATAGACCGCTCGCCATTAGGAAATAAATGACTGCTGACATTGCCGACTGTTTGATTGTTACGGATAGCATGCAGTAGATCGCTCATGTCTTTAGCGCTGCGCTCATGCATATAAACATCATTGGTTAACAGGCAGGGCAGACTTAAGTCCTTGGCTAATGTCATCATCGGCATCATCCAGTGATCTTCCGCTGGATTTAGATGGCGACTGATGGCGCAGTAAACTCGTCCATTAAAATGTTCACGTAGTTGCATACAGCGTGCGCGCAAGGCAGCCTCGCCGCCACGGCGCAGTAGTCCGCGCATAGGTATGATAGCGATAAGATCCTGCACGTCCGCTGTCAGCAAGTAAGCTGGTGGTATGTGGGCGCCATTTTTACCGCCGCGGTGCGCATAGGTCAGGAGAGTGCACAGGTTGTGATAACCGCGGTGAGTCGTGGCGATGAGTGCCAGCGTGTCTTGTAGCAGCAAAGGTAAGGCGTGATCTTCAGCTAGGTGGATTTCGGCACCATGAATGAGCTGGAGCTTACCTGCGTAGCCTGGGTCAAGGCGTTGGCGCATCAGGGCGTTATGAGTACGCGCGGCCCCATACACGCCGTCGTAATCTGTCAAAGCCATGCCTCGGTAGCCTAAAGCATCAGCACGCGCGACCAATTCATGTGGATGTGAAGCACCCATCAGAAAGCTGAAATTACTATGGCAGAGCCATTCGACCCAGCCGTAGTGTTCAATCAAAGCGACCATGTGCCCACCATGTTCCGCCTTGATCGCGGTACGCCCAAATCCAGCGGTGCTCCCTGTCGATTACGGCGTAGTAATCGCGTTGGCTGGCACCGGCCGTGTTCAGCCACCATTTGCCAGTGACTCGCTCGAGAAAGATGCGCGCTGTCGAATGGCCCTCAGTATCTAAAGGGCGCGGTACATCGATATAAAAGGGTCGACTTCTCGCCACTGGTAGCCACGATGACTCGTCAGACTCGCTTGCTCCGTTTGCTCCGGTTGAGTGTGGCTCACGCTCAGGCGCCGACGGCTTTTCGTCGGCGTGCGTGGAGCGGGTCACAAAAGCTGTTTCTGGTACCCAATCTTCGCGTAACTCATAGCGATCCAGAGGGATTGATAATTGATTTTCTAGCATCAACAAATGACGCGTATCGCTGTCACTTTGCTCACCGAATAAATCCTTCACGAATGGTGGCAACACCAAACGCTCGTCGATCACTAACTGCCAACCGACAATCCCGCGTTGATCCTGTTCTCGCGCGGCGGCTTTTTTATGCGCGCTAAAACTGTAGTTAGCCTGAAACACTGCGGTCTGATGATGGCCGCGTTCCCGCGCTAAGCTATGAGGATGGCGAAACAGTAGCGGCACTGTGGCCTCGCTCAGATCATCGAGGGTTAGGCGCCAGCTCAGCGCAGTCACGCGTTCTCGCTCGTCCCAAGTCGGGAGTGTGCAGAGCCGGTCTAAATCTTCGACCAGCAAGGGAGCGAGTTCGTCCCAGTGTGCAAGTGGGGTCTCTAAATGGCGGGAGACGTGTGGTTTTTCGGGCTCAGACCAGGGCAACCAAGGGAAACCAAGGGGGTGAGTTTTAGACTCTTGACGGTCCGTGCCGGGGCGCGGGAAGGACCATTCCCAGAGTAAGGCGACCGTCATGCCAAAGCGGCGACGCATGGAGGAGGGCTCAGTACCGCGCCAATGCCAAGGAGTCTGGGGAGCATGGGGAGCATGGGGAGTGTGTGGAGCATGGGGAGTGTGGGTACTAAGCGCGTTATGGTGCGAAGCATGCTGGGGCGGCGGATTGGCCGGCTGTATCTGGCTGATGACGGCCTGCATCTGGCGTAGATGTCGGCGAAAGACCGCCGCATGGAAACGTGGCCACGCCAGTGTGGTGGCATGTGTGCTCAGTTCTTCGGCGCAGCTAAACCAGGCGTCCCAATCCACCTGTTGATAAAAGGCGCGGCCAAACTTGTGGCGTAGGTCGAGCATCCCGTTAAGAGTCCGGGCGCGCATTTGCGCTAGAGCTAACAAAGCCTGCCAGGGATGGTCTGCCATCACTGCACGCATATTCGTCCCGAGACTGCGCCGCAGGATGTCTTCGACCAAGGTGTGGACTGCCGTCTGTTGACGGATAGCCTGACTCTGCCAGTAGCTGTGGCAGGAGCTTAGGTCTAGTAACCATGTCTGCTCATGCCAGTGCATGACCCGCGGCGTCAGCACCGTGGGGCTCAGACTTGGTAGGAGGTCGCCCTCTACCGCGATGAAGTCGGCTAACGTCATATATCATCCATGCGAATGACTGCGGTGCGTGGTGATAGGCCACGGACTACGTCCAAGCGGTAAGAGCCAGGCTGGTCGGGTTGCCGCCACGAGTTGAGGCGGAGCTTGGGCCAAATACTGTGACCATCGCGCTGTAGCATGTAATTGCGAATGATAATGAACAGCTTGCCCTGCAGGCGTGCGTGGTGCGCTAAAAATGTTAAGTCGTCGCCGGACAACTGCGTCGGAGCATCTAATACGATGACTTTGAACAGTGGTGATAAGAGGGCTGGTCTTAGCTGCGCCAAGGGCTTGCCGCTGCGAGCGAAGCAGACGCGGCTCAAGTTGACGCCGTGGGCACGCCATGCCGGCGGATAGACCTGGCCGCTGCTATAGGCCCACAGGACCCAGCAGGGGAGTGGGGTGGAACGCCCCTGGGTGGCGGCGGCGATAAAATCAATGAGGGGACGGCGGCCCCCCCGGCCGAGCGGCGAGCCTATCTCGACGATCGTACCGAACGGGAGGCCACCCACCAGGAAACGATCGAGCTCAGGGTGGAGCGAGGCCAAACGGCCTGGAGCGGAGAGGGAGGCTGGGCGGCAAGCCGTGCTGCCCAGCTCATGGAGGCGGCTTAAGAGGTCTGAATTGTTGGTCAATCGTTCCATGGGGATTATTAAACCATACATTTGTATGGCAATCAAGAGCAACCGTAAAAAGAGTGTTTCGTGTCGCTCAGCGACTAATTAATGAGGTACAGAAGCCACGATGAGTAAACGTAAGAAATACTGGCTCCGCTGTGAGCGCTGCAAAATGCGGCGTGAGTTGTGTCTGTGTGCGGACATACCTAGCCTGACTTTGGCCACTAAGCTGGTCCTCATCGCCGCTCGGCGCGAACTGCAGGTGCCCACCAACACCGGGCGCCTCGCCGCGCAGGCGCTGACCAATAGTGTCATGCTGACCCGTGGTGACCGTGATGAGCCCTGCGACTTGGCGCCGCACTTGCCTGCTGATGGCCGCGTGCTGCTGCTCTATCCAGCCGAAGATTCGATCGAATTAACACCCGCGATGCGCGACGGTGGCCCC
>Ga0315294_10002911_pt1 | contig 18609 bp, 16 predicted proteins | sample YL17G13_40_MG_FD_203626 | JGI IMG/M metagenome (GOLD analysis project Ga0315294, IMG submission 203626) | Sediment microbial communities from Yellowstone Lake, YNP, Wyoming, USA - YL17G13_40 | ecosystem: Environmental > Aquatic > Freshwater > Lake > Sediment | place: USA: Wyoming | collected...
TAAATTGTAAAATAAAAAATGTAAATTGTTTTATTACTAATCTAGTAGCAGTAGTAGTAGTCATTTGTGTAAAAGTCGATATTTTTGTTATTTTACTTCAATTTTCGGGTTTCATTTTTGTTTACAATGGGCTTGCCGAAATGTGAATAAAAATGTTGATAACCGGGTATATTTTGTTGATAAGTGCATAATTTTGACAATATTTCATCCTAATTTTTGTTTTATCCCCGAAATATCCACTCTTAAATCCTCATTTTCTTTGAGTAAACCGGTGATTTTTTCCACACCGTGCATAATGGTGGTGTGATCCCTTCCGCCGATTATTTTTCCGACTTCGACAAGAGGTAGATTAAGTTCCACCCGCAAAAGATACATCAATATCTGTCTTGGTAAAACAATTTCTTTTACTCTGGTAGCGGCTTTGAGTTGAGACGGTTTAAGACGATAATATTCGGCGACTTTTTCCAAAACCTCTTTAGGTTTCAGACTTTTATTCTGTAACTCTGTTTCCGGAGAATTTCTGCCTAAAATTGAATTAACCAGCTCACTTGAAATCGGAATGTTTTTTGTTTGTGATTCAGTTATTAGCCTAGTGAGAAATCCTTCCATCTTTCTGTTTTGATCAATATTGGCGGCGATTGTTTGAGCGATATCCATAGGCAGGTCGATTCCCCTTTGTTTGGCTTTAATCAGTAAAATTGCCGTCCGCAGTTCAAAGTCGGGAGCGGGAATATCGACAATTAAACCGGCATCAAAGCGGGAACGGAGTCTTTCCTCCAGTTTGGCAATCTCCGCCGGCGGCCGGTCACTGGTCAAAACCACCTGCCCCCCTTCCCTCTGGATGGCGTTGAAGGTATGAAAGAATTCTTCTTGGACCGTTACTTTGCCGGCAATAAACTGAACATCGTCAAGCAGTAAAAGTTGGGCGCTGCGGTATTTTTTTTTAAATTGATCGGTTGTTTTACTTCTGATGGCATTGATGATTTCGTTGGTAAATTCTTCTCCGGGACAAAAAATAATTCTGAAACGGGGATGAGTTTTAAGAATTTCACGGGCAATCGCCTGCATCAGATGAGTTTTTCCCACCCCCACTCCGCCCCATAAAAAAAGCGGATTGTAGGCGCTGCCGGGATTTTTAGCCACCGCAGTCGCCGCCGCAAAAGGAAGTTGGTTGGAAGAAGAAACCGCAAAACTTTCAAAAGTGAAATCCGGCTGGAGGCGGTATTCTTCTTTATGCTCCTCTCTTCCGAAGATGCCTTTAATTTCTGTTGACGGGGAAAAAGTAAACAAAGGGCCGGTTTCCACTTGATTTTTAAGGGCAAGCGTTTTAACAGTGAAAAGAAGACTGTTGTTTTGTTTAGTTTGGCGGTCAACAATATCTTTAAGAAGACTATAGTAGCGTTTTTCAACCAGGTCTTTAATGTAGGGAGAGGGACAGCCGATAGTAATGATATTATTTTCCAAAGAAACCAGACAGGAACTATGAAATAAAGTTTTATAAACCGCCTCGGAAATTGAGATTTTTAATTCTTCCAGTACATTTTTCCAAAGTAACTCGCTTTGCATAGTTGTTTAACTTGGGCAGAAGATTAACGGTAGAATTTCATAGTAGAGCACTTATCCACAATTTGTCAATAAGAAAAACGCCTCTGATTTTTACTGATTGTATAAATTTAAACGCAGTTGTGTTAAAATTTATATATGCCAAAAAGAACATTTCAACCGAAAAAAATAAAAAGAATCAGGAAGCACGGTTTTCGGTCGAGAATGAAAACGAAAGCGGGGAGAGATGTTTTGAAAAGAAGAAGACGGATGGGCAGAAAGAAACTAATTACCGTCTGAAATGTTGGCCAAAAACAAACGCCTCAACCGACAGGAGATAGCCTTTCTTAAGGATCTGGGCAGAAAAGAAAAAATCATTCAGGGTTCTTTTTTTGGCCTTGTTTTTCAGAAAACCAACCAAAGCGGTAAATTCGGAGTGATAATCTCCAATAAAATTTCTTCCAGGGCGGTGGAAAGAAACCGGATTAAACGTCTTTTATATCGGGCAATCGGAAATAAAATGGCGGACGGTACCGGACTTTTTTTATTTTTGGCTAAAAAACCCTGTCTTGAGGCGAGCCTTGAGAGTTTTGAAAAAGAACTGGAGAATTTTAATGTTTAAAAAATTAACTCTGGCCATAATTCGTTTTTATCAGAAATATCTTGTTTTTCGTAGCCCCTGCCGGTTTTATCCCACTTGTTCGGAATACTCTTATCAGGCAATCGATAAGTATGGTATAATTTTCGGAGGCTGGAAAGCAGTTGGAAGAATTTTAAAATGCAATCCTTGGAATAAAGGGGGGAGTGACCCCCTATTTTAAATGATAAATATTTGGCAATTATTGCTTTATCAACCGATTTTAAACAGCCTTATCTTTTTGTATAAGGTTTTGTTTTCTAATCTGGGACTGGCAATAATAGTTTTAACCCTTATTGTCAGAATTGCCCTTTCTCCAATAATGAACCGGCAGCTTAAATCAACCAAAAAAATGCAGGAGTTGGCCCCGGAGCTAGAAAAAATAAAGGCAAAATTTAAAGGTGACAAACAAAAGTTAATGCAGGCGCAAATGGAACTATATAAAAAGAACGGTGTCAATCCCGCTTCCGGCTGTCTTCCGCAGATTGTTCAGTTGATTATTTTAATTTCTCTTTATCAGGCCTTTAATTTGGTCATTAAACCCGACGGTCTTGAGGTAGTTAAAAAAATAAACGAGAGCCTTTATCCTTTTAATCAATTGTCTACTTCTTCTGCTTTAAACCTGAATTTTCTCTATCTTGATTTATCAAAACCGGATAAAATACCAGGTTTGGGCATTCCGGGATTATTTGTGATTATGGCAACCGTTTTTCAGTTTTTGTCGTCAAAATTAATGATGCCGGCGGTTAAAAAAGAGGAGAAAGTTGCCCTAAAAACTGAAGAAAAAACTGACGATATGGCCTCGGCCATGCAGAAGCAGATGCTTTATATGTTTCCTCTTATGACTTTGGTTTTTGGTTTTACAATGCCGTCCGGAGTGATGCTTTATTGGTTTATTTTTTCTCTTTTTTCCTTTATTCAGCAACTGGCCGTTAATAAGAACAGCGAGAAAGAGGTTTTGTCGAAATGAACGAAAAAGAAATAAAGGCAATTGAGAAGGAAGTCTCCGCTTTAATTTCCCAGCTGGAAATAGAGGCTGAAGTTAAAATCTCCATAGAAGACCAGGAAGGAGAAAAAATTGTCAGCTTACAAATGGAATCGCCTCAAGCCGCTTCACTCATCGGCTTTCATGGAGAAACCCTGCAGGCCCTGCAGCTGATTATTTCTTTTATGTGTCATAAAAAATTGGGCCAATGGGTAAAGGTTCTTGTTAACGTCGGCGATTATCGGCAAAAAAGAGAAGAGCAGTTGCAAAGACTGGCTTTAAGTTTGGCGATGAAAGCGAAGTTTTCCGGCGAAGTGCAAACGATTCCTAATTTAAGCGCATCTGAAAGAAGATTTATTCATCTTGTTTTGTCGGAGAACCCTGATGTCTATTCTGAATCAGAGGGTGAAGGAAAACAGAGACAGCTTACGATCAAACCCAAAAAGTGATCGAAAAATTACTTCTGGTAACACTACTGGTAATTCTGCCCCTGCAAATCGGCCGGCATTTTTGGCCGTTTTTTGCTTATATTTTCGGTTTAAAAGTAGATTATCTTTCTCCGGTGATCTATCTTCAGGATGTTTTCATTTTTTTTCTTTTTATGGCATCGTTTAAAAATTTTTTAGGTGAATTAAAAAAAAGAAGGGGAGTCCTTTTTTTTATCATTTTTTTTGGACTGGTTTTCGGTAATCTTTTGGCTGCCGGCTCTTTTTTTGCCTCTTTATTTTTTTGGTTGAGAATACTGGAGTTTGTGTTTCTGGGACTGATTGTCAGACGTAACTCTCAATCGGTTTTAAAAATTTTGCCCAAAATTATTCCCTTTTGGGTGATAGGAGAATTTTTGCTCGGTTTATTTCAGGTCGTAAAACAAGCCTCTTTGGGCGGTTTTTTTTGGTATCTGGGAGAAAGAACCTTTAATCTTTTCACTCCGGGAATCGCCAAGGCTTCTTTTTTAGGAAAAGTCTTTTTAAGACCATATGGCACTTTTTCTCACCCCAACAGCCTGGCCGGTTTTATTTTGATTGGGTTGATTTTGATTTTTACCAAAAAGAAGCTTTTTTGGGCGGATAAAATAAGTTTACTTTGCGGTTTGTCTCTTTTGATTTTGTGTTTCTCGCGAACTGTTTGGCTAATGGTTTTATTTTTAAGCTTAATATATATATTTTGGAGAGTAATAGACGGTTATAGAATTAAGTTATTTGAATTTTCTTATTATTTTATGATCGGAGCGGTTTTATTGACCGTTTTTCTTTTTTCAAGGTCAATTATCGAAACTGCTTCTTTTGAAAACAGAAGAGTTTTAGCGAATTTCGCCCTTGAGTTAATAAAAAAACATCCTTTTTTTGGTGTCGGCGTCAATAACTTTTTAATCAACCTTTCCCTCTCGGACCTTTCTTGGTCGGTCGTGTCTTTTTTGCAGCCGGTGCACAATATCTTTCTTTTAACAGGCTCAGAAGTAGGCTTGATAGGCTTAATTATATTTATCATTTTTTTAATCTTTACGATTAGAAAAATTGTTCAACCTTCAATTTTAGTTGCCCTGTTGGCAATTATTTTTACCGGTCTGTTTGATCATTATTGGCTCACTTTAATTCAAAACCAGCTTCTTTTTGTTTTAATTTTAGGTTTAGCTTGGTCGGAGGGGGTGGTAGAATAAAGTATGGAATTAAAAACCAAAGTATTTAAAAATACTGTTTCCCAGATTGCGGCACGGGGATTGACGATTTTAATTTCATTACTAACCACCGCCATACTGACCAGAACTTTAGGGATAGAGAAGTTCGGGGATTTTGTTTTCATTACTTCCATTGTTTTGCTTTTTGTGGGCTTGACCGATTTCGGTACAACTACGATAAGTGTCCGTGAAGCATCGGTTTTTCCGGAAAAGAAAGAGAAGATTTTCGGGAGTGCTCTGGGCATAAGAATAGTGATTTCCTTAGCCGTCTTTATCGTTTTTAACTTGCTTATCAGTTTTCTTCCTCAATTTGCTGGTCTTAGGAAGCCGTCTTTTATTGCTTCTTTTGTCATTTTATTTTTAGTTTTACGGACTACGATTCAGGCGGTTTTGCAGGTTTTTTTAAGATTGGACCTTGCTTCTTTTTTGGAGATAATCGCTTCTTTGTTTGTCTTGTTTTTCATCGCTTTATTTTTGGCAGTTAAGGTCAAAATTGATTTATTTTGGCTGATGATTTTTTGGTCTGTTTCGGCACTTCTTTCCGGAATTGTCGGATTTTACTATGTCAAGAAGTTTATTAAGTTAAAAATAAATTTTAACAAGAGCGAGATTGTCGGACTTTTAAAAAATGCCGGTCCTTTGGGAGTTTATTTACTGGTCTACGCGGTCTACGACCGGGGAATAGACAGTTTCTTTTTAAAAACATTTGTTGACAGCCGGGCGGTCGGTCTTTACGGTTTGGCTTATAAAATTCACGGTAATTTAATCTTCGGCGCCGCCTTTTTAATGAACAGTTTGTTCCCGATTATTTCTTCATTGAAAAAAGACGACGAAAAATTAAAGCTGATTTTTAACAAAGCCTTTACAGTCTTGCTTTTTTTTGGCTTACTTATTTTGTTTTCGGGAATAATTTTTGCCCCAATGGTCATCAGATTAATTTCCGGTAAGGAGTTTCTTTTCTCAATCAATATTTTGAGAATCTTGCTTTTTGCCACTTTGTTTTCTTTTTTAAACCACCTTAACGGTTTTTTTATGATCGCCCTGAACGAGCAGAGAAAATTACTTTATTTTTCGCTTTTTTCGTTAATGTTAAATTTGGTTTTAAACATAATTTTTATCCCCAAATATTCCTTTTGGGCGGCGGCGGTGGTGACGGTCTTAACGGAGGGGTTGATTTTTGTTTTAACAAAGATATATTTAACAAAAAAATATCAGCTGAGTGTTTCCGGCAAAGATTTGAAAAACAATTTATTTTTATTATTTAAAAAAAGAAAATCTTTTTTTTGACTTTCAGGATTACAAGATGAAAAATATAAAAATTTTTACCGACGGCGGATCACGCGGTAATCCGGGACCTTCGGCCATTGGCGTCTTGATCTTAGACGAAAAAAATAAGGAGTTGTTCAGACTGGGAAAACAAATCGGAATAGCCACTAACAACATTGCTGAATATTCAGCGGTTTTTGAGGCTCTTTTGTGGGTTAAAAATAATATAGCCGGTCATGACATAAACCTGAAGTTTTATTTGGATTCAAGCTTGGCCGTGAATCAGTTAAACGGAATTTTCAAAATTAAAAACCAAGAGTTAAAAAAGATCGTTGTCGGGATAAAAAAATTGGAAAGAGAAATTTCCGGAAAAATATTTTATTTTAAGATTGCCCGGGAGAAAAACAAAACAGCTGATTTTTTGGTTAACTCTTCATTCTAGCTTTTTCACATCACCCGTGTGAAAAACTTTTTCTAACTATTGTTTCTTTTCTGGAAATTAATTAAAATTCGATTAATGCCCGAAAAATATTCCCTATCCACCGAGATCGGTTCTTCAACCAACGTTTTATTTGTTGATGAAGTCGGCGGTTTTGTCACTTTATTGGTGGACAGTTTACTCTCCAGGGGCTTTAACGTTTATTATTTTGGAACTGAACCGCAAACATCCTTTGAATATCTTTCCCATAAGAAAACTTTTATCTATCTGCCCGAGTTAAATGAAGAAAACGATTTTGAAAAAATTGATTACCTATATTTTTTCCCTAAAAATAATCTCGATAATTTAAGAAAAATTGTTTTATTAAACAGAAAATTTTCCAGCCGGGTTTTAATCGGAATCGATTATGGTTTTAAACAAGCGGAAGAACTGGAAAATCTTTCCTCATCTAAAGAATTTGTTTTTAAGCTGGTTTTGTTTAAAGATATTTTCGGTCCCCGGGTAACCTCCGGCAGTCTTGGTAAAATTTTTTTATCTGCTTCCGGGAACGAAAAAGTTTACATTGAACAAACCGATGAAGACCTGGTGTCGCCGCTTTATTCGGATACTCTAACTAAAGAATTGTTAAGAATTTCTTTTTTACCTTATGGGAAAGGAAAAATCTTTTTAATAAAACCGGAAGAAATTAATTATCAAGAATTAGTTTCCTTGTTGAAAGGTGTTTTTCCCGAAGCAAATCTTATTCTAACCCAAGGCCAGCCATTAAAAGAGAAAGACTTTATTCCCAAAAGCGGGAGAACAGTCTCTATTGAAGAAAATCTTAGTTTTAGGATAGAGGAAACGGCGGAATGGTTTTTAAGAGAAGGGAAAGTTCCTCAAGTTGATAATCCTCGTTTTTCAACGGAAATAGTTCAAGAACCACCGTCACCAACTCCCAGTCTCGACCTTCTATTTGCCGAGAAGAAGAATGATGACGTTGTAAAACAAGAGCCGGTTCTTCCTCCAAAAGAATCTAACCTGGTCGAGACATATTGGCAAGAAAACAAAAAAACGAAAAAGTTTGCCCAAAAAGGATTTTTTGTTTTTCTTTCGTTTATTTTTTTATTTTTTTGTTTTTTTGTTTTACCGATGGGCCTAGTGCTTATTTTTGGGGTGAAAGGGTTTAACAATTTTAAAGTGACCAAGACAAGCTTGGAAAAAGGGGAGTTTGAAGAGTCCTTAAAATACAGTCAGAAAGCGGAAAAATATTTTGAAATTTCCCAAAAAACCCTTTCTCTGGCAAGTCCTTTTTACAGCTTAATCGGCTTGGAAAAGCAGGCCAAGTCAATTGCCGGCTCAGTTTCGTTCTCAATCCAAATTAATCAATCAATAAAGGCATTTTTACAAACTTTTGCAAAGATAACGGATGCGGGGCTTGGTTTTTTAAAAGGAGAAAGCGTCGATTGGTTGGAGGTTCAAAAAATAATCAAGACTAATTATTCTTACGCTTACCAGCAGGCTTCTTTGGCCCAATCCTCCCTTAAGGAAGCGGAGCTTGGTTTTTCTTATTTTAAGAAAAGCGACATTTTCAATTTAATTGGCGAATATTTACCGGGATACCGGGATAAGCTTTTAAAAGGCCAGTCCTTGTCTTTGGTTCTACCTCAAGTCGTTGGGGTCGGCGGCCGGAAAACATACCTGGTTCTTTTTCAGAATAATTTGGAGTTAAGACCGACCGGCGGATTTATTACCGCTTTCGGCATTATCAGTTTGGAAAACGGCAGATTGGTTAATTTTGAGGTTCATGATATTTACGAAGCGGATAGTCTGTTGAAGGGGCAAATTGAGCCGCCGGCAAAAATAAAAGAGATATTGGGAGAACAGGTTTGGTATTTTAGGGATTCTAATTTTGATCCGGAGTTTTCTTCTTCAGCCGACAAAGCCCTTTGGTTTTTGGATAAAGAGATGAACGTAGCCGCCGATGGCGTCATCGCCGTCAATCTAAAATTATTGGAAGGAATACTCGGCGTTCTTGGAGAGACGGAAGTAGTGGGTTATTCCGAAAAAGTTTCGGCCAATAATTTATTGCAAAAAGTTATTCAATATTCGGAAACAACCAATCTTAACCGGGGTCAGGATAAAGAAGAATTTTTGGTCAGTTTAATTAAGGCGATTTACGATCAAGCTCAAAAAACCACGCCTAAAAAAGTTGTCGGTCTGGAAGGGGTCGTTTTTTCTCAACTGGAAAACAAAGAAATACTTTTTTACGCCACCGATAAAAATATCGAAGAGCAAGTCACTGATTTGGGTTGGGACGGGAACTTAAGACAATATCAGAATAAAATTGAAGGCTATTCAATATTTAATGACTATCTTTCTTTAAATGAAGCAAATTTGGGGATAAACAAAGTCAACTATTTTATGGACAGAAAAGTTGACCATGAGATTAGAATTAACAACCAGGGAGCAGTCCAGGAAAGGTTGTTGTTAAGCTATGAGAACAAAAGCCCTTCGGAAAATTGGCCGGCGGGAACATATAAAAATTATTTGCGTGTTTATTTACCCAAAGGAACAAAACTCATTTCTATTCTGAAAACAGACCCGAACAACAGTGATATCTGGACTCCTTTTGCCGATAGCGCCATGGAGGTTTACGAGGAACACAATAAAACGGTTTTGGGATTGCTTTTTGAAGTACCGGTTAAGTCTAAGATTAAACTGGAGATAAATTATGAGCTTCTTGAGAAGATTAATCTTTCGGCCAAGATTAATTCATATCTGTTGATGATACAAAAACAGCCCGGAGTCTACTCTGATGACTACAATCTAATCGTTTCGTTTCCGGAGAACCTTGTTCCTTTAAGGGTAATTCCCAAAGCGGTTATCGGAGGAGGAAAATTACTGATTAATGAAAAATTAAACCGTGACCGGATTTTTCAGATTGATCTGGCGATTTAGAGCCTTGCAATAACACTAACTCTCTGTTAGAATTTAGCCCATGCCGGAAATTAAACTTACCGCTCAAAAAAGAACCCTTGTCGGGAAAAAAGTCAAAAAACTAAGGAAAGAAGGCTTGATTCCGGCAAATATTTTCGGGAAAAAGATTAAGTCCCAATCTCTGTCGTTGGATAAAAAAGAGTTTGAGAAAGTTTTTGAAGAGGTAGGAGAAACAAGGATTGTTAATTTGGAAGTTGGAGGGGAAAAAGAAGGCCGTCCGGTGATGATCCAGAACCTTCAAAGAAACCCCGTTACGGAAGAAATTCTTCATGCCGATTTAAGACAGGTTATTCTTACCGAAAAGGTGACGGCCGGTATTCCGGTGGAAATGACGGGTGAAGCTCCGGCGGCCGAACAAAAACTGGGAATATTAATTCAAAATATTTCTGAAATTGAGGTTGAAGCCTTGCCTTTGGATTTGCCGGAAAAGTTTGCCGTTGATGTTTCCGGGCTGGCTAATGTCGGTGACGAGATTTTGGTGAAGAGTATCAAAATTGACAAGAGTAAAGTTGAGTTAAAAATTGATGAAAACCAAGTCGTAGTTAAGATCGAGCCTTTGGCTAAAGAGGAGGTCGCTCCGCCGCCGGCCGAAGAAGTGGTTGGTGAAGAAGCAGGGGAAGGCGCTCCGGCGGAAACTGAAGGAGAAGAGAAGCCGGAAGAAAAAGCAGGAACAACTCCTCCTGAAGTTTAGTTACTCCAAAGTTTTTCAACCCGGGGAAGAATTTCGTTATTGGGGTCAATTTCTTTTGCTTTCTGGAGGGCCCAAAGAGCTTTTTCTTTGTCGTTGTTTTTGTAATAAGAAACCGCCAGTTGAATCCAGCCGTCCCGATAATTCGGTCTCTCTAGGGTTATCTGCTCCCACTTGTAGATTGTTTCCTGGTCCGCTTTTACTTGGGCCTGCATCCCCAGTATTCTTAAGCCCATTCTTTGTTTCTCGCTGTTTAAGGCGGCGATGGCGGCAATAAAAAAGAGCAGGGCAATCAGAACGTTTTTAGGAAGATGCTTAGCTTTTCTGTCCAGATAGGAGAAAGGATTCCAACTGATTTTAGTGGGAAAGTAAAACTTGAATTTTTGCCTTTTTAAATTCCTGGCCACGGACTTATTATGAGGGGTTCTTTTTGGTTTGGCAAGAGTTGCCAGATTTTCTCGGTAATAAAAGGCATAAAAGGATGGAGAAGCTTCAAACAAGTTTGGTAAACTTCGTAAAAAGTGGCGATAGCGTCACCGTCACTGTTTTTTAATCTTTCTTTCGTTGTTTCCAGGTATTTGTCAGCAAATTGATGCCAAATAAATTTGTAAATTATTTCCGCTGCCTGGCCAAAACGGTAAGTGTCAATTAATTTAGTTACTCGTTTTGTTAATAAAATTGATTGTTTCAAAATTGCCTGGTCATCTTTATTATTTAAACTTTCTGGTTTTATTTCTTTATTAAAAGTTTTTCCTTCAGTACTGATTAAAAAATATCGGCCAATATTCCAAATTTTATTGGCAAAGTTACGCATGGCCATAATTTTATCTTCAAAGACCACGAAATCACTGGCGGGAGCAATTCCAAAAACAAGAGACATTCGGAGGGCATCTGCCCCGTATTTTTCGACCATGGTTATCGGATCAACCACATTGCCTTTGCTTTTACTCATTTTTTGACCAAGTTTATCAACCACACGGGAATGTAAATGGACGGTTCTGAAGGGAACATCCTTTGCCAAATATAACCCGAACATAATCATTCGCGCCACCCAAAAGAAAAGAATGTCCCACAGGGTGTCCATGACGGAAGTAGGGTAGAAATATTTAAAATCCTTAGAGCTTTTTTCGGGATTTTCAACATTAAAGCCCAGCGTATTAAGCGGCCATTGGCCGGATAAAAACCAAGTATCAAAAGTGTCGGTTTCCTGCAAGAGGCGGGTGCTTTGACAGGTGGGGCATTTTTCATTTTCTTTTATTTCAAATTTGGCTTCAACAGGGGCGGTTAATGACTGAAGACTTTTTTTAATCTCTTCAAAGCCGTATTTGTCTTTAATTTCAGCGAAAGTACCGGAAACAAAATTATTATTTTTATCGAGAAAATTAACTTTTATTTTTGGGTTGCAATTTAAACAATACCAAGCGGGAATCCTTGGGCCCCAAACAATCTGCCGACCGATATTCCAGTCCCTGATGTTTTTCATCCAGTCTAAAAATGCCTTTTTGAAACGAAAAGGGAAGAATTTAACTTTTCCTTCTTCGGCCGCTTTGATCGCCGGCTTGGCCAGAGGCTCAATTTTGACAAACCATTGAGGCATTAAAAGGGGTTCGATTGCATTTTTACAACGATAACAAAACCCAACGGTATGATGAAGAGGGTTGGTTTTGACCAATTTCCCTGACTTTTTTAAAACTTCTATTGTTCTTTCTCTGGCTTGTTTTGGATAAAGTCCTTCAATTTCCTTCGGAACATTAATCATTTTTCCCGAAGGGTCGATACAGGAAAGAGCAGGGAGATTATGCTTTTGGCCGATTTCGTAGTCAGTTGTATCATGTCCCGGCGTTATTTTTAAAGCACCTGTGCCAAACTCGATTTCTACCAGGTCATCAGCAATAATGGGGACTTCTTTATTAACAATTGGCACAATCGCTTTTTGACCAACAAGTTGTGAATATCTTTTATCTTTTGGATTGACAGCAACTGCAACGTCAACAAAAATAGTTTCTGGTCGAGTTGTGGCAATTTGAATCGGACCATAATCAAGAAAATAGAGAAATTCATCCTTTTCAAGATGGTCAACTTCAAGTTCAGAAAAAGCTGTTCCGCAGAAAGTGCAATAATTGACGATTTTTTCTTTCCGGTAAATCAGTCCGTCATTATGAAGTTTTTTGAATGTCGCAAAAACGTTTTCAAGGATTTTTGGTTCTAAACTATAGTGATATCTGGTAAAGTCCATGGAGAAACCCAATTTCTTCATTTGGGAAACATTTAGTTCCCGGTTTTCTTCCACAAAATCCCAGATCATTTTGTAAAGAGTTTGCCTGTCGAAGTCAAACCTGCTTTTTCCTTCTTTTTTTAGTTTCTTTTCAAAAACAAACTGGGTTTCAACGCCGGCATGATCGGACCCCGGCAGCCATAAAGTAGGCTCGCCTAACATCCGGTGATACCTGCACATAATATCTTGGATGGTAAACAGAGCGTGGCCCATGTGCATGGGGTCACTGGCATTGGGAAGGGGAAGAATTATGGAAAAAGGTTTTTTTGATTTATCAATTTTCGGAACAAAATATCCTCCTTTTTCCCAAAGGGAATAAATTTCGCTTTCAATTTCGGTTGGTTTATATACTTTATCCACGGTTAAAATGTATTTTAACATTTAGGTTGGTTTTGTGCTACAATCCAGCCTATGTCAGTCGAAACGGCTCCTGTTTTTTACCGTTATGACGAGGACTATCCGTTTTTACAAGAAAGTTTGAGAAGAGCAGGTAGCCCTGTTCATGAAATCTATTATGCCACCAGAGCTTATTCTGAAGTTTTTTTACCACTCAAACTTCGTCCACGACAAAAATTGCTCGACGTCGGTTGTTGTTTAGGACGGCTTGGTTCGTCTTTTCGTTTAGGTGGAGTAACTGCTGTTGGAATTGATTTAAATAGGGCAGCTTTAATTCAAGGATTAAAAATATATGGTTCTAAAAAGAACTCATTTATTGAAGCAAATGCGATTGCTTTGCCTTTTAAAAAGGGAGCTTTCGATGGTGTTACGAGTCAGGATTTGTTGGAGCATGCCCCAAATGAGCAGCTGGCATTAAGAATATTTTCTGAGATGGAGAGAGTTCTTAAGGGAAGAAGAATGGTTCATAAGATAACAGTTACCGAAGACGTTGAATGGATTGACGCGGACCCCTCTCATACTCTTAAATGGCCGGCAGATAAATGGAATAAGTGGTTTCAACAAAATGGCTGGAAGGTTGTTGCTCCTACTGACAGAAAGTTGCCGCCAGTTCCGACACGAAGAGGTATTGTACAGAATACAATGCACGGATATTTTTTAATAGAAAAACAAGGCCATTATAGATGAGAAAAGGTTCACTCTGGGGAAAACAAGCACAGATCTTTATTACCGATACTTGTAATCTTGCCTGTGATGGTTGCCCTTATCCTTTTATTCCCAAAGAACAACAAACAATTCTACGGAAGCAGGAATTAAACCTTGGTGAATGGAAAAGGATTACCGATTATCTCTACAAACAAGGAATAAGGTTATTTTGTTTAATCGGCGGCGAACCTGCTTCTTATCCCAGGCTTGACGAGGTCATTAAAAACATTACTGATTATCCCGACGCTTTTGTTTTACTCTCGACCAGCGGAATTCATCCTTTGCACGACGCGGTTTTAAGAAAAAAACTGGGTAAAGCATTGTCTAGGCCGAGACTTAATAATCATAAAAATGGAATTGCTATTTCTTTTGATGCTATCCCGACAGATGCCGGACCCAAGAACTCAAGACAATTAAAGGCGCAGCAGGGACTGGATTTTATTAAATTAATTTCAGAAGAATATGGAGATAAAATTACTTACACCGCTAATGTCATGATTAATCCCGGTAATATCAATAGTGTTTTAGCCATCCAAACATTTCTGGAAGAAAGGGGTATTTTTACCAATATTTGTACCCAACAAATGAAATGTTTTAACAGGATTCCTGTTTTTAACAAAACTCATTTACCTCAATTAACCAACGTTGCTTTGGAGCTGATAAAACGCAAAATAAACAAAAGGATGATTGTAAACTCGGTTGCTTATTTAAGCCAACTGCCCGGAGTTGTTGGATTGGAAAATTATCAATGTTGGAAGGAACCCCAAGGTTCGCCGGTTCTTGATTTTGCTCCTAACGGCAACTTTCGATATTGTAACTGGATTGGACAGGATGGACCTGACGGTACCCCCGCAGTCGATATTACTGAAAAAATAGAAAAAAACCAAAGCTTAGGTCTTAAAATATGGAAGCAATCAAAAAAAATAACCAAACAGCTTTGCCAAGGATGCAGCTGGAGCAGGAGGGATAGGAATATCCACCCAATGGCCGAGTTTAATCATAAATTATTACAACTTGACTCGGCTCTTTTTGAATTCCAAAATATTTGGGTTCAGGCCCAACAGTCTTTGCAATAAAATCTTCCACTTATTTGGAAATTTTATTATCCTCCTGTTCCTCTTAGGTAAACTGCCTGCCAAGGACGGTAGTTGGAAGTGAAAGTTTTTTCGAAAAGGGTTTCGTTGTTGCGAATAACTTTATAATCAAAAGCCGCTTTTGACCCCCAAGCCTTCCAATCCACCTGTTTAACTGTTCCGGCGGGAAGAGTGGGATCGTCCTGGTAAAGGTCCGGCGGGGGAGGCTGTTTATCCCAGACTCTGGCAGGTGAGATTTCAATCTTGCGCTCATCCTTGGTTCCATAAAAAGCAAAAGTCAATTGTTTCTTTTTTAAGTCAATATTTGTTTGAATAAGGATAAAACTTGGTGTGTTATTGGTAATTTTTAAATCGGCGCTCGGGTCAAAAACTGTGGCGTCAAAACCCGGTCCCAAATCGTCTTCATAGTAATGAACGCGGTAGGCATGAGCGTGTCTTTCTGTAATAGGCAGCCCGGAATTTAACGCTGCCCGAAAAAAAGTGGTAGAAACCTGGCAAACGCCGCCGCCGTCCCCCAAAACCGTCCGGCCCTCTTTAATGATGTATGCCTGTTTAAAACCGGTATCGGCGGAAACATCCCCCAGAGCTTTATTAAAAGAAAAGACTTCATTGGGGGCAACTAAAATCCCGTTTAACCTTAAACTGGCCAGCTGGAGATTATGAATTCTTTCCGGAATCGAGCCGTAAAAAAGAGAGGTGCCTTTTCCGATAAGTTCTTTTATGCCTAGAGAATTGGCATCGCCGGTTGAGATTTTTGCCGGTGTTTTTACCACCGGTACTGCCATTTCCTGTTTTTGCCCGTTTTTCTCCAGTTGTTGGAGTTTATTGGTCAGCTCATCGGTAAATTGGGTTTCCTGCAGAGAAATTCCCTCCCTTGAAGGTTTAAAAACAGTGACAATATCTTTTTCAAATTGAAAGGTGGCGTTTTCCGGTAAAAGATTGATTGTTTGGGCAAAATTTTTTGTGTACTGGACGATTTTGTTTCGGTCAAAATTGCCGTCAAAAGACAAAAAACTGACGATTTCCTCGTCGTTGATTTTCCAGACCTGATTGTCAAGTTGTAATAAGATTTCCTTATTTAAAAAAGAAATCGCTCTGCTTTGGGCCAGACCAACCATTTCAGAGGAAATTTTTGGCGTATTGACAATTAAAGGAATTTCCAGCACAATTTCTTTTTTAGGACAGGCAATTTGCTTAAAGATTATTGTTTTAAGCCGTCTTTTGTCAACATCCCGGCCGTTTTTTCCCGGCTCAATAACAATCTCTTTTTTCCCGTTTTTATTGACAATTTTTATTTCCGGATTGACGGTTGACTGGAAAAGCAAGGCCGAAACACTGGCGATTGTTTCGTCAAGGCTTGACTGGTCAAAACTAAAAACAACCGGCGAATTATTTTGGCTGGTATAAAGGGAATAGATGCGTTTTAAATTGAAAAAAAAGTACTTTTCCCGGCCGAGTCTGAAAATAAGCTCAAGGGTGTTTTGCGGCTCGTACCTAAGAGAGGATAAATCAACCAAGTAATTCTGACTGCCGGAGGTTAAAATGATTTTTTCCGGAGCTTCTTTGATTAAATTTTCGACAATTTTCAAAGTTTCTTTTTTTGTTTTTCCGGTTATGGGAACGCCGCAAACAGAGACTTGCGGATACACCCGTCGGTTGAAGGCTAAAAAATAAGCAAAAGCGGTGGAAAGCGGCAGGCCGATAATAACAATCACCAAAAAAATCAGGATGCGCTTGTTTTTCAATATAATTTTATTTATCATTGAATTGTCTTGTAAATAATACTCTATTTCCTATTTTAAAATTTATGCCTGACGAAATTCAACCCCCAATGACAATCTCTCCTTTAAACAAGGAAAAAACTTTTCCTAAAATTATTTTAATTTTAGGTATTTTGATTTTAGTGGCAGGACTGGGTTTTGTTGGTTGGAAATTTTTTGGTAATAAAATCGGTTTAAAAAAGAATCAAATCACCTTAATCTACTGGGGTCTTTTTGAGCCGGAGTCGGTAATGCAGTCGGTCATCGCCGATTATGAGAAAGACCATCCGGCGGTTAAAATAAATTATTCTCAACAGAGCTTGACCCAGTACCGCGAACGATTACAGGAAAGGCTTCTTTCCGCAGACCAACAAGAGAAAGAAAAAAACAAAGAGGTTTTAGATTTGGAAACACCCGATATTTTCAGAATTCATCAAAGTTGGGTACCGATGTTCTCTGGCTTGCTGTCCGAGATCCCGGTCAGCGTTTATGACAGTACTACTTTTGAAAAAACCTTTTATCTGTCGGCGGTGGAGAGTTTAAAACTGCAGGGGAAATATGTCGGCATTCCTTTAATGGTTGACGGATTGGCTCTTTACTGTAACGAGGATCTTTTTAAGGCTAAAGGTCTTTCTTTCCCGCAAAATTGGAGCGAGTTAAAAATTGCCGCTCAGCAGCTAACCGCTAGAGACAGCGAGGGAAAAATTACCACCGCCGGGGCAGCGTTGGGAACAACGGTCAATATTGATCATTGGAGTGATATCTTAGGATTGATGTTTTTTCAGGCGGGGGTCGATCCTGCCAATCCAGGTGCCTGCTCTCAGGCAAGTGATGGACGCAGTGTTTGCCCCGGTGCCGACGCTCTTCAATTTTTCGCCAATTTTACGACGGTTGACCGAGTTTGGGATTCTACTTTGCCGACCTCAACTTTTGCTTTCGCTAAGGGTAATTTGGCGATGTATTTCGGTCCATCTTGGCGGGTTTTTGACATTGAGGGTATAAAAAACCGGCTGCAAAGCGATTTTAAATATAAAATAATTCCCGTTCCGCAATTGCCGATGGAGGAAGAAAAGCAAATCGGCTGGTCTTCCTATTGGGTGGAGTCGGTCTCCAAAAAATCATCGTATCAAGCCGAAGCGTGGGAATTTTTAAAGTATCTTTCCTCAAAAGAGGTAATGCAGAAAATTTTTCAGGCGCAATCGGCCGTTCGCTCATTCGGCGAACCATATCCTCGGATTGACATGGCCGATCTTGTCAAAGACCATCCCCTTGTCGGCGGTTATATTTCCCAAGCGCCTTATAGCCGGAATTGGTATTTATCGTCTTTTACCAGCGACAACGGAATTAACGATAAGATAATTGAATATTTCAAAAACGCCGTTAACGAAGTTAACCAGGGGGGAGATTCCGCTTCCTCTTTACAAACCGCCGGCCAGGGAGCAAACCAGATTTTAAGTCAATATGGACTTAAAAAATAGATGCGGACTGCCATTTTAAAAACGCTGGTTTATTCTGATATCTTCGACTATCCCTTGACTGCTCCGGAAGTGGCCAAGTATTTAATTAGTGATACTGAGGTTACAGTTGATACTGTTCAAAAAAATTTAAAGATTTTCGCGGATTCCAAGCTGATTTACACAGACGGGAAATTTTATTTTCTAAAAGGGAGAGAAAAAATTGCTGAATTGAGGAAAAAAAGAGCCGAATGGTCAAAAAAAAAATTAGAAATTGCCAAAAGAACTGCAGAAAAACTTAAAATAATTCCCATGATTAAAATGATTGGCATTACCGGCGCGCTGTCCATGGAGAATTGCAAAGAAGAGGACGATATCGATTTGTTGATAATTACCGGTGCTGATTGTTTATGGCTGACACGGTTGTTGATAATACTGCTTTCGCCTTTACTGGGTATTAAAAGGAGAAAACCGGCCGATATCTCTGTTAAAGACAAAATTTGCTTTAATTTATTTTTAGAGGAAAATCATCTGAAAATTGAGCCGGAAAATCTATTTTTGGCCCATGAAATTTGTCAGGTTAAACCGATTTTTGGCAGGGACACTACTTATGAGAAATTTTTAAATGAGAATCGGTGGGTTAATAAGTACTTACCTAACGCAGCAAGTATATTAAAAGTCAAATATCAAAAATCAAAACCAAAACTTAATGCTAAA
>Ga0315294_10002912_pt1 | contig 18604 bp, 27 predicted proteins | sample YL17G13_40_MG_FD_203626 | JGI IMG/M metagenome (GOLD analysis project Ga0315294, IMG submission 203626) | Sediment microbial communities from Yellowstone Lake, YNP, Wyoming, USA - YL17G13_40 | ecosystem: Environmental > Aquatic > Freshwater > Lake > Sediment | place: USA: Wyoming | collected...
TGGTGTACGCGGGGCGCTTCACGGTTACCGCATATTGTGCCGGATGCAGTGTCTGCGATACCACCTACAAGACCGCAGACGGAACCTACGCGGATTATAGAAAGCGGATTGTAGCCGCCGATTCGAGGGTCCCGTTTGGTACAACAATAATGATTGACGGATTCGAAGAACAATATACCGTCCGGGATCGTGGCGGAAAGATTCGTGGTAGATGCATTGACGTCCTGATGTCTTCGCATTGGCGTGCAAGAAAGTTCGGTCGCCAAGAGAAAGACGTCTGGATGTGGCAGCCCGTCGAGACGGAGATAGAGGTAGAAGTTCCGGTGGGTTCCACGTTAACCAGCAACTAGTTATGGACTTCGAACAAAAGCCAATTAGAAAAGCAGTTCTTGTTCGTAAAAATCCGAAAAACGGCAGGACAAGTTGTTATCATGTGAATCTTGGGAAGTACGGTGATTCATACGCTATCTGGTGCTGCTGGGGAAATCAAAGACCTTCCATACTTGGCGACAGCATTTCAAGGAAGCAATTAAAGTTTATCTCGGATAACATGATCAAAGTTTTAGTCACTTACTACGATTTCATATCCAAGTATCAAGCAAAAGGGTACGAAACCGTTTCTTTCTAATGTTGGGAGCCCGATCATGGACGACAGTATCGCTACAATCACGCAGGACGAGTTAAAAGAATATCTAAAGTGGAGGCTTGAGATAGATAAGACTCAGAAGAAGGTGGATAATAAACGGCAGGAGTTCATTGACCGGGCGGGCCTTGGTGCCATGATTGAAGATGGCGCTCTGATTCTTAAAATCGAGTCACAGTCACCCCGCATCAATTCATCCCTGATTATTCAAGAGGTCGCCAAGCGGTATGGGGAAACCGTCGCGCAGGATATAGAGAAAGTGTGCAAGAAGGATTCGGGGGGAAAGCGCCTTACCGTCGAGTCGAAGTCAAAATAGTTTGTTATGAGAACAGAAGAAGACCTTTTCAATCAGCTAGCCGAGATGCGACTCGTATGCCCTTGCGGGATGAGGTGTTCTTTTTTCAGTAACGAGGCCGGAGAGTACGCTTACGCTAGTTCCGAATATGATTTTTCAGGGGCTTTTCCTCATTCCACGTATAACGGTTTCTTAGACTGCATAAGAAGATTTGTTCTTTATCATACGCTTTACGTTCTTTATTCCCATTACGCCAAAGTAGTAAGTACCCCTAAGAATATTAAGATACAAACTCTTCCAAAAGGGTCTGAAGATATCCTCGGTGCAAAAGCTGTGTTTGATACTCGCACTCTCAAATATTATTGTGATAATTGCAAGATAGAATTTTTTAAGAAGTTTCAATTAGCAGAAAACGAAACCGAACTTGCCGATCTTATCAATAAAAGACTCTTTGATATTTGCGCCTATCTTGTTTCTGTGAAAAAGAATGAAAACGTCAGAACAGGTGTTTAATCAGATAGCCGCAGGAGAGCTTTTGTGCCCCTGTAGCCTAAAATGCGTTAATGCTCCGGCACTAAAAAGATTACCAAGACCGGACGACATTGAAAACCCGAATGTATCGCCCAAGCACGAATCGTATGATGAGCTTATTGACTGTATAACCGCGTATACAAAAGAGTTCACGCAATCCAGAATTATTGCTCTCCGCAGCCATGCCACCCAGAGTTTAAAGCTTCCTCTAGAATCGTGGCGAATTTTCGACTCCGACATACCAGAAACGATTCCTTATTATATGATATCTGACAAACGTCGTGGTTCTCCTCCGATAGTTAAAGCCTTTAGAAAAGCAGTTACAAACCTGAAGCTTCAATTTTCTTCTAACATCATCGAACTGGACAGTCGTATAGAAAACAACTTCTTCACAATTTGTGATGCTGTTATTACTCAGTTGAAGTCAGACGCAAAGGCTTGACACCTTAGGAAAAACTGCGACAATATAGAATCGGAACTAAGTTCCACATAGGACAGGGGAGGAATTATGGGATACGCAGATATCCAGTGGGAAGAGAAGGAATCACGTTACTCCGCGCTAATGAAGGACTTGGTAAAGCACGTCTTTTCTGAAGAGGGGGTTTCTTTCTCGCAATCAATTAAGAAGTCGGTGCGTGGCCAAGAGATGGTCATCTGGCCCGTCTCCTTTGATCTTGATTCCGAAGTATCCGTCTCTGGGCAGCTTGTTCACGTCCCAGAGGCGACTCTGGCGGCTTACGGGAGCGACGAGTATGCTCCCGCCGTGAAAAAGCTACGCGGCGATGAGGTGCCAGCTGGAGCAGAAGAACCTTCTGACGAGCCCAAGGAACCGGAAGCCAAGATCGAGAAACCGGAGGGGCATCTTGTATACGCGTGGAACGCGGCTGCGCCTCTCAACATGGATCAGCTTCCAAAGGCGCTAACTATCGCGAAAGAGGTTCACAAGGCGATGATCGACGCGATTGAGGGACGCCTGAAGGGGAATGTGATTCAGAGGAGCCGCGATGACGAAGGTATTATAACCAAGTCGTCCGTCGAGACCGACAAGGACGGGAATCCAATCGCGTTGTCACGAGGAGTCTTTACCTCCCCGCTTACTCCTGATGCAGTCCCCGCTTCGATGGCGGCTGAAGACAAGAACATCCGGGGCATTCTTCCTCCGAGCGTTCGCTAGTAATAAAATTATATAACAAAAGAGAAATGCCTAGGAGTTGAAAGACTTCTAGGCGTTTTTATTTTGCGAAAAGACTTGCATATCATACAAGAATTCTGTTAAAAGATCATCTCCTGACCGCATATATGAATAGTAATGCAATGTCTGTTTTTATTACTTGGAGGAAAGTATGTCTAAGGCGAAGAAGCTGCATCGCGGGATTCCGGAACAGCTGCAAAGTTCGCACGTCAATCCCATTCAGTGGAAGTTTGGTTGGTCATTCGAAAGGACAATGGCCGGGGCGGTCATCATTCGAAAAATAGACGAAGCGACGAAGGCCGTTGTAGCGGAAGCCGCGATTCCCGGAAGCGACTGGGTTAAGATAGTCGGTGGGGTGTCGCTAAGACGAGAAGACGGCGTCTGCCAAGGTATCTTGAAAGTCATCCACAGTTAATCCTTCCGCTCAAGGGGGACCGCGTGGCAAATATTTATGTTCCTATAGTTGCTAGTTATCCAAATTACGACAACGTAATAAAAAACGCGGAACGCTGTGAAGAGCTTGGTCACAGCGTAACCCTATACAGGGCGTTAAAGAGGAAGCCGTACAAGCGACTGTCTAAATTTATGTTTGGTGTTCCGTGGGGAGATCCTGAATTACGCGCTAAAAGTGTCATTGAAAAAGTCCCTGCGGCACCCTGCATTATTGCAGCTCCAACAGGCGGAGTAGGGACAGTCAGAACAGTTACACGAATAACAGAGTTTGAAAGCTGGGACTTTGCAAAGAACAAGATATGCGTTGGGTGGTCCGACGCAACTGCGATTGTAAACAAGGTGGCGGCTATCTCAAGCTATCCTTCGTTTCACGGTCCTTGTTTTTCTGATCCTCAATTCATTGACGTACTTCCTTATTACACATTCTCAAAAATAGGATGGCAAATTCCGTTCGTGCTAAGGGATAACATTGGAAAGGAAGAAATCTTAAACGGTATTTCGTGGGGAGGCAACTTAACGATATTCAATTACATGCTTCCAGACCCGGATGTCATGCGGGGGATGAGACAATCCAAAATTATATTTTTCTTTGAAGCGGTTTTTGACGAGATGTACGGAAAGAAGCCGATGACGCAAAGTCTGCTGGAGATGGAGCTAGACAGGCTTGAACAGCGTGGCATCTTCAGAAACTCCCTGCTTATTCTAATGGGACGCGTCACGGGGCTTACCCCGGAGCGAGTTGTCCAGAGCATAAGAAAGTATTACTGGGGTCCCGTTGTTGGCGTAGACATCGGGCACAGGCAGAAGCTAGGAAAAACAGCGAAACCATCTTGCGCGGTTCCGCCAATCCCCATAGGGACAAACGTTCGTATTTCTTTGAAGGGGAAGTACTTGAGCTGCAATTGGAGCGCCCCAAATTTTTAAAATGTCGTAAAGTGTTATAGCACGTCAATTTACGCAGCATTATTATTCTTATTTTGTACGGCGGATTCACACAATAGGATTGGGTCTTTTGGCAATCCCAACAATGCAGAATTACGATTACTACCATATACTCTGTAGAAACTGCGGGGGCTTCTATCAAAAGACACAGAGAGATTGCCTCTGCGAAATTTGTGGAAGTTCTAAACTTGATATAACGCCAATCGATCTGAACACGGGAAAGAAAATTATCGTGGAGAAAAAGGGGAAGAAGAAGTAGATTCTTTCTTACTTTTCTGCGCGTTCTTGCACAATAGGATCGAACCCAAAATAGGAGTTCGCCATGTTTATCCGCGACGTCTTCAAGGAGATCCGTAGGGCCACACGTACCAAGGCGAATCTGTTCCTCCTCGGAAAACCCGGAATCGGGAAGACCGACGGATGCCAGTGGCTTGCAAACGAGATGGGTATCGGGTTTAAGAGAATCGTCCTGCCCCAATACGATGAAGTCGATCTTCGCGGAATTCCCGAAGTGAACGAAAAGAAGCGCACTGTTTTCTATCCGACAGAAGAACTCCCCTATGCTGACAAGGACAAAGAAAATGGAATTCTGCTCCTAGACGAACTTCCTTCTGCGAAGCCGAGCGTTCAGATCATCTGTTTCAAGCCGAATGAAATTTTACTTGGCTGCAACAAACCAATCAAGGATGTGAAAGAGGGGGAACACGTTGTTGGTGCGGACGGTGGCATCGAAACGGTTTGTAAAACCTTTGAAAGGGATTTTGACGGAAAGCTCGTTCACATCGAAGCTGACTACTTGTTTCCGCTGGAGTGCACTCCAGAGCATCCTATCCGAGTTGTTCGACGTGACGGGAAGAAGCACACGTGGGACGCGGCAACGAAAAGAAATATCCCTGTTTTTCTTAGCCCGGAATGGACCGAGGCCAAGAATATTCGGCGCGGCGATTTTGTAGTAATTCCAAAGATTAGGGGGAAGTTTAATACTACAAAACTTTTCTTTAATGATTACATTGTCACGCTTGAGAATAAAACACCCAAGCAGATTCTTGACGGAATTCCGCTTAACGAAGAGACGGCGTGGTTTCTGGGCCTATACGTTGCGGAGGGTTTCGGATGGAACTCTGTCGGCATCGCTACGGGGGAACACGAAGCCGAACTCCATGACAAAGCGTCCGACATCATATTGCGCTATTTTGGATACGGGGTTACGCGGGGCACATCCAAAAAGCACCACGGATTAACGCTCCGGTTCGGCGGGGGGATTCCAGCGAGGTTCCTTCACGACCATTGCGGAAATGACGCCCACACAAAAAAGATTCCAGACTTCATTCTGTATCATGAAAACAAAGACATCCTGCGTGCGTTTCTGCGCGGGTATTTTGCGGGAGACGGGCATAGTGCGCGTGACGGACGTGAAGTCGAAATGGTCACGGTGTCGAAGCTTCTCGCTTTGCAACTCCAGCTGGCATTCGCCCGGTTTGGCGCAATGGCCGCGATCTATGTAGGGAAGCCAAAAAACAATATTTACATTTGCGGAAAGCTTACTCATTCCAGTGAAAGCTACAAGCTCTACGGAAGGACTCCTGAATTAATGTCTATTTTTGGAAAGCCTTATTTGAAGAAGCGCCCCACAAGGTATTCGTTCGATATAGGGGACAGCCTTATCGTCAAGGTGGCAAATGCAGGACTGGTTCCGTACAAGGGGAAGGTTTACAACGTAGAAACAACAAACCACACATACGTTGTGAACAGCATGGCTGTTCATAACTGCCACCAGCTTTTGGACGCTCGTCGTCTTGGCGCTCTTTATTTCCTTCCTGAAAACTGGATCACCGTTGCAACGGGAAACCGTGCGGAAGACTACGCCTTCGTCTATGACATGCCCCCAACGGTTCGAACCCGTTGTGTCGTCCTAAACATGGAGGCCAGTTTCGAAGACTGGAAACCGTGGGCCATCGACAATGGCGTGTCACACGAAATTCTGTCGTTCCTCAACAACAACGGCCAAGACTTTGATGATTACCATCCCGAAAAGAGCCTGACGAATCAGCCCCTTCCGCGAACGTGGACGCTGCTGTCAAGATATTTGATTGACATCGAGAATCACAATGACTCCCCTGATCTTGAATACATTATCGGTCAGATCGGTGAAGGCGCAGGGCAAAAGTTCCACGCATGGCGCAAGATTTACAAGGAGATTCCTGACATCAGCGGAATCCTTCGTGGGGAGATCGATACGATCCCCAGCACGACCGACAAGAAGTGGTGCGTGGTGTGCGCCCTTACGTCCAAGCTTGTCGGTACGCCTGACAAGGACGTCAACTTCATCAAGTATGCGAAGAACACACTCAAGTACATCGGGCGTCTGGACTCCGACATCGTGATCGCGTTCCTGAACGACGTCATGCACACGAAGTTCTGGAACAACAACAAGAAGATGATCATGAAGACTCAAGAGTGGATGGAGCTGTCCAAGAAGCACGCGAAGACTATCGTGGGTGACATCAGTGACGGTGGGGACTAGAATGCATCCTCCGATTCCCGACGCGCAAAAGAAGGTCACACAGGAAGAAGCCGATAAGGCTTTGCGCCGGATTGTCAAATCGAGGACGGGGCTAATCTTTGACAAGCCCGTTCTCGCTCCCCTTTTGTTCAAGCTGGAGCCAAAGCGAATCCCGTTTGGAACAATCGCCACAGATGGCAAGTCTCTCCTATACAATCCGGCATTCGTGAATAATCTGGAAGTAAAGTTCCTTAAATTCGCACTACTTCACGAAACTCTCCATTGTTGTTTCAAACATCCATCCCGTCGGGGGACTCGTGAGCCCCAAATCTGGAATATCGCAGCAGACCTTGTAATTAATGGAATTTTAGTGTATGACGAAAAAACTGAAGCGCCAGACTGGATCTGCGTTGACAAGAAATATCACAAAACGGAGTGGGAAAAAGAACACCCGGACATTCCGATAACCGCTGAAACCGTTTACGACGAACTCTATAAAAACGCAGAACACGTAAAGGTGAAGTTCAAGATTACGTGTCCTTGTATTCAGAAGGACCCAACGGAGGGTGCGGGAGAGGGGGAAGGACAGGGAGGCAGTAGCAAGGACGGCAAGGGGTGTTCTCACGGGAACGACCCCGAAAGTGGCGGGGAAAAGCCTGAAAAGGGCTGGGATGCAAAGTGGGATAAGGGTCTTGAAGAGGAATGGAAGCAGGCCGTCATCGCCGCTGAGCAGATGGCGCGAATGCGCGGAGACGCTCCGGGTTGGATGACTTCGCTGGTTGATGACATTGTTGAGCCTAAGGTTCCACTCGACAAGATTTTGCTGAAATATATCGGGACCGTTATTTCGGACGAGACTTCGTGGAAATCTCCGAACCGCCGTTTCGTTTCTCGCGGAATCTATCTTCCGTCGAGTGTTGTTGACAAAAAGGACGGCGTGATCGTCATCGACACGAGCGGATCGATATCAGACGAGGAAGCTCTTGACTTCCTTGGGATTGCCGCTAAAGTTCTTCGATCCAAGGGAATCAACGAAGTTCGCCTAATGCAGTGCGACGTGACGATTACAGACGACATTAAGTTTCGCCGGGTTGGCGACTTCAAGTCTCATGTAAAGAAGGTCGGCGTCAAGGGGCGCGGCGGTACGTCGTTTACGGAGCCGTTCGAGAAGCTGGAAAAGGAGAGGTCGTGGAATGTGGCGTTCCTCATGTACTTGACCGATCTCTGTGGAACGTTTCCTCAGAAGGCTCCGAAGTTTCCCGTGATCTGGGTATCAACGACGGAAGACGCGGCTCCGTTCGGAACGACAATCTACTGGGATCGGAAATCCGATAAGATCAAGATTATGAAGGGGAAGGCCCATGCCGAAAAAGCTTAAGGAGAAAGTGCTTTCGTTTACATTCCCGTATGTTCCTGACGAACGGCAGGAACTTCTTGTTAGCTTTCTTGAGTCAAACGGGTTTGATATCCGAAGCGTAAAAGCCCGAGAAGCACACGGGGATATCCAGATTAGCTGCTCACGAGCTGCGCCGATTTGTCTGTGCTGCTTGGCTCTGCTATTGGACGCGGACCTTAAAGAGAGCAACCAGTTGTGCCGATATTGCAGCGCTGGGGATTGCGAAGTTGAATCTTCAAAACTAAAGTTTGAGGTCGGCCACGGAAATCTCCAGAAAACCCTTCATGCGGCAATTGTAGAAGAGGAAGAAGAAATCACTGACGATGACATCGAATCTGACGAAGACAGCCTAGACGACGAAGATGGGTCCGACGAAGGTGATGAAGATTAGAAAGGAGAAAGGCATGAACAACACGGCGGATCTCTTTGTTAGGTACGAAGGAATCCAAGGTGGTCCTTGGGTTTCCAGCCCGTTTCTTCGTTCAGGAGACGTCAGAAGGTGGAAACAAACAAGACGCCGCCAGAACAAATCGTCACGATCACGGACGACGAACTCCAGATGTATGCAAAGTACGTAGCAAATGCTGTTGAGAAGAAAGTGCCGTGGAGCCATTCAGATGTTATTGGGGTTCTAAGACTTATAGAGGCCGTCAAGAAATCGCGTAAGCGCATCTCCGATTTAGAAGAACGCCTGTATGAAAGTAGTTTATAAAGACCTCTGGGACATTTACGCGTCACTTAAGCCTGATGAATTCATATGCATAACGACCAACGGGTCGATTCGCCGGGACGGTTGCGCCGTCATGGGGAGAGGGTGCGCCTACGAGGCGACACAGAAGTTTCCTGATATCCAGAAGAAGCTTGGCGTCTTACTGAAGAGTGGTAACCACGTCCATTGTTTTCCTGAGTACAAACTATTCACCTTCCCTGTAAAAACCACGTGGGATCAGCAAGCCAGTCTTAACCTTATCCAGCAGTCTTGCTATGAGTTGTCCGCGTACATTGAGCATAGCCGCCACGTCGAAATGGCATACCTTCCCAAGCCGGGATGCGATAATGGGCGACTCCGCTGGGAAAACGTAGAACCCACCATAGACATGATCCTTAAAAATCTTCCCGTAACAATTGTAGACAGACCCCCCAAGCAGCCATGAAGTCTGAAGAACAAATCCTGAATGAGTATGCACGCCTCATACCAGTCAAATGCTTTAACGGACACGAAGAAGAGTGGGACCCTTTTGTAAAGTGTTGTAAAAATTTTAAAAATAGAGCTTTGAACTTGTGGAATCTTCGAAAAGTAATTCTTCAGAAAATACTGGGGTTCTCTCGTGGGGAGCTATTTTCATGCGCATCTTCGGTGACGAAAGAACTCGGCGCAAGCTTGATTGATGAGGCTGCAGCTCTTTATAATAGTATTGACAAGAAAGTTTTCGATCCGCAGTATCTTTTGAGATTTGAAAGTGAAGAAGAAATAGTAGAGGCGTGCTTTCCGAGCAGTATAATTCCAAAAATAAAAAAGCCGATGCTCCATAACATAAAAGAATTAGATAGGAAGTATTCAACAACAAATATATCAGAATTTGTGAAAAGTCTGAACACTGACGGGATGAATATGTATTTAAAACGTCTAACCGGAATGAAAACAGCAGAGTTCGATTATGGCTTCTTAGACGACAACGTCGTCTTCGCGAACTATCCAAACAGAACCGTCAAGATAACTTTCAAGAATCTGTACGAGTACGAGATTGATACAAAGGACGCACCGGGATGGTAGACAGCATTCCTAGCGTAATCACGTTTCCTGAACTTCACGGGTGTGGCTGGCCGGGTGACTGCCACGACTACGATGTTGCTATTACCGTAACGGAAGAGAGCGCGACAGAGGATGCTTTACGGAACGAAATAAAGACGATTCTCCAAGTTGAAGCCTGCGTCGTATTCAAAAAAGAATTCCTTCTTTCAGATTACTTGTATCTTCGTGGGTGGAATCTTTTCAGTGAATTGCTAACGGAACAGGACAAGGATTCCAATCCTACTCCTATGATTTTTTCCTCCGACGCTAGCCAGAAAAGAAAGATAGCCAAGATAGAAAAGTGGGTGAGGGAGCAACAACTAAGAAGGCTTAGCTGCAAGACGTTTTTCCGTTGGAACACAGTAATACAAAAGTCGGATATCCTGAATGAGCGTTATGCTAGTGACCTGAAAGACCGTTTTCACATTAAAAGGGATTTGAAACTGAATAAGGAAGTTTTTGAATATATTAAAAATAATAAAGAGGTCATGGCGGAGTTCAGGACTGGTATCCAGAATTTTTACAAGAAAATAGATAACGCAGTAAAAACCATATGGGAGTGGATTACAAAGGATGGCTGCCACGAGGGGTGGAAGCTTTCTTCTTATCTTGGCCTCGTGAAGGCACCCAGCAGAGGTTCCTACGAAAAAGGCAGAAACATAGACTTGCTCAATTTTCTTTTTGGGAAACAATACGAATTTTGTAATCAGGATTTGGTTTCCGACGAAAACGGGGTTGCTAAAATTCCTAACTACTGGATAAGGACTTCGGACTTGGCTTACCTCAGAGACGACTCGGCGCGAAAAGGAGAAATGGATTCTATTGCAAGCCAAGACTATAAAAGGGAAATGCACGCGAACACTTACATTGGTCGTGGTTGCCGGATGCAAATTATTGAATGGGGTATCAGTCCTTATCCGTGGGTAATCGTCAGGACGTCAAAGATCGAGAGAACAGCTGACCAAGTCATCCGGGAGAAAATTACAGGGGACAAACAGAAGTTCTTTGCCGTATTTGATGTTTACATAATCGCTCTTGTGGACAAGAAGGCCCGAACGGTAAAGCTTTCAAAAAACTACTTTAACAGCGATACGGACAGGATGGAAATCCTTTGCCCGCTTGCTATTGGGGAACTTGAGGCAAGTATACAAGAGACTGATAAGAAAGGAGCATAACCGTGCAAAAGAACAGTATTGACACTTTAATAAAAACCAAACAGCTACTCGAAAAAATAGAGTATGTCATTGAATACGGAACGCAGAAGAAGTATTGTCCATGCTGTGAAGAGCCGGAAGATGCGGGGCACCTGAAAGAATGCCTCCTGAAGCAGGTCAAGCAAGCACTCGAAAAAGAGGCGGATGATCTTGTAGGGGAATAGCGCATGAAGTTGTCCTTCGATCAGATGCAAAAGATCCTAGATGACTACAAAGCGAAAAAGCATATTGGAAATATGCCCCAGAAAGATTCAGAAAAAATCTTATCTATTATGCAGAAGCTCCTAAACGGGACAAAAGAAGTGAGTTCTTTCCTGAAGCAGGTGGACGCCCACGATACGGACGAGTATACTGGGAAGTGCAAAAGCGGATGTGTAGCATGTCGAGCCCGTCAGATTTTGCAAGGGGATTCGCCATGCGATCCAAAGAAGACTGGACCGAAGTCTGGGTAGAAACCGTAAACGAATTCAACGAGCAGAACGCGGAGATATTGGGATCAGAAACAGCCGGGAAATTGTTCCGTGAGGAGTTGGGCCAGTTTATTGAGAAAGTCCAGCGCGACGGACAACTGGCTGGAAGGATTCAAGGAATAAACGAGGCGCTCGTGCAGATTGAGTCTGGCGTCGAAGCGGTGTCTATCATCCTCAGAGGAACCGTAAGTCATCTAGAAGAGTTGGGTAGGAGTTAGAATGTCAACGCCCGAAGACGCGCTAAAGACCATTCTTGAGAACAAGCTATCCGAAGCGTTCTCCAAGCTTCTTCCCGAAGAGCTGGCGAGGTTCATTCCCGTTGAATGCTGGCGGGAATCCATCAAGATTTCGATTAACAGTTTTTTTGAAAAGAAAGACAGCCCTAACTACCGAGAAAAACAAAGCCATTTTGATCAAGTCGTTTGGGCGGTTCTTGAAGTAGAAACAAAGAAGCAACTTGCTGATTATTTTAATTCAAGTGAGTGGTGTTCTGAGTGGAATGGTAACTGTCCTACAATCAAGACGGAGGGTTCAATAATAGCCCTACCCGGATTTAGGCAATTGGCCAGTGAATCAGTAAAAAAGATGGTCGCTGAAAATATGACATCCATTATTACAAGCATGGTCGGTGGCCAGATACAGACTATTATTGATAACATGCGATACAACATTCAGCAAGGACTCAACCGATGACAAACTACATCCAGAACGGACGAGTTCTTTTTACGGGGTGTGGCGCTTTCTGCACCTGCTGTGGCGAACGAATCACAACGTCTGCGTGTGCCTGCCCGGTTTGCACCTCGTGGATACTCTGCTGTGGAGAATGGTTCTGCGCTCAGCACGGAAAGCACGAACACAAGATAGATCCGGCAAGTTCGTTTTACCAGACAGGTACAATAGGAAGTGAAAACGTTTTTTATTCTTTGTGAACACGCCTGAAATAATCCAATAAAACTAACTTGTAACTTCGGCTTTTCAGCCTACAATGGCTCCTCGTTAGGAAGAATGACATGTCAGATCCGAACGATACGAATCCAGTCACGCAGATCAAAGAAGAAAAAAAAGAAAGAAAGGCTAATCCGTTTGGTGGCCTTACCCGTGGTTGGAAGGCTGCCGCCGTCTGGGTTTCACTTCCCGTACTTGGCTTCATGGCAAGCGTCGTTTGGGGTAAAGTGTTAGAATACGAGAAGGAGATCGGAAAGCTTCAACTCGACATCGAGCGCTTGAAGGATACGAACGCCCAGTGGTCGGCGCTGACATCCCACGAAAACAGCATCCGCCAGATGGAACCACAGGTGAAGGTTGTCATGTGGTTGCTGGAACACGGAAAGCTGGCGGAAGTCACGAAGCCAACAGACAAGCCGCTGATTGCCCCGAAGTTTGACGGGGTCTCTCTGGATGAATTCAGGAAGGCGCACGAAGAGCGGGCCGGTCTTATGATGCCGCAGATCCCGCTTCAGAAGAAATAAAACTTTAATTCAAAGGATAGCCTAATGGATGAAGAAGATAGCATTCTAGCTGCTATTGACGCTAACAATAAGCGTTTTAAAAATTTGTTACTTTGCAAGAATTCCCAATACACATGGACGCTCATTCCTGCTTTTGTGTTCAATTCCGAGGTAATAGACTCCTACGAAAAAATTGTATACGCTGTCATTCTTGACCATGTTCACAAGACAGGCACCGGGATGTGCTGCCCGTCAAAAGAAACCATAGCAAAAAGATGTGGCATATCAAAGGATAAAGTAAGAAGAGCACTTCTAAAACTGAAGTCCGAACTTTTTATAGACTGGAAACTTGACGGCTGGACTAAACGTTTTGAGTTTTTTACTCCGGAAGTAAGGGAATCAAAGATACTGGAGCGTAAGAAAAAGGCTGAACTTTCAGAGAAAGACGTGTTAAATAAGATTAGAAAAAACCAATCTTCACCAAAAAGTGAACAAAACAGTGTGCTTTAATAAAGCAGGCGTGTGCTTTAATAAAGCAGGAAGGTGCTTTAATAAAGTCAAAATAGCCCGCAAGCCTGCTTTAATAAAGCCCATAACTACAAACAACTACTTAACTACATCTTTTAACTAACAATCTTATTTAAGATTCTCGCTCGCAAGGCTCGCGAGTTTAAAAAATTACGCTACCAGAAGGGAAACGGAAAAAACTGAACAACAGCACGGTAAGGCGTTTAATAGATTTTATACGATTTTTATTTTTGAACTTGCGAGGAGGTTTCTATGGCTACTGGATCATCAGCTTTTACCGGAGGCGAGAAGCCCATCTTGGCCCCTTACGTCATTGACATGCCTACGGTATCGAAGTACCCTACGCCGAAGGTGGGGTGGGAGGGAGCCACGCAGACCGCGTGTCCACGCTGCGGTGATAAGGTCTGGATTAATGAGAGTCTGAAGTTGGCCACTCAGCAGCCGAACGTTATTGCTATGTGTGAGAACTGCGCCAAGAAAGAAAGAGACAGGCAATCGAAGGGTTAATTTTTTTCTAATTAAAGGAAAGGAGAACGCGATGAATTCGGATTCGAGGCTTGTTCAAATTATTGTAGAGGCTATTCTTCACCTCAAAGATTGCGCTGGTGGCAGAAACTGCACAGAATGCGTTAAGAGCGCAACGATCATCGGGGGGGCACTGGCGGACGCAGTTCAGGCTTCGCGGGCCATGGAGACGGCAGCAGGCTCGATTATGGCGGGTATACACACGCCTCATACCCCGCTTCCTACTACGGTTGCCCCGTAAACAAAATTAGGTGGCTGCAGGGCGGTGTGAACGTCCCCGGAAGCCAAAGGCGTTCCCGAGCGCAGCAGGAGGGCGAGTGAGCCCGTTAGGACTGTGGACCGCTTGCAGAAATGCAGCGGCGCGTTCTCTGGCCTGATCGGAATACCGGAGTATTTGGGAACGACGAGTGGTGGACGGCGGGACTGCTCCTTTGGCGCTGAAGTCCCATAGCCGGTTTGAATCCGGCCAGCCACCATTTATTTAAAATAGTTTTAAAGGCTATACCCATTCAGAATGGACTTGATATAATATGAAAAAGATTCTTATTTTTAGACGTGATCCCACACAATAGAGTCGGAATCGCCATGCATCAAAAAACGATTCCAATGAGTTTTTTAGCACAGAAGGACGAAGACGGTCACATCCGATTGTTTTGCGCCTCGCCGCCAACCAAGATGACGAGGCTGACAAAAGGAGAGAACTACGAGGTGTTCGGAGGAAATGCAGAGAGTCACGAACTCATGGTCCGTTTCGTAGAGTCCGTTTCAAGAAGAATAAAAAGTCTGGCCAAAAAGACGGGCGGCGTGGAGCGGCTGGAAGAGGACGCCTTCGGGCAGATCGTCAGGCTGTCTGCCATGGAGTCTTTCGGAACGGCTGACGTCCGGGAACGAACGTGATAAAATTAAAGTTCTCTATTGACTTCCGTTTTCCGAATTCTTATACTAAAGGGTACTCAGGAGATCTAGCCTACAATGTTTACGCAAAGGTCCCATACCAGCAAGAGACAGTCAGCGCCAACAGCGCCGTGCAGTTGGCGTATGCCGTCGTATCGCCTGTTTACAAAGCCCGCAGCCGTCATCCAAGGTACGGGACTTGATAATCAGGCGGAAGGGCGGTGCGCGGGGTAGGGGCCAGAAGACATAAGAATGACCCAAACCCCGCGAAAAGAAGCGGGGTTTTTTGTTGGACACGACCGACCCGATGGAGTAGGATCTTTGATCCATAGTCGGGCGGAAAGCTCTCTGATAACTCGGGCCTATAATAACGTTATCACGAGCGGGGCATCCCAGTGCCCTACTGGGGTGCCCCCTCGTTTGCGTTCCTGTCGTTTAACACAGGACCCCGCCGTTGATCACGGCGGAAATACTGGTAACCAGACCAGTCAGGAACACCAGCGCCCGTAGTTCAGTGGTAGAACACGAGCTTTCCAAGCTCGTTGTCAGGGGTTCGAGCCCCCTCGGGCGCTCCCTTTGTACTCTATTACGTCTAGGTTGTCTCTGAAGCAACCTGTGCGTAATAGAATACAAAGGCACCATTCGTCTAGTGGCAAGATGCGAAATTCCCATTTTCGAGACATGGGTTCAATTCCCATATGGTGCACCAAAAAAAGAATAAACAAACCCTTTTAGGAATAGCGTATGCCCACGTTCTGGCAAGAGCGGCCTGAGATCATGGGGCCTTCAACTCGCGACACGTTCTGGACTTTTACTCAACGGGCAACACTGGAGCTAGTCACGCGGTTCATTCTGGAAAAGCAGTTCACGTCCGTGCTCGATGTCGGGAGTAGCACAGGGATCGTAGGGTGTGCGATCTTAAGCGCGGGCTTCAAGGGGAAGTACTGCGGCGTTGATAACAACGAGAAAGCGGTCATCATCGGTCGGAAGAACCTAGAGGGACTTAACGCCGAGATGTTCGCTTACGACGCCGAGAAGATGGACTTCCCAGACAAGAGTTTTGACGTCGTGTTCATCAAGGGCCTGATTGAGCACGCGGCCTATTACGAAGAGATCATAAAGGAGTCGCTCCGCGTGTGCAAAAAGCACTTTATCCTGTCGATGTTCATAAAGCCGACGAGCGCTCCTGACAAGATCAATCTGCAGCCGCAAGGATACCACCTGAACCACTACAACAACGAAAAGCTGTTCAGCTTCATTGAGAAGTTCGGTTTCAGGAAGTCGATGCTTCTCTACGAAGACCGGATCGATATCGTTCTGACATGGGAGCGGAACTAAGTTCCAAGAGCGCCGCAGAAGGTGGGCACTTCGGTCGGTTTCCAAAACCGACGCTTAGGGGGTTCGATTCCTCCCGGCGCTGCCATAAGAATTTTTAAAAAAGTTTTCAAAACAGGGCGTTGAAAACACATTTATAATTAACACGGCAGTGCGTGACGCGTCGATGCGCAGCAAAGCAAAGCGCTCTTTGAAAAATTGAACGAAGTTTCATTCATGGCAGAACAAATTCCAGCACCTCCAAGCAAAGCGCTACACGAAAAATTGAGTTATTATCTACCTGCGCAATGCCAGACTCCTCCCGGCACGGCACAGCAAAGCACTTTTTGAAATATTTGACTGCACCGTGCACAGCTGATCCCGGCATCGCAAAGCAAAGCACTTTTAGAAAAATTAGTCCCGAACACCTCCCCGCACGTCGGTGCATTGCTGATCAAAGCAAAGGTTGTTCTTTGAAAAATTCGACCTCGCCCATCAAGTCGCGGCGACTCCGTGCAAAGCAAAGCACATGTTTCTTTGAAAATTTCACAATGCGGTTCGTCTCAGGGCCAAGCATTGCGGAGCAAAGCAAAGGCTGTTCCTTGAAAAATTAGCATCATCTCTGCGCGGCAGAGCACCTCGCAGCAGATCAAAGCCTTCTTTGAAAAATTCCGGTTCTCGGCAATTCCCCGCATCGCCCTGCGAATCACAGCCATTATTTTTACAGCCGCCGGGAGGCAAGAAAACTTCAACAATGCCCCTCCCCTCCCCGCGCTGCAAAGCAAAGAGCGTTCTTTGAAAAATTAAAACACACATCGTGTCGCCTCCGTGCCACGCAGAGCCACACAAAGCAAAGACGTTATTCGAAAAATTAGGTTTATAAAAACTAGGTTTTTACTGCTCGGAGCACATCTGTTCCCCGCCGCGCAAAGCAAAGCTTCTTCTTAGAAAAATTCTCTCTGCGCTTCGCGGCACCGCTGAGCAAAGCAAAGCAAAGATACCGAAAAATTATGAGAACTCTACGACTCGCTTCCTAACGCCGCAGTGCAAAGCAAAGCCTTTTTGTATTCATTTAGGTGAGAACATGCAGAGATACCTAGTTACTGGGGGATGCGGATTTATCGGATCTAACTTTATTAGCCTTCTTCTCCGGAAGAGGCCGGACGCCTATGTCACGAACTTAGACGCCCTGACGTATGCTGGGAATCCAGAAAACCTAGCAGACGTCCAAGGTGACCCGCGTTACACCTTTATCCACGGGTCGATCAGTAACCCGGCGGATGTCGCTAAGGCGTTCGAGAAGGTTACCGACTACGTGATCAATTTCGCCGCCGAGACGCATGTAGATAGAAGCCTGACGGGCGCGGCGAAGTTCATCGAGACGAACGTGATGGGGACTCAGGTTCTTCTGGACGCCGCCGTCAAGAATAGCGTCTGCCGGTTCCTTCACGTATCGACGGACGAGGTGTACGGGAGTCTCGGCGACTACGGGCAGTTTTCGGAAGCAGAGAGCCCTTTGGCACCCAACAGCCCCTATGCAGCGTCGAAAGCGGCGGCAGAGCATATGGTGCGGGCTGCAAACAAGACGTTCGGCCTAAAGACAGTTATTACAAGAAGCTCGAATAACTACGGACCCTACCAGTTTCCAGAGAAGCTTATTCCCCTGTTCCTGACGAACGCGATGGAGGATAAGCCACTGCCCATTTATGGGAACGGCAGGAATCGTCGGGAATGGATTTACGTTGAAGACAACTGCGAAGGGATCTTGGCCGCGCTGGAGCGAGGGCAAGACGGAGAGGCTTATAACATAGGAAGCCCCAACGAGCTTTCTAACTTGGACGTGACGCAGGCCGTGCTAGCCGAGACAGGGAAGCCCAACACGCTTATTAAGTACGTCCAAGATAGAGCGGGGCACGACTTCCGTTATTCAATGGATTGTTCAAAGGCTAACATGCAGCTCGGCTGGTTTCCAAGAGTTTCCTTCTCGGACGGAATCCGGCGTACAGCTCAGTGGTACAAGGAACACAAGGATTGGTGGGCGAGGATCAAGACGGGCGAATACCTGAAGTACTACGAGAAGCAGTACGGAACAAAATAGTCCCTTGGTGAAATGGCATCACACTTGCCTGTCGAGCAAGAATCGCGGGTTCGATTCCCGTAGGGACTGCCATATTTCTTCTTATTTTTAAGACTCTTGTTGCGCAATATGTGATATGAACACGTTTCTTCCGTATTCTGATTTTAAAAAGTCCGTTCAATGCTTGGATCGGAAGCGCCTTGGAAAGCAGCGCGTCGAGGCTTATCAAATCCTGCGAGTTCTGACGGGGAGTCAGAAAAGCAAGGGCTGGCAAAACCATCCCGCTGTTCTTATGTGGAAAGGCTACGAGGCGGCGCTTGCTCAATACGCTATCTGCGCGTGTATTGAATGGCAAAATCGAGGATACCTCGATACGGTTCTCTTTAA
>Ga0315294_10002913_pt1 | contig 18603 bp, 22 predicted proteins | sample YL17G13_40_MG_FD_203626 | JGI IMG/M metagenome (GOLD analysis project Ga0315294, IMG submission 203626) | Sediment microbial communities from Yellowstone Lake, YNP, Wyoming, USA - YL17G13_40 | ecosystem: Environmental > Aquatic > Freshwater > Lake > Sediment | place: USA: Wyoming | collected...
TATTTGAGATGTGATGAGAATAGAGTAGATAAATCTATTAAGGCTGAAGAATATAATAAAATTTGTAATGGAAAATTGAAATCTATATTTTGTACTCATGAACCCTTTCATAAATGGAAATGGCGTGAGGACATGATTAGAATGTTAGATGATGTTAAACCTGATATAGTAATATCTTTAGATGAAGATGAAATTTTTGATGATACTATAAACGAAGAAATAAAAGATTTTGAAAAAAGTGATAAATTAGCTATGATGGTAAATTATAATCCAATGCCAACTGAAAATAATGAGAAGATACTTAAAAATTTACCATATCCTATTTTACCACATATGAAGATTTTTAAATGGAAATCAGGACTAACTTATAAGGGATATCATGGAAATGCATTAGTACCAGAATATAATAAAAGAGAATTTTGGTGGAATGCTAGAAGTAAGATCAATCATTATTGTTTTTATAAAAAAGAATGGTTACCTAAAAAAATAGAAGATATGCGAAAATATTCTGTTCCTATGTACTTCAAAAGATATTATGGAGTAGAACTAGTACCAGGGATGGATACATAAAAAAGTAACTACATATAGAACTTAGAACAAATTAAAAAATATATATAATTTGTAGGAGATTTAAAATGCCTAATAGAAGAATATCTGCAGATAATCAATTGGCGCCAATCCAAGAGATTAGTGTCCAGCCATTTCATAGTTATGATTCAGATAATGTAAATAGAATATCTAGAATTGTTAGTGGTGGTAAAGGGAAAGATTTTATAGTTAATGGATTTGATGTGTCAGGTATTCCAGTTAATCTTACTGAAGATTTAACTACTTTACTTTCTGATGGTTTTGGTACTCTTAATCCTGCTTGGCAATTAACATTATTTGAATATGAATCACATGATTTAAAAGCACCACATGATGATGCAGTATCGGAATTTTTTGAGGCTAAAAGAACTGACATACAATTTTATAGATACAATTGGTATAAAGTAGAATTCACTTTAAAAAATATTAAAATGGTATGGAATCCTTTAGTAGGACAATATTTTCCTACCGAGGATCAAGGTACTCCTTATAAATTACATGTTACTCTAGGTGGAATTGTTAGAACTTGGGAATATCCAATCCAAAAAGCGGGAGCTGATAAATATACAGTATATATTCAAGCACAAGATACTGTTGCAGATTTTAGAGTAGCCATTCAAATGGAACAAACTAATCCAAATATGCCCTCTTACTCTTTATTGGATGATATACAAGTTAGTCTAGTTAATCGTGAAGGCGGTATCATTAAACCAATTATTGATATAACAGTAGAAGAAGATAGGATAACTGCAGCTTGGTTAAGACCGCATTTATCTTTTAAACTCTCAGCGGGAGTTGCTATTAAAGATGATACAATGCTTAATATACTTGGAACTGATCCAGATAATGAACCTATTATAAACATGTCATATTCTAATATAGAATGCTGGATTAAAAGAAATCCTTATGCAGATACAGATTTTATTGATCCTATTAAAGGTTTTATGTTTAATGGTGGTCAATTGTATGATGATGGAGATCCAGCTCATGTATATGATTTTACAAAAGGAAGTGATGTTAAATGGGCTTATCTTTGTATATATTATAGTTATTTTAAAAGTCAAAGTCCAAACAAAGCATATATTGGATTAGTTAGACCAGAAACTATAGAAGATGAAATTGTTGGAGAAGATTACTTAATTATTGCTAAAATGAGATTTGTAACTAAAGACGTTGTTGACGCTATTTTTTATTATCCAAAAAGAAAAGATATTGGAACAATAGATGCAGCTAGAGTAACTTATTTATTACTTGGTAATCTACCAGATTGGGATGAAGTAAGACCTCAACAAGTTTCACAAGCACTTGATATTTTAGCTGCTAGAATTTTTAATGAAAAAGGTGTTTTATTTTTCTCTACAGTTAGTCAATTTGAAAATTGGAAAATTTCTTTTAATCATACCGGTATTGGTCATGGTCCTGAACCTATGTGGAGATTTATTACAGGATTAAATCAATTCAGAGATTATGATAAATTAGCTTATATAGTTCAAACTAACGAGTGGTACAGATCAAGAATTATTAATTATTCATCAGAAAATGTATTTGAATTAGAATGGGATAAAATAAGTCCAAATAGATTTGAGATTAATTGGTCTGATGTTAATAGCGGAAATTGGCCTTTAAGTAAACCCTCATCATGGAAGTGGTATAATGTAGCAATAGACCAACATCCAGCATTTTCTGATAATCCTGGAAGTAAAGCTGTTGAATATTTTTCATCTAATTTAAGTAATGATTATAAAACTTTACAACAAGCTAAAGATGCGTGGCCTTATAATTATTATGTTGTAGAATCAACAGGAGTTGGATCAGTTACTATTATAAATCCATTTAATTTATATGGAGTTGGAAGTACTCCAGGTCCTAAAACACAAGATGTTAAATTAAACAAATTTCAGAGAGCTGATAATACATGGCAGAATGTTCCACCTGGAACTTTAGTATTTAATGACTATGTAGAATTTAAACTTTGGTTTAATGCTGCTAATGATGCTTATACTAGTACTGATTTAGGACCTGATGCACAATATGTTGTTAAACCTGGCAGAGTACCTGATACTGATTATGATAGATTAATATATGTTATTGATGATAATTCATGGTGGAGATCACCAAGTAATGCATCCACTAGTTGGACCTCTTCATGGACGGGAGGAGCTAGCAAAACTTCTGTACCAGTTGAGATGAAACCAATTAGTGGTGATTTTCAAGTTAACTGGTCAACAATTAATAGTGGAAACTGGCCAGTAGCTATTCCATCTACTTGGACTTGGATAGGAATAGATTCAGTACAAACTACATTAGATGGATGTAAAAGTAAATATCCAAGATCATATTATGTAGTAATAGATATATCAGATTCAGATAATCCAGTTAGAATAGTTAATCCATTCAATTCTTTAGGTTATGGATATGTTCCAGGACCTTCAGATGAAGATATACAAAAAGGTAGAGTTTTAAAGGCTAGTGGTAAGTGGGGAAGTACTGGAGCATTAGATATACATTTTGAAGCTAAAGGAACAATAGCAGCAACAGATAATTTAGTTCAAGGTATGTGTGGTCATAATGGAGTTTTAAAAGGTGTATATGTATGGTCCGATATTCCAATAGCTCAATCAGCTGGTAATGGATTAAAAGTTGATATACTACTTACTAAAGAACTAACTCCAGGAACTTTTACAACTAAATCTATTTTTACAGATAGTAATTATAGTGGTGGAAAATGGTCAACTACTCATCCACAGTATTCAACTGGTTCTGTAATGCCTGAACTTCATCAATAATTTTAAAGGAGTTAATTGAAAATGAATTTAAGTTTTATTGAAATAAATTGGTTTAACAAAAGTAATAATTTTAGAGAAATTACTAGATACAAATTTAGTAAAAATTATTGCGATATGATTATAACAGGAAAAGAAGAGATTTGTGATAAGATATATGATATAATTAATAAAATAGAATTTGAACCTTTTGGAAAAGATCAAAAAGAGGTACCTGTTATAAATGATTATAGTAATGGAATAGATGAAACCTTTTCAATTAATATATATGGAGCTAGAGAGAATGTTAAAAAATATCTTGATATTTTAAAATCTAATTCTGAATATCAAGCGTTGATTAATAAAAGGAAAAAATGAGCGAGAGACAACAGACAGGAAATAACTATAGTTTATGTTATATTGATTTAGATGGAGTAGGTGCAAATTCTATTCAGACTAGTTCATTTGATATTTTAACTATGAGGTTGCAAAATATTCCTGGAGGATATATATCATATGATGCTGATCAATCTTTATTTTGTGATGTTAATATAGAGGGAAGATCAAATGGCTAGAACAACAGCTACTCAATATGATAGATTAGAACTTGATACAATTTCTGATTCTAAAGGAACTTACACAAAACCAATAATTGATTCCGGAAATAAAATCAGAATAAGATTTCCAGATAATATAAATTATACAAATTTTCCAAGTCTATTACATTTAACAATGACTTTAAAGATAGAGGAAACTTAATGGCACAGAAAAGTATAGCTAATGCTAATTCATGGGTTAGTGTAAATAGTGAAGAATTATTATCTAGTTTTTGTGATTCTCAATATAATGAAGTTTATAAGGATTGGGGAGGATATGATCTTAAATTAGATGATGGAGATAAAATAGCGGGATGGCATAAAAATATAGCAACGTTCTCTGTCCCAGCTAATAAAACAGGATATATTCAAAGATATAGACCAGGATTTGCTAAATTTAATGGAACTGCATCTTTAACAACTCCAGACCATACAGATTGGTTGTTTGGTAATGGAATAGCATTTTCTATAGAATCATTTGTATTATTTAAATCATTACCAACATCTGGAAATTCAGTAGCTTTAATTAGTCAATATGAAACAGCATCCAAATCATGGGCTCTAACCTTGTTCAATAATTCTGGAGTTTATACTTTAAGATTTATTTATTCTACTGATGGAACAACTTCAATTAATATTGATGCACCACTTACTACATCACCTATTGTAGATAAATGGTATCATATAGCAGTAATGAGATCTACTACTGATAACTTTTTCTATTTCTTTTTAGATGGTTATCAAGTAACAAGAGTAGCATTATTATCTACTGTAGCTTTTTTTGATTCTAGTGGAGTACTAAGAATTGGTTCTTTAACAAGTTCTAATACAAGTCCATTAACAGGATATATGAATGGAATAAGAATTAGTAAAGGGATTCAAAGATGGACAACTGGATTATCAACTGTTAGTTGGTTTAGTTTACCAACAGCACAGTATACAGTTCCAGCAGATAGCTATACTAAACTTCTTTTATTTTTAGATGCAGATAGTTTAGATAAAAGTTTAACTCCAAAAACAATCACTAATAATAGTGTTACTTTTTTAGATGGTACTCAATGGGGATTAATAAAAATAGAAGCTGATAAAATACAAATTGATGGAATTCTTAATGGTGATGGAGCAGGATTTCCAGGTGGTGGAGGTGGTGGAGGAGGTTCAGGAGCTGATAGTAATTCTACTAATTGGGTACAAGTACTAGCTGGTAAAGGTGGTTTTGGAGGAACTTCTCAAACTAATCCACCAACAGCATTTGATATTTTTAGTACTACTCCTCCTAATGGTTTTGGTAGTGGATCTTTTGGAGATAACGGATCTAGCGGAGTATCATTAACAGGTACTTCAGCAACTGGTGGAAATGGTGGAAATGGAGCTAATGGTGCAGCTGTTGATTATTTTGGATTAAATATATTAGCAAGATATAGAAAAAAATACGGTTTAAAAGGATATGCAGGTACACCTTCTATCAGTCCAACTAACGGTAAAAGAGGTGGATGGAATGGACGAGATGGAACTAATTATTTTTTAAACGCTCGATTAGATGAATTAAGAATTTCTAATATTGCTAGATGGACATCTCCATCATTTAGTGTTCCAGTAGTTCCATATACATCAGACGGTAATACAAAATTACTTTTACATGGTAGTGATTTCACTGATAGTAGTAGCGGTGGTCATGTAATGACTAATGTTGATGGAGGAATAATTGATACCACTATATATAAATTTACAACAGGATCATTATCATTTGATGGTAATTCATATTTAACATCTCCTGATAGTTCAGATTGGTCATTTGGAAGTGGTTCATTTACAATTGATTGTTGGTTATATTTAAACACAGTAGGGAAAGATGCTCATTGTATAGTATCTCATAGACAAAATGATGATAATTTTTATAGAGCTATGATAGATAGTAAAAATAAACTTTCTTTTATGGCTAAAAGTAATGGAACAGTAGTAGCTAGTTACATAACAACAGATCCATTACCTTCTATGTCGATTAATACTTGGTTTCATATAGCGATAGTAAGAAATGGTACTTCTTGTTATATGTATAAAAATGGATCAATTCTAGATGTAACTCAAATAACTATTTTCAGCTCACTTCCCAGTGTTAGTGGTTTACTGTACATAGGAACATTTGGAGATAGTACTAATGAAGGTAACTGTAATAATACTATAGAGAATCCAAGAATTTTTAAAATAGATGAAGCTAGAATGCGTATAGGTGGAGGAGGAGCTGGAGCTGGGGGTGGGGCTGGTGGACCATCATCATCAAGTACTATAGTTGGAGGTGGAGGTGGAGGTGGTGCAGGAGGAGGTCCTGGTGGAGCTTTTATTTTACTTCAATCTACAACATCTTTTAATCTGAACGGTTCAATTGTATCTAGAGGTTTTAAAGGAGTACAAGGATCTTTTGGATCTGATGCTTATGGAGATTTAGTTGGACCTGTCACTTCTGATACTGGACAAGGTGGAGTTGGTGGAGTTGGTGGAGATAGTCTTCTTTTATTCAATGATATTCCAGTTCAAGATCCATATACTAATAGTCTTGGTGGTCAGGGTGGACAAGGTAAAACATGGAGTGCTAATAAATTTTCATACAATGGAGTATATGGATCTACTGGAGCTAATGGAGGAGCTGGCGCTGGTGGAGAAATAGCTATAGTAAGTAAAGGTATTTTAGAAATATGGGATGGTGCTGTAATAGATAATAGAGGTGGAGGAATTTCTGAAATTAATACTCTTACATTATCTGGATTTACAACTACACCCGGAGTTAATGGTACTTATAGTTTTACTAGTTATTTAAATAATAAACCAGCATTATTAAAAAGTGGATCACCTAATTATTATATATGGTTTGAATCAAATTATTGGTTTATAGGAACAAGTTTAGGTGGTGGTAAAATATATCAATCATTAAATAATACAGTTACTAAAGGATGGAAAGTTTATAGTGGAGGAATAGAAACAAACGCTTTGGTAACTAATAACCAATCATATCAAACTATTAATGGTGGTCGTTTGAAACTATTTATGACACCAGAAGAAACCCAAAGATTACTCTATTATCATGTAGATGTTTTAGATAATATATGGCAAACTTGTGGATTTATAGTAACAGATTCTACTATAACAAGTAGTAATGATATACTATCTCCAAAATATACTTTACCACTTGTTGCAGATTTTGCTTCTTCTCCTTTTAGTATTCAGTGGACTAAAAACCAAGGAAATGTATATGGAATACAAGCATCAGATAAAGCTCACAATGGAATTGATGCACTTAATTTTTGTGCGTATAATAAATTTAATGATCCAGGTGATGTACATTTAGATGCTGAAGGAGACTGGGGCAACTATATAAGAGTAGTTATTAGAAGAGTAACTAGTGGACCTGGTATAGTATTAGATTCAAGTGTTAATTACACAATACATCCAAGTTCTACTAACATACTTACATTTATTTTTAATGTAACTGATGCTGTTAACTCAGCAAGTTGGTTTAAATCAACAATAGCAGCATCACCACAAGCATCTCCATTCTTAAGATGTATATGTACTAATTCTATAAGTTTTGGAGAAGTTAAAGCATTAAATCAATTAGTAAATAGATATGATATATATCCTCTTACTATAGCAGATCCAAATGATAGATATAATACTATACACAACTCAGATTCAGATTATACATATTTACTTATAGATTCTCCTTATAGACAATCACCATTATGGTTCAAAAGTAAAAATATTACAACAGACAAAAATTATTTATTTATAAAAATAAAGAAAACAAGTAGTTCATCTTATATGACAGCAACAGGAAGTGCTACTTTATTAAATCCAAGAATATATACTTTCTGGTTAAATGAACAAGATTCATCTAATAATAAAATTGGATCATTACTAACTGGAGATGGATACTTAACAACTACTGTAGCTACAAATTTATTAAGTACTGATAGCGGAACATTTATAGAAACAGTTTCTACTATTGATAGTACAGAATATGATACAAAATTTCTAACTGGTGGAATAGGTGAAACTTTTTCAGGTTATCCAATTCAACAAATTAACTATATAGGTACATCTTATATAGGAATGAAACCTTCTGGATACTATATAGCAATTTCTTCTGATAGAACTAAATTATTAAGAACTGATGTATACACATCATTAAGAGGTTGGTTTAAAGCAGCTGGAACTGATTTAGGAGAACCATATAATATATGTCTTCTCAATTCTAGTGGTGATTTAATACTTTGGATCGATGAAAATGGTAACTCTCAAGGAAATATTATAGATACACTTCTAACTCAAGGAGTAACATATTATTGGAGAGTAGTGGCGTATGGTATTAAACTTACTGATAATGATGACCAATCTATTCAATCCATTGCTTCTGGTTTTACTAGTCCTTCAACAGTAAATGGAAAATTTAGACATGATCCAAATTATGATTATAATAAAACCTCAGATATAGATTTTGTTTATAAACATGTATCAAATAGATCATATATTTTTAGAAGAAAAGATTTAAATTGTTGGATGATGGCTGATCAAGTATCCAAGACACCAACTAATCAATGGTATAGATCTTATAGTGATATGTATTCATCATGGGTATATGACCCATCAAATCCTAGTTATAACCCATCAAACCCAAATGCTATTTCTGGTACAGTAACACAAGGAGAAATAGTAGAAACTCGAACAGATGGAACAGTTCCCCATGATGGTGAACCAACTATAAATGATAAAAATCTAAATAATAAACTAGGTGTAACTATATCACCCATTTATTATTTTATAGCAGGTTCTTTAACTGGAGGATCAAGTGTACCTAATCCCACTAGTGGAGCTAATTTAGCACATACTCCAGCAGCTAATTCAGTAAGGATAGATGCTAAGGATACATTAATTGTAAGAATTCAAAGTGTTCCTTCTGGTCAAGAAGTTGGACAACATTTTTTAACAACATTATCTATAGAATAATGGAGAATATAATATGGAATATTTACCTGGAACAGAAGCTCTTAGACAATTAGGAAATGATACTTTTTGTGATTGGCCAGGAACTTCACCAACTAACAAAGATATTACTTTATATCCTGGTAATACTAATATTGCTGCAGGAAATTTTAAAAATTTAGATAAATTTACTTTAACAGATGGTGCTGTTTTAACTGTTAAAGCAGTTTCTAGAGGTGGTGGAGGATATCCTATTGATGGATTTTTAACTATTTCAGCAAGGATAATAACCTTAGAAGCAGGATCATTAATTGATGCAAATGGATCAGGATTTAGTGGTGGAGCTGGTGGTGGAGGTGGTGGAGGTAATGCAAGAGTCAATGGCGGAGGAGGTCCTGGACATTCAGGAGGAGCACCTGGTGGAGGTGGAGCAGGAGGATATAATGGATATGATAATACACAAGCTGGATCCGGTGCAGGTGGAAATGGAGGCATGTACGATGGTCCAGTTCCTCCGGGAGTTGGTGGAGGTGGGGCAGCTGGAGGATTTGGACAAGATGGAGTTTATGTAGTTTCTGGAGGAGTTGGAACTTACAGAATTAATAATTATGGAAATATCACAATAACTAATTTAGATACTACATCTGATGTTGGTGCTGGTGGAGATGGTGGTGCTGGAGGAGCAGGAGGAAAAGGATTAAATAATTGGAGTGCTGGTGGAGGTGGTGGAGGTGGTGGAGCAGGAATATCTGGTGGAGGTAAAGTAAAATTAATAGCAACAGATGCTATTATTATAAAATCAGGAGCAATTATAAGATGTAATGCAACTCTTGGAAGTGGTGGAAGTGGAGGAGCAAGTAGTGGTGGTAGTGCTGGAGGTCCTGGAGGACAAGGTGGATCATCCGGACGTCATGGAGCTGGAGGAATATCTGGAGCTGTTGGTGGTTATGGAAAAGGAGATGGAGGATCAGGAAGTACAGGACTTGATGGATTTCATTCAAATCCTGCTGGAGCTGGAGGATGGTCTGGACAAGATGCTGGAGGTGGTTCAATAATATTATGGTGTAAAAGTGGTCCAATAAGTATAATCGGACTCAATAATAATACTTTACAAGCTATGTGTTATTACCACTCTCAACAATTCTCTGGACCTGCATATCAACCTTCATCAAATAAAATAAGAAGTGGAGTAATTAAACTTTTTCATAGTGGTTCAAAAATTTATACAGGAACTACAGGTTTAACTAATACTGGAAATAACTTATCAAATGCTGGCTGGATTGGTGAAAATAATACTATTATGATTGGACTACTACATTAATAGGTAAGAATAAATTATATATAGTAATAGTAATTATTTAACTGAAACTATCTAATAAAGGAAGTTAAATGAATTTAGAAAAAAAGTTCGATATTGGTCTTGTTAATGTTAACATAGAACCATTATTAGAATACAAAAAGTATATCAATAGTTTCTTTGTTGGTGTACCTTTTATATCTAATTGTAGATCAAATTATATTTATACAGATAGATTAAAAGAATTTATTAAAAGATGTGAAGATATTCCTGTATGGGTTACTATGAATTCTCCAATAGTACAAACTCATGAATTTTCAATTCTTTGTGATACAGCAATTGGAGCTTATAAAGAATTTGGTTTTCATGGATATACTGTTACTAATATTAGTTTATTAAGTGTATTAAGAGACCATGGAATTCCTGTAAAAGTTTCTACAGTTAATGATATTAGAGATTTAAATGATGTTGCTAGATTTTATAATGCTGGATTTAAAAAAATTGTACTCAGTTATAAAATAAATAGAAACTTAGATTTTATTCTTAAATGTTGTAGAGATTTTCCAGAAGCTGAATTTACTATTATTATAAATGAACTATGTGAATGTGATTGTCCATTTAGAGCTGGACATTTTATATCTACTTCATTATATCAAGAACCATGTTTTACATGTGGAATTAGACAACCATCTAATAGTGAATTATGGAGAACAAAAGTTTTACAGAATTGTTTTGTGCCTCCTGAAAATCTTCAAGCTTTTCCTGACAAAGTAATTTTTAAATTACCTACTAGAATGGCTGGATACTCTATAGAAGATATAACTAAATTACTTAGATTATATATTGGATTAGATAAGTATGAAGATATCCTCCCATTTTTCAATCATCATATTAGTCTTGATGGATTAGATCCTCTTCCAGTAAATAAAATGATATTTAATTATTGGAAGAATTGCAAAAATCAATGTTATAGTTGTAAAATATGTGAAAATGAAGTACAAAGAATTAGTAAGGAAAAAATAGAAAATGGATAATGAAATAATCAAAATGATTGTAATGATATCTGTAATGGTAGTATTTGGTTCATTTCTAATATTTTTGGAAGAAAGAAAGAAGAAAAAATAATTCTATTAAATTTTTGAATTTATATTCAGTAAAACAAAAAACTGAACAAAATAAAAAGAATCTACAAATGAAGATCAATTATATAAATTCAAAAGGAAAGAGAACTACCTATGAAAGAAATGTTAATTACAATCGCTCAGACAATAGTTGATAAACCAGATGATGTAAATATAAAAGAAATTGAAGGAACCGGAACTAGTATTTTAGAACTTACAGTTGCTAAAAGTGACTTAGGTAAATTAATAGGTAAGGGTGGAAAAACAGCATCAGCTATTAGACAATTAGTATATGCTGCTTCATTTAAATATAAAAAAAGATACACAATAGAAATACAGGCAAATCATGAAGGAATATGATCCTAAATTAAAAAATGTAAATAGTTGTGTAAAATGTGCTGGATCTGGCAAAGTTGATTCAAAACCTTGTCCATTGTGTAATGGTGCAAAGATATTATCTCCTAGTATCATATCATTAAAAGATAACGGTCTTACTGAAAATTGTAAATTAATAATGGAGTAACATGAGTGATAAATTAAATTTTTTAAAAGGAATAGTTCCAGATGAAATGATTAACTCCTTTATTGAACTCTCAAAAGATAGTCTTTTAATTAAAACTGTATTAAACAAAACAAATAATATACATGACTTTATATCATTTTTAATGGCTGCAATAGTATTTAGTGAAACTAGAGAAATAATGTTGAAAGAAAAATTAGCAGGATTTTTAAATAATAATCCAATAGTTAAAACTGAATTTGAAAAGGAGAACAAAATATGAAAAAAGCTCTATGCATAGGCATAAATCATTATGGAATTCCCAATAGTGATTTAAATGGATGTGTTAATGATATAAGTACGCTACAAGGTATTCTCACTTCAAGATTCGGATTTGCTACAGAGAATATTACCACATTATTAAATGATAAAGCTACAACTAATAATATTAAAACTGAACTTTCTAAATTAGTAATGGGAGCTGTTGCAGGTGATACAATAGTATTTCAATATAGTGGACATGGTTCAAGTATTCCAGATACTAGTGGAGATGAGATAGATAAATTAGATGAAATTATTTGTCCATATGATTTGAATTGGACAACTAATATGGTTAAGGATGATGATCTTTATACTGTATTTAAAAATGTAGATCCTCAGGTTCAGTTACTAGTTATATTAGATTCATGTCATTCTGGTTCAATGCTTAGACTTATGAATATCCCTACAAAGAAATCAAAATATTTAGTTCCAAAATATATTAGACCACCATATGAAGTATTTGAAAAAATGAAATCATCTATTTATGATAATGATGCAGCTATGGCTAGTTCAATTATAAGAAATAGAAAAAAGAAAGAATCTTTTAATGTTAGAAATGGAATTCTATTAAGTGGTTGTCAAAGTAATCAAACTTCTGCAGATGCTTTTGTAGATAAAAAGTATCAAGGTGCGTTTACTTTTGCACTAGCTAAAGTTTTAGCACAAAATAATTATAGTATAACCTACAAAGATTTAGCTGTTAAAATTAATGCACTTTTAGATAGTCTTCACTATGAACAAAATCCACAATTAGAATGTCCAGATTGTTGGTTAAATAAGAAGTTTCTCGGATAATGAAAACAATTAATCGATATCTTCAAGAATCTAACAAGTCCTTTGAAAAGAAAAATTCTGTCAAAGGACTTGTTAAGTTAGACAAACTCATCTTAATTTTACGAAGAGCTGAAGGTGATAAAGGTCATGGTCAGTGGGATCTTCCTGGTGGATGTATAGAAAAAGATGAGAATAAAGAAGATGCTTTAAAAAGAGAAGTTTTTGAAGAATCTAATTTAAAAATAACTGATATAAAATTTGTTACTACAACTAATCTAAAAATACCTGAGCAAGGTGTTGATTCAGATATGCATGTCTATACATGTAAAACTAATGATAGTGATGTGATACTTAAACCAAGAAATTGGGATAAATCTGGACTTGCTGAACATAATGAATATCGCTGGGTACAATTTAAAGATGATGTTGAGAATCTTCCTATGCTTCAGCAACTGAAAAAAATACTTTTAAAATACTTAAAAACTGGTACGCATGAGTACTTAAATACTATTTAGAACAAATTTAAAAAATATATGAATATCAATAACTACAAGTTTATATAAAAAGGAGTATTAACATGGCTATACCAGAAGTAAACGGAATGCCCCAAGTAATTATGCACGGTGAGGATTTACCAATAATCCCAATTACAACTGATATTCTTACAAGAAATAAGATTCAGTTAAGTAAGAATCAGAAATTGAGAATAGCTCATTCTGATGTTGTAGAAGTTCCTCATGAATTTAGATCAGCAAGACAATATGTTCAAGTTATTGCTACACAAGATCTTTTAGACCAACTTGGTCTTGATGATTATTTGTTAGGAAAACCGATTGGTATATCATTAGATATTCTTCCTTATGAGATTCCTATGGCATCTACTACAACAGATGATACAACTTTAGTACAACCTTCTGCAGTTATGGCAGCTGATGATGAACAAGGTATTGTTGTAGATAATCCTGGAAATACAGGTGGAGAGCCAATGAATAGTGATAACTATTTAACAACTCCTGCTTGGCCAAATATAAATATTCCTGGAGATACTTCTGCATTAGAAACATCTTCAAGTAGCTCAATATAATATTTAGAGAGGAATCATTATATGGTCATCAATTGTATACCGAACTATGATCAACAAGTTGATCCTATTCCTACTCCTGGGATTAATATTTTACTTGAAAATGATGTTCGAATTGATAGACTAATGCAGTTTTATTTACCACATTTGAAACTTGAAGTTATTAATCCAGAAACAATATGGGGTTCTCAAGGTGGATTATCATCTTCAACACCCCTTGATGTGTTTCCAGTTTTTGCTATTAACTTAGTTGATCCAGAGAATTCGTTAGTAGAAGATCATTGGATGATGGAAATCATAAATGGCTTACCAGGTACTGTTAATGGTGAGTCAATGACAAGTCATAATTATTTAACATATCCAGGTAACGGAATACCATATCCTGGATAAGGAAGTTTCTTAATGAGCTTCTTTCAAATATCTACGATTATAGCTGCTCTTTCTAAGATGGGAGCAGCTGTAACTGAAAAACAACTTGAGTTGTTAAAATGGAGATTATCTGAAGAAGCACAAAAATTCTACACTGTGGAAGAAACTAATAGATTTTATGAAGCCTTGAAAAAAGGTGATACTAGTATTATAGATGTTGTTAGATTTGAAAAACAAAATAAAATTAATGAATTGAAATCTGAATTAGAACAACAACTCTAAAAAAGGAGTTTATACATGAAAATGAAAACATTAAGTATAATGGGAATACTATTTCTATATAGTATAATATGTTATGCTGGATTATTTAATAGTAAACCAAAACCACCAGAACCAGGAACTAAACCTCAAGTGGAAGAAGTAGTATTACAAGCTACTGAAAAATCATATCAAATAGATGAAGAAATAAAAATTAAGACTAATAAAGGTCGAGTAATTTTTAATAATAATTTCTACATAGTATCAAAAGAATATATAACTATTGATGATAGAAATCAAAACGACTTGTTAAAAATGCTTCCTCAATTAATTGAACTTAAAAAAAATAATCAAACTTTAAAAGTAACTACTTATGTATCTTCAATATTAGCTTTTGTATTTTTTATTTTTGTAATATCTTTAATAAAGAAAAAAGCATGAATGAAGAAAACAAAAAAGAAGAATTAAAACTTGGTGATAATGATATCTTAACTGAAACTGATGTAACTGAAAAGGAAGATGATATGGACCAACCAACTATACCAAATATTAATCAGATAGTAACAACTCAAGATTACTCTTTTAAAAGATCTGTGTTTGTAATTGTTTATAAGTTAACAAGTGGAAAATTTTTATTAACTATTGTAGCATCAATATGCTTTTTAATAATAGTCAAAGAAATTATGGGAATTTTAAAGACTAGAAGTGAAGAAATTGATTCAGGACAAATACTTTTAATCATTACTAATTTATCTTTAGTAATACAAAATGTATTTCAATCATATTTCGCAAGGAAGAAGGAAGAAGGAATTGACACAAGTGGACAATGAACAGAAAATTGAAGAAAAAGATGAAAATTTATCTGATGACATGATAAAAGATGTATTTTTAAAATCCACTCAATCAGACATCTACAAATCAGTTCCTATAATCGCAGCTAAATCTTCTAAAAAAAGAACATTTAGAGATTTGACTCCCAAAGAAATAGAAGAATTAGAAAAAAAAGAAAAAATAAGTAAAAATAGATCTATCGCTGGTAAAAAAAGTTCAGAAGTCAAAGAAGTTATCAAACAAGGAGGTGAAGATTTAAAAATTGCTCCAATTCAACCTTTAAGAGTAGTTGAAAAAGTCAAATCACATCAAAAAAGAGTAGAAGAAGAATTAGAAAAAAAGAAAAAAGCATTTAGAAATTTACAAACAGTAAAATTATACGAAAATAATTGTCAACATATGGATAAAGTGAAATATGTTACTTCTGATGGTGCAGTTATAACTTGTTGTGAAAAATGTTCTAGAGAAAAAAGGTGGGATCCTAGAGTTTGGCAAGAGTATCATAGATTGATGAAACCTAAACTCTAGAATCCCATATACTTCAAGAGGAACTTATCTATTTCGATATAAAAATACCACTTTATTTACTAGTAGATGTAGGCTTAACTAGTTCTATATTATTTAGGTGTAGAGCATTTTTTATTTCAATTTCAGTCTTATCAATTGTCCAATTTGTTGTATCCATTTGAATACATTTTATATCTTCGTGTTTCAAATATTCAGGAAGTTCATTACTATAAATTTGAGAGATTCTTCTCATCGTATCTTTTTCTTTAGTCCAACTACAAATTCCATGACTAGGATTTTTCTCTCGTTCCTTTACCACTCTCTCAATTAGAACTTCTGGATCTCCATTTAATAAGAAAACCATATCAATTTTTTCTTGGGGATGTATAGTATATTCAAGAAACTGTTGTGGTAGGCCACCTAAAATAACTTGATAAGCATAAGTACTAGTCCACCAACGATCAGCTATAACTGTATGGTTTTTATTATGAACTCTTTCAATATATTCTGAAAGTCTAGCTGCACTAAAACATAAAAATTGTACAGTTTTATCAACTCCGACCCAAGGATCAGTTCCTCTACAAACTGGTCGAAGAAATTGTGCTAAAGGTGTTCCATTAGGACTTGATAATGTATCATATCCTTGATCTGTAAATTTTTTTATAATTGAAGTTTTTCCGCCACCGTTTGGGCCGTCAATAACTATAAAACTCATAAGTTAATCTCCTCATCTAATATTGGTTTTACTTTATAATCTTTTTCTAATTCAATTGCACATTCTAATAAAAATTCATCTTTAGTTTTATATACAAAAGTTAGTGTAGGGTCAAAATCTAAACTCCTAATTAACTGAACAAAGTATGCGTATGATCTTAATGATGAAGGTTTATCTTCATTTAAAGAAATATCAAGTATAAAATATTTAAATCCAATTTCTTCAATTGTATTTTCAACTTCCTCTACTTCAATTTCACTGTTAACCATATCATCCATTACTTCTTCAAGAAATTGAAAAAATTCATCATTATGAAGAAAATTTCTTGTAACTGGTTTCAATTCATTCAAACAATAAAAGAATTTATCTGGACGTTTCTTATAATTCTTCTTTAACATCAATATAGTTTTACTAAATATATCATTATAATGATCAGTCATCATAACATTCTCTTTTGAATTTCCTCTGATAACATAATTAATCTATTACCCACATCTTTAAATAATTGAAAATTATCTAAAGATACACACACTATATTAGCTGAGTCAAACATCTTCTTAGTATGATCCCAATTATATACTTCTGTATTCACTTTAATGGTAAAAGCAACAACCACTTTAGTTATTCCCTTTTGTACTATAGCTTGAGCACAATTAGCACAAGGATAATAACCTTTTTCAGAAAATAAATATAAAGTACATCCTTTAATATCTTGAGGAGCATTATAAATAGCATTCGCTTCAGCATGAACAGAGTAATTATATTTTTCTGGTTTAGTCCAAGGGAATTCATCATCACAACATTGTCTTGGAAATCCATTGTAACCAACAGATATAACTCTATTAAATTTATCAACTATTACTGCACCATGTCTAGTATCTGGATCTTTTGATCTAAGTGCAGCAATAGCAGCGATATTCATGTGCATAGTATCCCAATCAATATAATCAGCTCTTTTCATATTTAAACTCCTTTAGAAATAGAATCTTGTAAAAATTTATGTTCTTTTTCAACATCTCTATTAATAGCTTTATCAGATGTAAATTTATCTGGATATCTTAATCTTAATTTGTTTATATTAAGTTCTTGAATAAATTCTTCTGTCATATTAATTTTGTTACATATCCATTTTATATCTCTATAAATAAACATTAATTTATCTTTTATTTTTTGTTTATCTAACTCATGTTTTTTATAAAAATGGGCGCGTTTCATTATATTAACTAATCCACCTACTTGAATTACCATCATTTCTATTACTGTTTGTATATCTCTAATTACTAACTCACAAGTGTGGATAGAATTTAAATCATTAAAAGTCCAATTGTATTCTCTACATATTAAAGCCATATACCAAAAAATATCACCAAGTTCTTCTGCTACTTCATCTGGTTTCAAATCATCATCTGGATCTTTTACAAAACACTCAAGTAATTCTATAACCTCAGTAGTTATACCTTCAATTCCATGTTGAATATTTTGATTAATGTCAGTATAATTATCATTTGATACAGTTCTTTCAGATTCTTTTAAATAATTCATATATAACTTCCTTTATTTAAATTCTCTTTTTTCCCAAGGGAATACTATCCACCTTTTATCATTTACCTCTAAAAGTTCACCATAATAAGATGGTTTTAAAACTGCTGTTCCTCTAACTAATAAAGAACAAGTTCTAGATTCTTTGTAATTAAATTTTTTCAGATGATTAATAACATCTTCAAATGTTTCACCTGTATCTAAAATATCATCTATAATTAAAACTTTACTATGTTCTATGTTATGAGTAAATTCACATTTTGTTTTTGATTTACCTTTTTGAAACATTCCTGTATATTTACTAATCTCAAATAAATGAATTTTAGATATATTTAAAGCATCTGATAATAATCTTGTAGGTATCATAC